>TARA_R110002073_G_scaffold65200_1_pt1 | contig 15291 bp, 13 predicted proteins | sample TARA_R110002073 | Tara Oceans TARA_R110002073 (sample SAMEA4397174) | marine metagenome | biome: Polar Biome; feature: [DCM] deep chlorophyll maximum layer (ENVO:01000326); material: water (ENVO:00002006), including particulate matter (ENVO:01000060) such as... | depth 40 m
GGGAAATGCGACTTTTTGAAATGTCAATTTAGCGGTATTGGCCTTACAGCCCACGGCTCACAATTGCAATCTGAATTCCGATTGAGTTACTGCCGCCGTGTAAGATCCACGGCGCCAGTGACTTGCTTCCTCGCAAATTAACGGGGTTTATTATTAGCGGGGCTTATTGACCGCTCGGTTTCGGACGCGAGTGTAGGCATCCTCGGCCGCGGGTCGGGCGTCGTCCCAAGGCATCAAGGGGGCGCCCCCTTCTTCCTCCCAACGCTGACGCGCAATTCGCTCGCGATCGGCCCAGTCTTCGTTGACGTCCGGATCGAACGATTCCCAGCCGGCTTGATACGCCGGAGCGTAGTCGTCGTAGCTGTAGGAGTCATTGTAATACTCGCGGTTTTGATGCTCGTCTCGCCAATAGGCCACCTTGACGGTGGGATCGATATTTTCAGCGACCGCCTTGCCTGCCAAACCGCCCGCAATCCCTCCGATCACGGCGCCTGCGACCGTGCCGATGGGACCGGCAACGGCGCCAGCGGCAGCACCGGTCGCAGCGCCCCCGAGCGCGGCTCCGACACCAGTACCCACCGGATGTGATCCCGCTTCGCCCGTGATGGGATCTTCGTTTCGCAGTTCTTCGCGTTCCTCTTCGGTTCGCGCATTCTCGACTCGTTTGTTTTTATTAGCCATCGCCTCATTTCCCATATTCAATTTGAGAGTGAATACAGCCGTGGCGAGAAGAATCGAAACGGCTGGCGACCGTAATCGCACCCTTGCAAGAATGCATTTGCTGTGCCGGTCGCGTACCGCAGTGATCTCCCTCAGACTCGCTCTGCGATTCTCCCCGATCTAGCGATATTACTGCGGAAAAGAATACGGACCAACGCAACAACTGCTTGCTCGAAACGGAGCCAAAATGAACGAAAATGAGGCCGTCAAATGCTCGCATGCCAGCCGAGGTCCACTCGAAAAAAGAGACGTCCCCGGTTTCTGGAATCCCAAAGTCCCATGGATAGCCCCCCAACTAACCGGTACAGTGGCGTTTTGTTTCCTGCACCCATGCAGCCTACCCCCTCCGCTTGGCAGGGAACGTTTACTTTGTGATCCCGATATCGAGAACTCCGTTGCCTGTCCACAGCGTCTCCTTTGTCATTCCGGTTTTAGACGAAAGCGAATCGTTAAACGCACTGCATACCGCCATCGCGGAGGTTTGCCAGGCGGAACAAATCGAGCGTCAGATCATTTTTGTCGACGATGGTTCAAACGATGATTCATGGCAGGTGATCGAAGCGATTGCAGCGGCAGATTCCTCCGTTTGTGCGATCAAACTTCGCCGCAATTTTGGCAAGGCCGCTGCTTTGTCGGCAGGTTTCGAAGTGGCGAAGAACGAAATCGTGATCACGATGGACGCCGACTTACAGGACGATCCCAAAGAGATCCCACGTTTCCTCGAACAACTCGACATGCAAAAGGATGTCGTCAGCGGCTGGAAACGGGTACGGCACGACCCTTGGCACAAAGTGCTGCCCAGCCGAGTGTTCAATTGGTTGGTCAGCCGGATGACGGGGGTTCATTTGCACGATCACAATTGCGGATTCAAAGCGTACCGCCGCGAGATCTTTGACGAAGTCAAACTGTACGGCGAGTTGCATCGCTTTGTACCTGTGTTGTCAGCGGCCAAAGGTTGGCGGGTCGGCGAGATCGAAGTTGAACATCATGCTCGCAAGTTCGGTCGCTCGAAATATGGCGTGTCGCGGCTGATCAAGGGATTTCTCGACCTGATGACGATCTACTTTCTGACCGGATACTCGCGGCGACCGCTGCATCTGATTGGCACCGCGGGAATGCTGTTCTTTAGCTTCGGTGGCCTGGGCATCGTCGGCTTGTCCGCATGGTGGGTGATCAGCCGCGCGAGTGCATCGATTCGCGATATTCATCTGCACGAAACAGCGATCTTTTATTACTGCATCGTTGCGGTCCTACTCGGAGCCCAGTTTCTGCTTGCAGGCCTACTGGCAGAGTTGATCGTTTCACTTTCTCGCGACACGCAGACGCCATTTAGTGTTGCCAAACGAATCGGTGACCAAAACACGCAAAGCTAAAATGTCACGTTGCCATTGCCGACTTTGATTTTTGCAAAGACGACAACGCCACCCCACATTCCCATCATTCACTCCACGATCGACCTCGATGCACAAAGACACGCAAGAACGTAAGAAACGACGCACCGCCTACCTCTTGTTGATTTTGATCGGGCTGGGGATCGCGGCGGGCCGAATCGCAACCGTGACCAGCCGCGAGGGAGACACCGCGTTCTTGAGTGCCAATGATCGCAGCCGCTGGTGTACCGTCGCCGCGCTGGTCGAAGATCGCACGTACGAGATCGATCGCCAAATCACCATCCGAGGCGGCAAGAACCGCACCCCGTGGAACACGATCGACAAGGTGCGTCATCGTGGCGATGACGGCAAATTGCATTACTACAGCAGCAAACCGCCGTTGTTTCCAACCTTGGTGGCAGGCGTCTATTTTTTCGTCAATAGCTTGCTCGGGCTCTCGATGACCGAGCATCCGATCTATGCGACACGGATTGTGTTGGCGCTGGTGAATCTGCCGCTGCTGGCGATCTTTTACTTTTGCACGATCGGTTCGATTGAACGTGTATGTGGAAATTCGTGGGCTCGGCAATCGCTCGCGTTGGCGATCGTTTTCGGCACGATGCTGTTGCCCTTTTCGATGACGCTGAACAATCATCTGGTCGCCGCCGCCTTCACCGCGCTAACGATGTGGATCTACTTGTTGGCTTGTGAGAAACTCGATGACTCGGTTACTGGCACCTCCACCGTGATGCCGTTGGGGTTGTATCTGTTGGCTGGATTGGCAGCCGCGTTCACCGCGGCCAACGAATTGCCGGCACTGTCGATGATGGTGCTGTGGTTCGTGCTATTTGCTTGGGTCGACACGCGATCGCTGCTGCCGTTTGCGGCAGGATTGATCATTGTGGCCGCAGGATTTTTTGGGACCAACTACGCCGCTCATGGCAGTTTGCGACCGCCCTATGCGCATCGCGGCAACGGCGATTTGATTGCCGAGATCGAAGCGTCGCTCGATTCGATTCCCAGCGAGCAGATTCATCATGAAATCGTGCAACGCAATTTGATCCAACCGTCGCAGGAAATCACTGTCAAACCGTCCGATGAAAAAGGGCGTTGGAGTGTTCGCAGCGACGATGACCAACTCTTTTCGTTGACCCGAACCGCGAGCGGAAACTGGGCGTTGCATTTTTGGGACGATTGGTACGAGTACCCCAATAGCTACTGGCAAGATGGTCGACGGAGGGGCGTCGACTTGGGTGAACCCTCTCGAATCGTCTATTTTTTAAATATGACGATCGGTCATCACGGAATTTTTTCGCTCACTCCCATCTTCTTGCTCGTCCCGATCGGACTGATCAAAGGGCTCTCGTTCGGGCCTCACGACTATCGTCGGTTCACGCTAGCTGTCTTAATTGCTAGCGTCGTTTGCTTGCTGTTCTATCTCGCCCGACCGCTGATTGATCGTAATTACGGGGGCGTTAGTTGCTGTTTTCGCTGGGTGTTATGGTTCACGCCGATGTGGCTGCTAATGCTAGCACCTGTTCTTGATGAGTATGCAGGAAAGGCACAGAAGCGAGGCATCTTCCACGCGATGCTAGCACTCAGTGTGTTTTCGATGTCGACCGCCCTGCAAACTCCTTGGCAATCGCCGTGGATCTACCAGTTCTGGTCGTTTTTGGGGTGGCTTGGCGGCTGAGCCTCGGACTAGTATCGCGACAGATTAACCTCGTGCTGAGCGGTCTTTTACGGCCCCCCGGCATCAGGGGACATGGATGCCCTTGGTTTGTGAATAGGCTGTTTGCGATTGGCTGGGTCCAAATCCGATCCGAAACCGAAAACGTCGCGTGCATTAGCGCGATGGGTGTGGGCTGCGCTGATCTCAGCTGCGCTCATTACGGTTGTCCCGATGCTGGCCCCCGATACGCTTGGGGAACAAGCTCGGCGTCATTTACTAAAGAAGTTGCAAGATCACTACGTTGGGTATGAAGTCTCGATTGGGCGGGGCCGTTTCGAGAGTTCGGTGGGGATCATTTTTGAAAACATCGTGATCACGAATCCTGCGGCGATTGCCGCTCCGCTTCGCGAGCTCGTTCGCATTGAACAACTGGTCGTCGTTGCCAACGTTCATCCCGAAAAGTTGCTGGACAAAGAAGTCCCGCTGACGACGAATCGAATTGCGATTAACGGCTTTCATGCCAACGTCACATTGAGTGACGACGGCACGCCGTCGCTGATGGATCTAATGCCGCTACCGAAACTCGGTCCCGAGGCTCCTCGCATCGATCTGCTGCGGGGAACAATCCATTGGTATGATCCATCGGCGAGCCAGCGGCCGGTCAGCACCGAGATTGCCAAGCTAAGTCTAGTCAATACCGAGCGGCTCGATGGCGGCGTTGACCGCACCGTGACCGCCACCGGTTCGAGCGATTTGGCGGACGCATTTCACGTCCAATGGGATAGCGTCAACGCCACGAGCGACGTCCGCTGTTCGGTGCGTGGCGTCAAGATTGACCGTGAACTGTTCAACCGCTTACCCGCGACGCTGCAAAAGCCATTGGTCGATGTGCGTGGGCTGCAATGTGTATGTGACCTCTCGTGCTCGGTTTTCCATGCACCTGGTCGCGACTTGAAGTACCGTGTCCGCTCGACGATTCACGAAGGCCAATTCACTCACGCCAAGCTGCCCAAACCGATCACTCAGCTGCGAGGGGTGTTTGTTGCGGAACCGCAATTGATCCAGATCGAAGCTTCCCAGGCCTCTCTCGGAGAAGCGGTCGTCCGTGTCCATGGCGAACTACGAGGCGATCGCTGGCCGCTGGACGCCGATTTGAAGGTCGCGACCAATGGGTTGCTTCTGGATGACCAATTTGCCTCGGTGCTGCCCGATACGGCACGTCGCGGTTGGGATCACTTGCAGCCCCGCGGCCGTATCGATGTCAAAGCCGACGTGACTTGCCGCACCGGAATCTGGGACGCGGATGCCGAGGTGGTCTGCAAAGGGGTCGACATTCGCTATGAAAAATTCCCCTATCCCGTACACCAATTGGTCGGCCGCATCGAAGTCCGCGATGGTATTGCCTCGAGCGATTCGCTGAACGGTCGCATCGACAGCCACCGTATGCAGTGTGCGTTTCGTTTGCCCATTCGTCCGGGGATCACCAACGAGAAGACGTTTGTGATGGCTGCGGATGGCCCCATTGCCATCGATAGCACGTTAATCAAATCGCTGTCGCATCGCGGCGCGCCCCAATCGGCGCTCGAGTCGTTTGTTCGCTCGCTGCGACCTCGCGGAGCCGTGCATTTGGCCAGTGCCATGTTTGGCACCGACGCGAGCGGACGGAATACCCGCCAATTGGATTTGCGGATCATCGATGGCCATTTGCGTTACGAAAAATTTGCCTACCCGTTGTACAACGTCGATGGCCGCATCGAGGTCAACGAAGATGTCGTGCGGATCACCGACTTCCGAGGGTTGAGCGCCAATTCGGGGGTGGTTCGCTGCGAAGGGACCTACCGAATTCCCAAACCGTCGCCCGACCCGAACCTGTTTCGTATCTCCGATTCAGGCAGCGGGATCGAAGTGCCGCCTCAGCTCGCATTGGTGTTCCAAACGACCAACATCCCGATGGACGATGCGTTGCGATCCTCGCTTCCCGAATCAGCCCAACACACCTGGGACTCGCTCGCACCGGGCGGTGTTTTAGACGAAGCCGATGTTTGGGTGACGCAACAAGAGCATGCTGGGCCGCTGCAGATCGATTTGACCGCTCGGCAAATCTACGCCAACCAGATCAACAACCGCACGCTCAGTCTGCGACCGTGTTCGCTTCCCTATCGCATCGACATCAGCAGCGGCACGGTCCGCTACGATGGATCCAAGGTCTATATCGACTCGCTCAATGGACAACACGGCGCAACACGGTTGGCCGCCGACGGATTTTGTGTCCAAGGACCCACGGGGCGTTGGGATTTAACGCTGAACATGAAAGGCGGCAGCCGGCTGAACCCCGATGCCGAATTGATTTCCGCGTTGCCTAATGAAATGCGGGAAGCGATGCGGCGATTGCAATTGCGAGGCCCTGTCAGCCTGCGAGGGCAGACGAAAATCACATTGCCCGACGCCGATCACATCGAACCACTGATTCACTGGGACATCGCCTTGCAACTCGAGGGGAACCGGATCGCGGATGTCGGCCCGGTACACTCGCTGCGAGGTGAAATTTCGGTCGTCGGGAGCCGTGACCAGCAAGGTATTCGTGCGGCGGGCGATGTGCATATCGACTCGATGCATGTCGATGATCTGCAAATCACGTCGATCCAAGGCCCCTTTACCGTGGTCGACGATGTGTTGAAATTAGGCGTTCGCAGCAACCTTGCCTCGTCTCATTTGGCCGGATCCAACATGGCGCCGTCGCCGACCCCCGCGACACGGTCGATCACCGGCCGAGTGTTTGATGGCGTTATCGAATTGCGTGGCGACTTGGAACTTTCCTCCGGCAGTTTTGATGTCGACATCGCCGTGCGCGATGCTCAAGTGCCGACGATTCTTGCCGACTTTGGCCATATCGATAATGAAATTAGTGGCGAGTTCTCAGGAAACGCGTCACTCGAAGGCAGCTTGGGAACACTCGAATTCCTCAAAGGCACTGGTACCGCCCAAGTCACCAAAGCAAACCTGTATCAATTGCCGCTGATCGTGCAGGTCCTGAACCAACTGCGGATCAAGCCGACCGAAGATGTAGCGTTCACCGATGGCACGGTTCAGTTCAGCGTTTTTGGCGACACGCTGAACTTCAACGAACTGAAAATGTGGGGCGACTGGGTTGCACTGGAAGGCAGTGGGTCGCTCGATGGACGTCGCGAACTGGACCTCTCATTTAATACTCGGGTCAGCCCGCAGAACGCGTTTACGCAAATCATTCGCCCCTTGCGAGGCGAAAAGTACACGCTCTGGACAATTGACGTGAAGGGGCCGATTCACGCTCCGACGATTGAACGGCGTGCTTTCGAAGGGGTTGGCGAGACGCTCGAACGATTTATTCCGACGATCACCAACGCCAATCCTGGTATAAATAACCCTGCTGACGTCGCCCCCGAAGCGGCCGAATCGTCACCACGCGGATTTGGAAACTGGTTTCGTTAGCGCGATCCCTTTTTCGAACCTCCTTCGTCTCGAAATCAGTGAGGTTAGTGATCATGCAAGTCAATCCTAGCTCCGCCGCGGCGTCTGTCGCAGGCACCGCTCGAGCCGCCGCCCGCGGAGGCGAGGCCGACTCGCAAGCCGCCGAAGCCACCAAGCGGCAAGCGACCGCCGAGAACCCAGGTGGCAAAACCGCCGAGGCGAGTGCGATCGACTCGAGCGAACAAACGCATGATCGCGGCGGAGACGGTCGGCAAATGTACGACACCTTCGAACGAGCCAAAGAGCACGACGAACAAGAAACGCAGTCCGACGAAGCCGCCGCGGAACAGGAGGCCACCGATCTCGATGTAACGCCGCCAACCCATCCCGAGGAACCACCGCCGCACATCGATTTCAGTGCTTAATCCAGCGGCCAGACGCCGCTGGGTTCCTTACCGCCCCCACCACACGATCCCATAGCCAATGATCCCTAGCAGCAATGCGTAGTAGGTGAACACCCACAGCGTCTTGCGGATGATCACGCCCTCTTTGCCCACCAACCCGACCACAGCCGACGCCGCCACGACGTTGTGGACACAGATCGTATTACCGGCCGCGCCGCCAACAGCTTGTAACACCACGATCCAAACCGGATCGACACCGAGCTTCTCGCCCACATTGAATTGGAACGATGAGAACATCATGTTGCTGATCGTATTGCTGCCGGCGATCGATGCCCCGAAACCACCGATGAACGTCGCAAATACCGGCCATGCGTCGCCGACCGTGTTCTTGACTCCTTCGGCCAATGTGATGGGCATCGACTCGTACCCGGCCGCCCCGTGGGTGCTGTTGATAAATACCTGGACCATCGGCACGGTAAAGACCAAGGCCACCGAGGCTCGCAAAATAGTGCGAAACGAATCGCCGCAGGCCGCAGCGCAGGACCGCATCGGCACTCGCTGGAACAACACGGCGATGAGCGACGCGATCACAAACACGGTGCCTGGCAGATAGACGGGACGGATGATTTCGGAGATCGAAGTGTCAAAGATTTCGCTCACGGGCACCGCAAACGACTTGACCCACTGTGCCGGTGATCCCTCCAGTCCCGGCAACGAGTCAAGCCGGGTCAGCACTAACAGCAAGGCGACGATCACGTACGGCAACCATGCCGCGATCAATCCCATCGGTCTCGCGTCGTCGCGAGCACTGGCGTCCTCCGGCGGATTGGCCAGTGGAAGTCCCTGCCAATCGTCCGGCCATTTGTCCGCAGCGGGGAAATCCCAAATCGCGTCCGCTGTGGGCATCAAGAACCCAGCCTTCGCGGCGGGGACCACGATTGCCAAACCGCACAGCCCTCCTAAGAGCGACGGGAACTCGGGACCCAACAACCAGGCGACCAAGACATACGGAATCGTCATCGCAAACGCGGCAAAAAGAGCGAAACGCCAAACTGCCAAGCCTTCTTTGAAGGAGCGATTTTCGCCAAAGAATCGCGTCATCAACCCCACCAACCACAGCGGGATCAACGCCCCAGCGATCGCATGCAGCATCGCCACTCGCAAACCGATCAGCGATAACAGCGTCCCTCCGTCAGCAAATCCATGGCTTTGCGCAAATCCATCGATCGTTCCTTCCCCCGCTAAACCGCTGCTGACGCCAATCAGGATCGGCGTGCCAACGGCGCCAAAGGAGACCGGAGTGCTTTGAATTACGACGCCCGAGACGACTGCCGCCATCGCGGGAAAGCCGAGACCGACCAACAGTGGCACTGCGACGGCCGCGGGCGTCCCGAAACCGGCGGCTCCTTCGATAAACGATCCAAACAACCATGCAATGATGATGACTTGGATGCGGCGGTCGGGTGAGATGTCCTGAAACGACTTTCGGATCGTTCGTAGCGCCCCGCTTTGACGCAGCGTGTTTAGCAATAAAATCGCGCCGAAGATGATATACAGCAACTCCGCCGCAACGATCAGTCCTTTCACGCTCGCCGCTGCGACTTGCCACGCATCCACCTGCCAAACCCACAGCGACAATCCGCAAGCAACGATGTACGCCAGCGGCATCGCACGACTGGCCGGCCAGCGCAGCATGACTAAGAAAACAGCCACGGCAATGATCGGCAGCAATGACAAAAACGCCAGTACTTCGTCGCTCACGATGGGGTGTTCCGTTCTAACGAGGGTACTAGTGCAAACACGCATACGTCGGCGTTTGCGATCGGCACCACGTTAACCTACAGAATCGCATCAATGTTGCCGCTGACCTTCGTATCGCCCCATTTTGCTGCAATCATCACGCTGTTGATCCCCGAGCCGATCCCCAACATCGCGACTTGGTCTCCGCTGGAAAGATCGCCTCGCTTGGCAGCCGCGGCAAGCGTCAACGGCAGAGCAACCGACCCCGTGTTGCCCAAGAACGGAAACGTGATGCTGTCGTTGTCCTGGGAAAGCCCCATCGCTTCCAACATCGCCACTCGATGTCGCGAACCGACTTGATGACATACCGTTCGCGTAATAGTCGATCGCGTCCATGTCGATGCTTCTAACAATCGGTCAAACGCCGCAGCGCCGGTGGCAATTCCTTCGGCCATCAAACGTTCCGAGTCGGTATCCATCAGCGGCGTCATCCCCGCGCCGGCCGAGTCCTGGTCGCTGCGACACAGATCATGAAACTCGGTACGCGCCTCTGCGATCGCGGTGTCCAGCAGCGTCGGCTGCCGATCGCCACTGGCGGCATCAGATCGGGCGAGATCACGATGCGTCAATAGCCATGCGCAACTGCCCGAACCGATCGTCAGCGAAGCAAACGCGGGCTTCACGCTTTGCCGAGTCAGCGTGTGATCGGCATTCAATTGAGCAATGGTCTGTTCCAACAACGGGCGACTGTTTTCGGTTCCCACCACGATGCCGGCTTCGATGACCCCCGCTTCGATCAACGCGGCAATTTGTACGGCACCATTCATCACGCCTAGACAGGCGTTCGAAACGTCATAGACCCAACAACTCGATGGCAGCCCCAATTCATGGTGAACCCGCGACGCGGTGGCGGGCTCTAGAAAGTCACGGCACACGCTGGCGTGAATCAGGCAACCGATCCGCTCGGGGGCGATACCTGACGCCTCCATCGCGCGGCGAGCACTGCGAACACTCGGCTCGCTGGGCATCGTTCCGGGCTGCCAGACACGCCGCTCGTTAATCCCGCTCATCAACGCCAAGCGTCCTTCGGGAAGTTTCAAGCGGCTATAGAGCGGCTCGAGTTTCCGTTCGAGGTCGTCGCTCGTCCAAATCTCTTGGGGAAGTTCGGTACCGATCGCATCAAGGGAAACGTTGCTAAATCTCACGCTCAAGTCCTAAGTCGTTGGCTGCATTGGTGTTGGTGCATTTATAACGAACAAAACCGCAGCTGACCAGGATCTCAAATCGGTGCGGAAATCCGCCGGTTGCTAGCAAATGCGGCATTTGCTAGCACCGCATGTAGTGCTAGCGACGGCTAATTCTGCCTAGCTAGGAAAAAGGGTTTGCATTGTTCGCATACCCGCATAAAGTTTCGCCGCACCAGAAGTGACACGGCGTGTGTCACTTCCGGCGGAAAACAACGATGGGATCGCCGAACAACATCGCTCCTCTTGGGGAACATGTTAGTAGGACTTGTCCAAACGTCACGATGGGATGAAAGCCAAGATGGCACTCACTGACATCGCAAGCATTCCTTTTCGAATTCAAAAAATCTTCTCTGAATTGTTTTCTGTCGCCACATGTTGCGAAATGATTTTTGCAACGCGTTTTTTATCACTCGCGATCTTCGAAGAGGAACTTTCGGATGACGTGTAAGCCCTTGATCGGCATGAATGCCGACTTTCGTGCTGCCGCTCGTAACGTACCCGCATACAGTTACATTGCAGCAGGATACTTTCAATCGGTGATCGCAGCGGGAGGGATTCCAGTTGTTTTGCCGCCTATGGATGACGCGGAATCGATTCACACCGCGATTGAAAATTTGCATGGCTTTATCATGATCGGCGGAGCCGACTTGGATCCACGCAACGATGGCTTTATGTTGCATCCTTCGGTTCGCCCGTTGGATCCCGTTCGCGAAACCAGCGACCGTTTGATCATTGCTGAGCTGGCCGAACGACGCGTCCCTGTGCTCGGAATTGGCACTGGAATGCAATTGTTGAATGTTCACCAGGGCGGAAACCTGTTCTTGAACATCAAAGAGGATCTGCCTAACGCAGTGCCTCACCATGACCCTCACGACCCCAACCATCGCCACACGTTGAACGTCGAAAGCGACTCGCTGGTCGGCCGCGTCTATGGCGATGGTGAAATCCGTGTTAGCAGCCGTCACCACATGGCGATTGACGAAGTCGCTCCTGGTTTCCGTGTCACCGCTCGTTGCCCCGACGGCGTGATCGAAGCGATCGAAAGCGAAATGATGGATTGGTTTGCCTTGGGCACGCAGTTCCATCCTGAGTGTGGTGCCGCCTCGGCGCTTGACATCCGCATCTTCGAAGAATTCATTGATGGCGTGCGTGATCGCGTCATGCAAGAAGACCTTCGACTGGTTGCCTAGTCCAATTCGCTCGAACCCCGTGATCACGCTTCAGGAGGAAGCGTGATTGTCGACCTGTTCGAGCTGCCAATCATAGACAACATCACTTTCCATTTCGTTCGCAAGGACTGGCGAATCAATGGAAAGAATGTCGTCTTCGATTCTACTCAAGTCTGTATCGCGGAAGGAGTCTGCAGCTTGCAGCGAGTCGAATCGAAACCCAATTCAAGGAAAAGCTACGCACGGACGGGTGATTAGGGAGATTGAAAACGAACTTCATTGCCGCAACGAACATTTCGCTCGACGCACGGATTCGCGTTTACAGGACATGATGTCCCAGGATTGAAATGCAAGAAGCAAAGATGGCAATCGCCAGCCAGGATGGCAGGTGGATCAAGCTTGGAAGCTACGGTTGTTTCGCTGGAAAATTAAACTAAGACGGAGAGTCACGGCTGACTAAACAATGAGGCCGGGCGTGCACCGAGTTGAGGCACGCCCGGCTTCTTTTATGCGCGGTCAAGCACCGCGGCACTGGAGTAAACAGAACCGCAGCGGCATCAGTCGCCCCTTGGCTTATCGGGCGCCTCTTGGTTTATCGGGCACCTTTTGGCTTATCAGTCGCCCCTTGGCTTAGACGCCAAACCACCACTTGCCGATTCCCAACCAAACCGGCACCAGCAGGATGCCGGCGATCGAAGTCGACAGCACCACTCGCAATGCCGTCGACGTATCGCGTCCATACAGTCGCACCAACACAATCGGGAAGACCGCCGCAGGCATTGCGGCTTCGAGCATCACGACCTGCTTCATATCCAGCGTCATCTGATTCGAAAGATTCGCGATGACGGTGGCAATGGCCAGCAGCAGTAGTGGCAGCAGGCCTTGCCGAATTCCGATCGCCCAGCACACGACGCGGGCGGATCCGGACCACGTGGTTTCTTTTAGGTAGTCGATGATGATCGCTCCGCTGAGCAGCAACCCCATCGGGATCGCGCAATTGCCAAGCATCTCGATGGCGCTCATACAGGAATCGGGGATCCATTGTTCGAGACCGAATCGCCGCATCAATCCTGCGACGATGACGGTCACGACCGGAGCGCTCAGCACGGCTCGCCGCCACCCGCTTCCGCTGGCCCCCCCGATCACCGCAATCCCGATACTCCAAAGCGCCATATCGACTCCGACATTATGCAAGATCAGATCGACTTCGGCGTCGGGATAAAACCGCTGCGCCAGCGGTAGTGGGATGTAACCGTAGTTACAGATACCGACACAAAGTGCAAACGTTCGTTGTTTGGAATCGCTGTCCAAACCGATCCAGTGCCCCAGAAAACGGGCGATCAAATACCCGATCAGAAACCCCAGAGCGGTGGTGCCAAAGCCGAAGACCGGCGGGAACCAAGCGGTCGCGAACTGGCTCATTTGATCGCTCGTCAAAATCCGGTTAGCGAACAGAGCGGGCAGCAGGACTTTGGCGGTCAGGTTGGCAAGCGACTGGTCCGCCGCACGCGTCAACCAACCGGTTTGCCGGCACAGGGCGCCGATACCGATGACGAGAAAGACGCCGAGAACACTCGAAATGATGGGCCATAAATCAGAAAGCATTGCGTTGGCTCGCCCGTGGGGGCGACATGATCGAGGAAAGGCGTCAAAATCCGACCCCAAATAGACCCGCAAACTGATTTTTGGGCCACGGGACTTTGACTCTCGGCGGCCGGACAATACAATGGGGGCAATGCGAGCGAAGTTGCTCGCCCCCCATCCATCCCCGACCATCGGTTCTGGAGGTGTTCGGCGCCCTTGTGTGTCGATCGACCTACCCGCTTTCGCCGAAGTTTGCGTCAGGATTCTCCTTCAAGAGCCTCGGTAGCGGAGCAAAAAATGTTAATGATGTCGATGTTTACGCAGTGCATGGTACTGGCATTCGGTTTCCCTGGACTTCCCGAATTGATGGTGGTGCTGTTGATTGCACTGGTTCTTTTCGGCGGAGCCAAATTGCCTAGTTTGATGCGAAACCTCGGTCGCAGTGCGAACGAGTTCAAACGGGGTATGGCGGAAACGACGGACGAAGAAGAGGACGAGACTCACTCGCCAAGCGGGAAAGCGTAACATGTTTGGTTTATCACCATTTGAGTTGATGGTGATCGGAGTCATCGCAGTCGTGTTGTTTGGCGGCAATCTCCCCGAGGTTGCTCGCAAATTTGGCAGCAGCTACCGCGATGTGCGACGCACTCTCAACGATGTCCAACAACAGTTTCGTGAGGCCGAATACGAAGCCAAGCGAGCGTTGACGCTGGACACCCCTGCATCAACCAAGCTGGATGAACCCGAGGACGAACCCGAAGAGCCATCGGCTCCCAAGTTCAAACCCCCGGCCTAACGAACCGCTTGGATTAAAGACCCTGGCTGGAAGCCACTGCCATGCGCAAGCTTCCGGCCACTCGGTTTGGGTTCACAGCGAAGACGCCCAAGAATCGGGAGCAAATATTGCTGCCGGCCCACTGGAATCGATTCGCATCTCCGGTTAGGCTTGGTGACCTGTCGGCGCCAAGGAATCGACCGCAAGTTCTGTGAACGACTGTGAGATTCCCGGCCAACGAAGCGACGACAGAAAAGCGGGCGATTGGCTCAGTTGGTTAGAGCGATGCTTTCACACGGCATAGGTCACTGGTTCGAATCCGGTATCGCCCACTCTTTTGAACGCAGGTTGATAGCCCAACGAGGCTAGTTGACCCTCTGCCGTTCCCGCGAAAAGCGATGCCGCCGAACCGGCACAAACTTCTCTGGTCGACTAATATCTCAGGCCAACCAATACCTCAGGCAAAGCGTTTGCCACAACGGCCAGCAACAATCTCGAGCTTGGCCCATTTTGATTGGCCTGAATCCCAAACGAAACGCGTCGCCCTTTCTGGCTGACGGCCGCGGCTAGCGATCGGCAGTCGCTAGAGTTGGCGTCCTTCACCCGAATCCACCCCGGCCCTCGTTTACGTTCTTCCTTTTCTTCCTTCGCGGAGCCAGAAGGCCGGAGACAGCACGTTCATTACGACCGAACAATGCTCAGCGGCAAACCGACAGCATCAACATTTTCCTGTCAGCCATCTTCCTGTAATCTCCTGACCGCCTGACAACGCGGATTCCGAAAGACGGAGTCAGTCGCATCTAACTGCGTCTCAACCTACCCTTCGGTGACATCAACCAAAGTGATCATTCCATTGCCTCCTGGCACATCCAATCTCGACTAGCGCCAATCAGTGGAGACGAGCTTCGGCACCCGCCCAGATCACGCGGTCGCCGGGAATCGCAACCGTCAAGTCACTGTCGGTAGTAGAACAGTCCCTACGCTGGAGCGGTGAACATAGTGAGGTACGTTTCGGCGCCGCACACTAAGGTCGCACACTAAGATCGCGAGGCACCACATAGGAGACTCACTATTTGGAAGTCCGAAATTGGACGTTTCTTTTGAATGATGGATTAAGGGTGATTACAAAGTTCGGTTGCGAAAAAAATCGGCTCGCGAGACCT
>TARA_R110002073_G_scaffold147608_1_pt1 | contig 15278 bp, 11 predicted proteins | sample TARA_R110002073 | Tara Oceans TARA_R110002073 (sample SAMEA4397174) | marine metagenome | biome: Polar Biome; feature: [DCM] deep chlorophyll maximum layer (ENVO:01000326); material: water (ENVO:00002006), including particulate matter (ENVO:01000060) such as... | depth 40 m
GCATGCCAAACCTGCAACCCATCTAATGATATATCTGCAACTGTTTTATAGTTTGCATGACCACCGATTGGTTTATAGGCTGTTTTAATAAGCTTTAAAATATCTTTTTTATACTTATTTAACTCACTACCTGAAAGTTGCATCCACTTATTTTTAGGCATTTTAGGGCCTTGTGGTTTGTCTCTTTCTGCTAATATGTCTTTCAGTTTAATCATCTATTATAAATATCTATGTATCAAATTGAACGTTAAATGTTATATCTATTTCCTGCGGACTTCTTACTGGATATGCTAACTTACCAATTGCTAACAGTTCATTTGTATCATTATACAATCCTATTGTTGTTATATATGGACTAAAGTCTGATGCGGTTGCAAATCCTTTTAATTTAGGATTGTTAATATCATTTTTAGTTCTAGCTGTTGGATTTAATGTTACATTATATTCTCCATCCTCAACAACGCATTTATAATTATGAACTGTTATAGGATAAGAGTTTTTAAAATTTAATGTCCAATCTGAGCCAACACCAGCTACTTTATCGTAACTACCTGATAAATCCGTTATGCACATTATACCATTATTATAAAATATATTACCAACTATTGCACTATCACGATTATATGTATTTAGTGATGCAATGGCTGCTGAGCTTAACTCTTTATTAAAAATTCTAAATAAATTAATATCTGCTGTAGCTGGGTAAATATAATTATCTCCATAATCTTTATATCGTATAGTTTGTGTTGTGTCATTACCTGTGTCAAGTTCTTGTGATATAACTCTCCGCAGTTTTTTATCCCAAGGTCTTGTACCTATAAAAATATTATCATTGCGCGTACATACATTGTTATCAAATACAGGATCTGTGAGAACTTTATTCTCTGTTCCGTCAACAAAAAGTTTTAATTCTGATCCCTGCTTTAGTATTGTAACATTATGCCATGCATCATCATTCAATGCATATGAAGATGTTAACTGTACTAATCCTCCAGCAAATCCTCTCTCAAAATATATATGTCCATTATTGTCTGAATCGTGGTTACGTACACTTATCTCCCACGGTACAATACTTGAATACTTACGTGATGTAGCTAACACATTATATGGATGTGATTTTAATAAACGCTTTTGATTTCCATCACCAGTAGATACCCATCCACCAGTAAAGCTAGATGTCACAGACTGTGATACAGGTAACTTAACCATCATACTTATCGTAAAATTATCATTCCACGCTTGTTGGTTATTATTTAATTGGCCGGAACCTGCTATCTCTACAAAACTATTTGATCCTGTTTCAATACTTTGTGACCCGTGTAGTTTTATATAAGATGATCCGCTTACCCCGTTATATTGAGCTCCAGATAATAATCCGTTCCAACCAAAGGTAATATTTTCACCATAAGGTTCAAAAGGTCCATTACTAATATCTTCAAGTTGTATATTTCTATTTGTATAAATAGATTGATCTACAGATAGATTACCTTTCTGTAATTTCCAACCATCATTAAAATCAATCTTTACATGATAATCATCCTTTGATGCAGTATGGAAAGCAACACTTTCTGATAGAGATGATAATATACTTTTATCAATTAAATTACCTTGCCCATCATCATTAATAGTGGTATTAGGTAAACTCATTGTTACAGACCCTTCGAGTATTCTATCACCAAATATCTGTGAAGGTATGGATACAATTTGTATCTCTCGATTTATATTTCTCGTCTGTTGTTTAAAGTATTGTGGATCACCACTTATAGTAGCATTTTCTGGATCGCTGTAATATATATGATATATAGAATCCCATATTGTACGTTTATAATATAAATTAGCTGAGTTACCACTACCTATAGTAAACGGTTCATTAGCCACATTTGTATCATTTGGATCACTTATATTAAATGAACCATTTGAGTGCTGCCCTTCATAGGAGTAAACCCCAAATGAAGCAGACGTCTCATCTGTAATAGTCCACTCTTTATGTAACGTTAACTTTTGTTTAGAGTTACCTGCAGACCTGACTTGCTTGTATAAAAACTTAGACATAGTCTTCTTTCACCCTCTAGTAATCTAATTTAACTCGTAATGTTGTCTCTCTCTCGAAATTTTTCAATAGCGGTTTACTTAATTTTGCAACTGCTAAAAGCTCGTTATCGTCATTATATAATCCTACCGTAGTAATAAATGTCTGTGGATTCTGTATAAATGATTGATGTCTTAATTGTCCATTTGACCCTGTTTGATATGTTGGGTTAGTTGAGTAATTAAACTGATTGTTTTTAGCTCTAACAAAGTAGTGTGTTGATGTTACATCTTCTTCTGCTCGCATCTCAAATTTACCACCACGATTAATTGCATAAAAAAGAGCTTCATTAACATTATTATTTACATTACTACCAGTACCAATACCATATGAGCCTGTACCTAAATATAATCCGTATGTCGATGAATCAACTGCACCGGACCCTGAAAGTACTCTATCACCATTGAAAGCAAAGATCCCCATCTCAGGATAAAATAATCCCCAGTAGTGATGATTACTTGATGCATCTTTATAAGGTCCATCTGTTTCAGAGCCACTTACAATATTGTAAACTAGATGCCCATTTACTGTTTCTCCATTTGAAACAGAACTATCATCAATTAATTCTAGAGGTGAACCATCACCAGCTAATCCACTAGCAAATCTATTTACCCCAGCAGGTCCACCAAGAGCAGATGAGGATAGGTGTAATTCCCAATTCCCTGCATTTACTCCTTGCTTGTACCTTGCTCTGTTAACACTTAAGAAATACATTCGTTCTGATGTTGTGTTATCACCAAAAGAAAATAATGTTTTTTCACTTGTATCATTTAATAATAATTGTCTAAATTGACTATATACCGCTTTGGTAGGTGAATTCCCTACAGTAGCTCCAGTTTGTATTACAGAACCAGATCCCTTCGAATGTCCGAATGCAATAGCAAATTGTGATTCTGCATTTATATCTGAGGATGGGTTTAAATTAAATAAATCAATAAAATATTTCCCAGCATCTGATGATGTAGCTGTTGATGAAGTAAAAAAGGTGCTTATACTTCCTGTATTATTACTAAATGCTGTAGAGGTTACTCCTCTTACAATGTTACCCTCTATTACATCGTCGTCGTCAAAAGTTATATATGCCATGTTTTATTCTCCTAGTCTAATGATGTATCTCTATTAATAGTGACAGGAACTGTTACTGTACCACCTGTATCATTACCTGTAATAGTTAATGTTGTTGTTGTTGTAGCTGTTATTGATAGCCCTGTTAATTTTATATTCTGACCATTAGTAGTATATGAAGCCTGATATCCTGTTGGCGATGAAGTTGTTGATGGTCTTGGTCTTGACATCCTTCTTCTTCTTGCAATACTTCTACCACCATAAGCAGACTCACCTGTATTTGTAGATGATACTGGAGAGCTGTTAACAACTCTTACAATATCACTATTACCAATTGTGAATGTATATCCACCAGAAGTATTACCACCTGTTACGTTTTCTGTTTCTGGCGTTAATGTTATATTTTGACCTGTGTTTAATGTTACTGCTGTTTGTGCAAGTGTAATTACAGGTAGCACTTGAGTATTTTTTGGCAAGCTTACTAGCTTATACTTAAGTGTTGATACATCATTTGTAAACGCTTCTAGTATAGGCATCCTTTCTATAGCTTCACCATAGTAAGCAGAACCTAAATTATGTGCAGTATCATATAGCCCATAATTAATTTCATCATCACCTAGTGCAAATTTAGTTATATCTAACTGCCCTTGTGATAATCTCTCTCTTCCGAGTTTTGTTAATACAGCATCGACTGTTACAGATGCATTATCTAAATATCCCATTTCTTTCTCCTTAGTCTTTGTATATATAATAAATATACACCTTTTTTATTTTTACCCTATCTCACCGTTATGTTTTGGTTTGGATTTTGTAATCTCGATGTTGCAGCTGTTGCACTCGGTCTGTTTATTAACGATACAGGATTACCTTGACTATCCTGTCCAATTAAGTTAGATGACCCGTAACGTGATGGTGTTACTTGAACTATATTAGGGTTAACTAACTGATACTCTGCCACTGGTCCACCGTCTATTGTTTCTGTACTCCCTATATTCCAATCACCAGATGTTATCTTTGTTCCATCGATAACTAATCTCCGCTGTGCATGACTGAACAAGTAGTTAGGATTTACATCTGTAAGTTTTGGATATAAATTACTCAAACATTTAGCGCTCGACCCTGTGTAAGATCCTGATGTAGGAGCAGTGGAGGGTACTGGTCTATTATATATATTGAATGTAGGTACGAACTGGAACCCAGATGATGTTGGTTGAATAGCGGAACTAGATATAAATGTTTGCACAAATGATCTTGTTACCTCACCAAATACATTTTCTAAATATTCTGATCCTTCATTAAATCTATCTATGTAAGTATTACTTCCCGATGCACCTTGTTGAGAAGATCTTACACCTATATTTAATTCAGCTTGTAAATTGGTAGTTGCTTGATATCCACGAGGTCGTGATTCGTAGCGTATACCTGCATGTTTAGATGAACCATTAAAAACGGGTTTATAAGAACCAGAAAATCTCTGAATTGTACCTGTATAGAATGGTGTCGTATATGACATTGAAATGGGTTGGTTAAGCTTATGTCTCTCTAATAAGTTTGGTCTAATTATTATACCTACCGTTGCATCTGCTCTAGCTGGTATCATTGACTCTATTTGCTTAAACATTCCTTTGTTCATAGTATTTAATACTTTTATAAACTCCCATACATTATATGCACCTGAGAATTTTTTAAAGTATAGGTTGTTTGTATCACGCAATGATGTGTAATGTTCCTTATATTTATCACGTGGATCTGCTATATAATCTGCTAAACTAAATGCTCCAAACTGCATTGCTATATCTGTATCGATTTGATCTGCTGGAGATAACGCAATATCTATTTCATGAGAATCAAGTGGATTAGAATCATAAGAAGATACTTCAAATGATTTATTTCTCGATAATTGATTATTACGTAATTTATTATCTTCCAACCTAATTTTATTATTATGTGGTCTTGGACCAGCTGTAAATGGTACATCTACATAATATGTCTCTGATTTAGGAGAGAAGATAGTTCTACCAGCTGCGATTGTTTCTGCCCACCCACCATTGAATCTATATTGATGACCACCATTAGAGGTGTTTGGCGATTGTAGCGAAGCTGGTAATGTAGTACGCAAATGTGAACTTGGTACTGACCCAGATGTACTTATTTTTTCTCCAGCTACTATAGATAATTCGTGAATAGGTGTACCGTTATGTGTATCACCGAAATCAGTCCCCATAGGTATTCTGAAGTACATATCGTTGTATGCATCTGTTATAGTGTCCCCAACTAACGATGTTGCAGCCATTGTATGTTGAAAAAAGGCATCATCACTTATATATTTTGCCCATCCTCTAAATTCCTGCATAGAGCCACTGAAGGCAGCTGTGTTAATATCACCTGGCCAATCTAATCCTGCAGATCCAGAACCACCTAGACATACTGTTTGACTATTAGCCCAGTTTTCAACTACTGATTTTGTTACTGCGGTGGATATAGATCCAGAGTATAATATTCTATCAGCGTGCTCACCCATTGCTGCATAACGTAGTATCATCGTATTTGTATCTGTTGGAGTACTCTCTACAAAATCAGAAAATCCTATCGATATATTCCACCAGTCATTATTGTAGAAAGGTGCCCAATCTGTGGAAGCAGATGTTGCTGGAAATCCACCCGATCCAGATATTGTCCATACCAATCTTCCATATTTACAATAAAGTGAAGAAGATCCAGCAGCTTGAGCAGCGGGAGAATCATTACCAGCGGCTGATGCAGAGTGCTCTAAATAAACATTCCACCTCTGTGCTGATTCCGATGTCGCTGTTTCATAATCCATTGATTCGCTATTGTATGTCTCACCACTTCCGAATAAGTGCATACTAGCTGTATGTGATGTGTCAATTCTCCATTCATACATACTTGGATATGTTTGAGCAGGAGAGACACTACTGAACGGCCAAATGCTCGCGTAAGCTGGGTGATTTTTCAATGCACTGTGAGGGAACTGTATGTAATCAGAGCTATCTACATTATGGAAATTTAATGCGTAATTAAACTTCTCTATAGCGCGTCTTATACCTTTCTTTGTTGAGACTGGTCCACCATATTCCTGCACTCGTAATATAGTGCTAGGGATTCCATACGTTGCTAATAAAGCTCTCATTCCACGAGATGAGCCTTTTGTCTTTAACAACATTGGTATATTATTTATTATACGCTTCCATGTTTGTTTTTCTATATCACCCTTACTATACGACTCTTTCTTTACATATGTTAAAGTTTCACCAGAACCAGAAGCTTGATAAGCTCCTGCATCATCTGTACCAAGTAAGAATGACCAAAGATCTTCTCCATCATAACCACTCTGTAAATACCAACCTAGTGATTTTGCAACATCAAATAGTAAATCTTTTGATAAACCTTCATATAGTGATTCATTACGCTCATTCATATTCTCAATCATTTTAATGTAATTAAAGAATACATCGAAGTATGATCCCATCATGTCATACATTAACATCCAGTTAGCACTTTGATCATCAACTCTAATATGTGTTGGAATCATATTACGTAGACCACTTGGGTTACCTTGATCGTAAAATGATGCTGTTTCTATTTGAGCATTATACCATGTAAGAGCAGCTGAGCTTGTTACAGATAGGTTTGTGTATGGTTTTGTTGTAGATGTTTTCGGCCATGTGAATGGATTATAATTAACAGGCCCATCTGTTAGATATAATGTTGCTGTACTACTACTATTAAAGTAAAGGTTATATTCATAATCATCAAAGTTAGAGATAATATCTGATGCAGCATTATTATACTTCACTTTATTCTCTAGCAAATATGCTGATGAACTAGCTCCTGCTTCAGACTTACCTGTTAAATCCGTTGTTACACCTGATGACTTTGATTCAAAAAATTGTATCTTTTCTAACTTGTACTTAAATGTTTTCAACTTTTCTTCAGCTGATCCAAAATGTACAAAGTCTTTATATTCTCGATAATTTAAGTTGGTGTCAATAATATCACTACCACTTACAAATTTATCTAATATACTGCTTTTTACTGACGTATTTGAAGTTGTGAGATTATCAAATGTTTTATAATCTGTTGGTCTACCTGTACGCTCTGTTTGTGGTAATCTTAGATTGGGTCCTCGCAATTGATCGTATGTTATATTAACAATTGGGCTAATATCAATATTAACAGGTATACTGTATGGTACAAAAAGCTCACGTCTAATCTCTATCTTAGTACCAGATTGCACTGTAGTAGGAGCGGGGTTTATTAATTTAATAATTAATGTATCTTGTAATTCATCTTCTTTTGAATCTACACCCTTTGTGGTGTGCGCGTGATACATCCAGTTATGAGATATTCCTGTTAAATGTGTACCATCTTTAGCTACATTTGTTCCAAAACGTATATTTAATGGCCAAATAACCTCTTCTATACTTGAGTCTGTATTGTCAGGCATAGTTGTTGGTTTTTGCGACTGCCAAAAGGTTTCAAAAGCTTCCTCTGTATCTGCAAAAGCTTTTACTCGTAATTCTAATCCACTACGTGATTTTTCTATAACTGTTAATGTACCGACAGGTGGATTTGGTTCCAATTCATCTGTTGGTTGATCAGTATTTTCATCTAATTTATACTCACTACCTTTAAATATATAATTACGTAATCCAGTTACTTTTAATGTATACTTACCATTTAACTCACCAAATTGTCTACCAACTACCCCCAAGGTATCTACTTGTAACGCCCCTTCTTCGAAAGATACATATGGAGAGTTTAGTAGTGTTGTATAACTTCTACCAACAATACTACCTCTGCTATCCATCAGTTCGAGGAGTATCCTATCTAAGTTTGAAGGATTTTCCAACCGATGTGGTATTGTATGAAGGTCTACTTGTTGTTGTACTTCTGAACTCCATGATTCTAGAGAATATGAATCAACAACACCGCCCGTATCACCTTGAAAATCTATTATTTCGTATTTATCCGCCATTATTATTTCTTATCCCTTTCGTCAGAATAGTTTATTGTAAATATACCCATATCTATAGGTGCCAGTGGTGTGTCTAAATTTAATTGTGCATCTGTATAGTTAACTTCTCTGGAATATGTTCTATTCCACTTCTTACCCCAATTAAATAGGCCAGATCTGTATGAGTATTTGTATTCAACTTTACATGTAAACGGACCAGGCTTTTTATTAAACATTACTAATGCGTTCCACTCATTATCATCTGCAGGTTTATATAATAGAGCAGATTTTCTTCCATCTGTCCAATCTGTTATACTTCTTGCCTCTAGTGATCTACCATCTTCTATGACATCACCATTGTCATTAAATACACCTGTAAATAAACCTTTCTTATCTGCAGCTTTTACCGCTTGAGACGTAACAATTCTTCCCAAACCTCCGAGTGCTGCTAATCCTGGTTTAATAAAAGTATTAAGAAATGCACCTAATCCCGATCTCTCCCCATCTAATTGATTTGCTTTACCACTAAATACAACTACACCATCTACATATATTTTTACATTTCCTTTAAACTTTCTAAGATGTGCTTCATGTTTTGCTTTACCTAAATGCTTCCATCGAAATCTTGTAAACATCTGGCGAGCATCATATCTTGGGTCATCAAACCACTCCACTCCTTTATTTTCTGTATCTACTTTAAAGCGACCTTCGAGTGTTGATGTAAAATTATCTACTTCTGAAATTGAGTTTCTACTCATTATATCATTATCATCAGAATCAATACAGCAAAATTTAATCTCTTCCTGTATAGATCCTTTAGCATTATTTATTTCAATAGTTATAATATCTGGTATTATTACTGGTGTATTAGCAATTATCTGTATAGTTGGTTCTAATTCATCTAACTCTAAAAACCATCCTCTATGTATTTCCTTACCACCTTTGTACCATACTATATCATTATCATCAATAGGTACAGATCTACCAGTATCTGGATCTATATGACTAATAGGATTCTTAACATAAAATATTGCAGGGTCTTGAGTGAAAAATAGATAAGTAGGATCCATTGTTGAATCTCTTGGCCAAGCATGTCCCTCAAGCCAATTACCAGCAATATTTTGATCTACCACTTCCCCATTTGCATTTACTTCTGCCCACTCCATTATTGAATCTATTATAGGATTCTTATCTGGATCTATTACCGCTCCATACTTTAATATACGAGCCCAACCTGCACAATAAACCTTACCGGATACAGGTGGTGCATCAGGATAAACTATCTTTTTAGGTAGCAATTCATAAATAACATCGGAAGCAAATTTACTTAATGTTTCTTTACTGTACCCAATATTACGTATAACACGCTTTATTATATTATCTGTATTATTTATATCTATATTAAAAGCAGCTGTAGTAGAGTCAATAAAGTCACTATCATCACCCAATACTCTACCATCAGGTACACTTGTTTGAGCATCTTCATATGAGCCACCAGGTAACTCTCTTTCTCTACCTGATGCTACCTGACCCTGTTGACCGGTAAACGCGTTATTATTACTTACTACTACTCTGTTATTAACCGCCATATTACTTTATCACCTTAAAATAAGTATTTGTATCATAAAATTGTTCTGAGCCTGTGTAAAGTAAATTAGGGACTTTAACTTGTATATAGTAATACCTTTCTGGGAAAAGGGATCCCATATCAATATCTATATAATGCTTTTTATTACAGACAATTAAACTACCTGTTGTAGCATGTGGTATAATACTCTCATTGGTTGTTGAGTCAATAATAGCATATGTTGATCCAATAGGTAGTGAGTATCTTGACGTACTTGATGCTTGTAACCCTTGTGATCGTGTAGGGAATTTAGGTTCAACATTGAGTTCAACTCTTGTCTCACTACTCCGTCTATACTCAGGTTGTGTGTATGCAGTTATAGTTAACATATCATCTGCTGACGCTGTTACCATTCCTGTTTCCACTCGTGTGGTTTCTGCAACTGTGTTATATCTTGCTTCTATCCTAGGTGGGTATATTGTGTTTGTTTCTCTAGAAAAGTATTTTACTGTACCGTATTCAGTGGAGTCAGTTTCTTGTGAACCACTTCTATAAACAATAAGTCCATTATTTGCTATTGTACCATTAAGCCATCTATGTACCATATCAGTAATATTTACCTCTACATCAGCTTGTACATTAGTGAAAGATTGAGAGTGATCTGCAATTGTCGACGTATTAAACTGTCCACCTGTAGTAGTCCAAGCTGTTCCAGGTGTTACACCATCTCTAAATGTCCAACTACATCCTTCCTCTGTATTAGGTATATGGGTCGATCTTCCTAAACCTCCAACCCAACTCTCATCTAACCTAGTAATAGCTAGTGAATAATTATTTGGTACATCTTTTTCTTCAGCTACAAACATTTTTAAAAAGTACTGCAAGTTACCACTATCTGAACTTGTTGTAATCCCGCGAGCAGCAAACGAGGAAGATAGAGCTGTTGTGTCAAACTGTAATAAGGCTCTAGATATCTTTAACGGTCCAGATGAACCAGAAATTACTTTTTGTATTTCTAATATTTCATCAATACCAGTATTCATACTAGATGTTGTACTGTATATTGTTGCGTCTTGTGTTGGAAATATTGTTTTTATCATAATTATCCTAGTATTGTACTACCCTTCCTTTTATATCTGAATCTGGTTTTAGTATTTCAAAAACAGATGGATCAAGACTCGGGTATAGTACTTCATTGTATAAAGCATCATCTATATTATATCTATGTGAACTATATTCACTACCAAAGTTATTGCGTACCTTTACATTAATAACAGATTGTACTCCCTGTACATTAGCAATAGTATTGTAAATATCCTTCATGTATACAGCTGATTTAAAGGACATATTATCTATATGAAACTGTTGTTTCAGCGCTTGAATACATTGTACTAACACTTGATTACTGTTTCTACCTGGTAGTGTTGTTATATCAAAATCAATACCTAAGTTAACAATATACCCATCCTTTATATTAACAGCGTCTGTTAGTAATCTATATTGAGAGAGGTATGTTCGTAAGTTTTCTTTTGCTGCATTTGATAGTGTAGTTAATTTTTGATTACCATCGTACGTTAGTACATATAAATTGACAGCTAATGGATTATCTATACTCTTCTCTTCATCGAGCATCTGCTCATCAGAAGCTACAAATGCTTTTGCTACAAAGCCAAACTTAGATGGTAAACTCATAGCACGTATAACATAATCTTCTCTTGTTACAATTCTATTTTGAGTATTAAAGTGACCTATAGCATTTTGTCTAACTTGCTCGATATTCTCAGACTTCATACCACCGGTAGCTGCTGTATCATTCTCAACATAAATACTATCAATAACTGCTTGTCTTGTTGACCCTACTAATACATTCTCTGGTTTAAATGTTACTGTCTTTGAGTTAATTTTATTTATTTGTCTTGCAGGAACATTTGCAGATAGTCCATACCCTACACGATATGTTACTGTTAATGTTGTATTTGCAGGTGTTTGACCATATGTATCTGTGTAGAGAAAGTTAGATGGATCAAAGGATTTATCTAAACTAGATACAGCTCCAATTTTATTTGATCCAATGTTATCCGGGTTAGGTACAAAAGATTCATCAGGGTTTGTTGAAATACCACCACCAAACCTTATTTCTACCCTATCATCTTTTGTTACACGCGTTGTGAATCTACGCTTTGTTGTTTTTAACTTTAGTATATATGGTACGTTAATAGCATCTGCAGATAAGAGTGGATCATTCGCAACACTATTCACTGTTTCATCAAACACTGTCTCCTGTGCTAGAAAAGGTACTTCCATCCATTCATTTCCATCTGAATCTATTATACTTATGATATCTTGCACCTTATCAAATGGTATTGTAAACGTAGCATACTCTTGTGCAGCTCCTACTGAGAATGAGTATGATCTCTGTTCACCACTTGTTACACTTACTGCTTTATTCACTAAGTAGAATTCTGGTATACCACTTGTAGCGTTTGATGAAAATACTGTTACATCTGTTGGATCAAATGAACTTGAATGTGCAAAATCAACAGCTCTATCACTAGTAAATATTTTATTTGTAGGTGTTGTAGCTACTAATCCTTTTGCTATTTGTGGAGCATATTGCCAATCTGGTCTTACATCTGCACCTGTACCCGTTGCAGGTATCAATGCGTAAATATCTACGTCTGTATTAGCTGGTGTTGTTAATTTAGGTTTATACCCAAACGATTGTGCAATAGAATAAACATTTGCTTTTTCTGTTGCTCTATGAATCATTGTTTCTTTCAAAGCATAATCAGTGTAATATCCAAGTACATCTCCTACATATGCAGCCATCTCTATAAACATTGTACTAGGTGATGAGTCAGAAAAGTCTTTAACAGTGTTAGGGAAGTAATTCTTTGCAAACTCTATTAAGTTTGATTTTAAACCTTGGAAATCTCTACCTGTATATTTAATATCTTTCTTCATTATATTTTCACCTCTAAATTTAACACATTGTCTGCAGACCACCCATTAACAGAATAAAATACTTTTACAATTGCTAGGTTATCATCTGGTCTTGATTCAACATCTACACTACGTATATTTACAGCTGGCATCCATGTAGCTACTGCGTTACGTATCGCATCACTAGCCGCTTCTCTTATTAACTCATCATTAATTTGCTCAAATAGTAGATAGTATATATCACATCCGAAGTTCGTATTCATAGGTCTCTCACCCTTCATAGTTAGTATCAAGTTACGCAAATTATCATGCACCTGCTGTGATGTGTAGTAATTTTGTTTTTGACTTCCAACAGAAAGTGGAAAACCAATACCAATTGGATTGTTCTCATCTACATCATTTGGGTATATTTTTGATACTAATTTTGCCATTATTATTTCTTAAACCTTTTCACTAGCTCTGTGTAATCCTTTGTTAGCGCATCTGTAAGTCCTGATTCTTTAAATTGTGATACATCAACCGGTCTACCGTTTATATCTGTATGTGCAGCAGGGGTAGTATAACCATTCTGCAGACCTGCAAACCCAGCTCTCGCATCTGATGCGTTGAATGTCTTCATAGTTGCATAAGATTCTTCTTCTGTCGCAGCTAACGCTTCAGTTAAGGTTAAATTCTTTTTTTCTGAGTATTTTGTCTTAGTAACATTTTTTTCTGTTAATAGATTTTGTACCTCTCTCTGTACTTCTTCTCGTACTAATTTGCGTATAACGCGGGCTAAATCTTTTGTTTTCATAATGATCTCCTTAGGTATGGTATATAATATAAATATACAATACTATTATTTTTGTCGTAACTTCTCAAGGTTTTGGTTAATTTGATCAATAGCACTGTCAATTTTAATACAATTACTATTTATGTTTAAATACCTTGGCATTTGTGTTGTTGTCCCTGTTGTACCTACACCAGGAATTATAAACGTTTGTTTAGCTGATGTCTCTGCAGCTACCTTAACTTCTTTTACTATTTTTTTAATTTCAACTATTAGTTCTGAAAAGGTATCGAGTACAACATCTACATCGTGTTGCCACTGTCTTGTTAATAACTGAATTGTTGCTCCAGAAGATAATACAATATCATCACTCCGTGAACCTAACACAACCCTGTCACTAAATCCGATAAGTTGTGCTTTACCGTATGTTTCGTTATCTATAATATCTGGTATCTCTGTTGGAAATGGTATCTCCATATTTTGATCAGATGTTAAATATAAACTTGAGTAATCGTAATATAAACTCTCAACAGGTAGGTGACCAGCACGCATTAATATTATCGGTGTAGTCTCTTTTCGTTCCCCTGTATTCCACGGGTTAACAAACGCTGGGTTTGAGTGACTTAATCTAACACTTGTTCCATTCCTACCTTGTATTACAGTATCACCTTCAAATATATCAACAGCTCTCGCTGAATCTGGATGTGCTATAAAGCTTTGTCCTGTTGAAATATCATTTGTTGTATTGTTTGTGGTTACAATATTTCCATTAAGCATATGATTTATATTATGCTCGTTAGATACAATTCCAGTGTAGAACCAATCACCATTTGATTGATGCTGTACGCAGTGTATCAACTCGTTTGGTAGAGGGCAAGTGTAGTGGTGTCTACCAATAGGTTGTGCTATAATGCGTTCAACTCTTCCTTCTTCCGTAGAAATATTAACGAGCACATCTCCTAAACTCCTACCTCCCCTGTCCCGTATAACAGACATAACTGATCCCATTATAGAGCTTGTAGTACCTATACCTGTCTCAGTAAATGTAGAAGTTACCCCTCCAGATAATTCAGCAAATCCTTCACCATCTGTAAATTTACTCATTTACCACTTCCCCTACTCGCTGTACTTGATCTATTAACTGTCGCTTCTCTTCTTCTGTTAATAGTAAACTATCACTATCACTACCTGATCGACCTTGTGCTTTTTGTACAATAGCTGCCATTTTAATTAATGCTTCGTCATTCTTAACAGCTATCTCCATATAATCTTTTATTAGAGGTACAATAATTACAGCATCACCAATATTTTTAATCATTGGTTTTAACTCTGTAATTAGTATTTGAATCTGTATTTCTTTACGCTTAGAATTATTGTAAATATCTTCTAATAAACTATCAAACGTTTTTCCTTTAAAAATTTCCTGTATTTCTTCCATAATGCTCTCCTAGTATATATAAATATAAACAAATAAAAAAGCGCCTGGTGTTAGCAGACGCTTTATTAAGTATATTACAATATATCTAAATGTACTTATCTTCTTGATATATTTTAAATAATCTAGCGTACTCAACTTTTAAAATATTAACAACGCGGGTGATATATTGTGTCTTTACCTTGACCATCTCACGAACCATTATATATAATGCTTTCTTATTATATGTCTCTATATTTTCACAATTTCTGAAGATCTCTAATACAGCATATGCTATCGGAATATCTCGCTTATATTTAATTATCTTTTCGATATTATCATCACAATGCACAATAAATAAAGCAAAGAAATCTTGTATCTCTTCTTGATATGTTTGCTTTACAGTCTCATTAGTAATATTGCGTTGGTTATCAATCTCAAGTACATCTGCTT
>TARA_R110002073_G_scaffold111533_2_pt1 | contig 15264 bp, 34 predicted proteins | sample TARA_R110002073 | Tara Oceans TARA_R110002073 (sample SAMEA4397174) | marine metagenome | biome: Polar Biome; feature: [DCM] deep chlorophyll maximum layer (ENVO:01000326); material: water (ENVO:00002006), including particulate matter (ENVO:01000060) such as... | depth 40 m
ATAATTAATTTTTCAGCATTTACGCTGAGTTTTACAAACATTGATATGGTTTTAAAAATCATATTACTTACAGTTACTATCCTGTACACAGCTCACAAATGGTATTTAATGTATGAAAAAAATAAGCGATCACATAAGTTATAGAGAAGGAAATTATTCTAATACTGCAAAGCAATTAGGTATAGATAACAAACCAAAAGCTGAACATATTAAAAATATGGAGATTTTAGCTGAGAAGGTTTTTGAACCATTAAGAGAATGGGTTGGCGGACCGATTAAGGTTAATAGTTTTTTTCGTAGTAAAGAATTAAACTCAAGAATCGGGGGAGCTTTAAGCTCCTCACACCTTAGCGGGCAAGCAATAGATATTACATCTATGGGTAATAAAACTAATCTTGAGATGTTTCATTATATTAGAAAAAATTTAGATTTTGATCAATTAATTTCTGAATTTCCAAATGTTGAAGACAACCCCAGGTGGTTGCATATTTCTTTTAAAAATAAAAAGGATAATCGCAAGCAAACATTAGTTATTAAACGTAAAGGCGTTTATAAAGAATATGATGGTTGTGATAATTGCTAATGAAAGTAGAGTTTGCTATAATTGAAAGATTTTCAACAGGGCCTTTGCTAGGATTTAGTTATTATCCAAAATTTAATAATAACGATTTTGAAGAAATTAATATTTATTTAATATTATTTGCTTTTCATTTTAAAATTTATAAAGATGCCAATACCTAAAAAAAATCCAGGAGAAAAACAAAGTAACTTTATGATGCGTTGTGTTCCTGAATTAATGAAATATCACGATAAATCACAAGCTATTGCAATGTGTTATAATGCTTTTACAGCTTCTAATGTTGAATTAGAATCTTATAATGATTATCCAAACTCTGCTAGCAACAATGCTAGAAAAGCTATAGAATGGAAAGAAAAAAACGGATCTGATTGTGGAACTCAAGTAGGATGGGTACGAGCAAGACAATTAGCAGATAAAAAAAATATTAGTAGAGATACTATTGCACGAATGGGATCTTTTAAAAGACATCAACAACATAAAGATGTTCCCTATTCAGAGGGCTGTGGTGGGATAATGTGGGATGCTTGGGGAGGAACCTCGGGCGTTGAGTGGGCTATTAATAAATTGAAACAAATAGATAAAAAATGAAGAAAGAAGTAGGAATTGATTTAGATAATGACGGAAAACCAGATTTGCATTTTGATTTAAAAACATTAATTTTAGTTGTGGGAGGTATAATAAGCATTACAATGACTTATTCTACTTTGACTAAACAAATAGAAATTAATAAAGCTGAAATTGAAGTGGCTAAAAAAATGCCTCCTTCACAATCTCATAATATTATAGATCAAAAAATTTTATTTTTAGAACAAACTATAAAAAATGAATCTGTTAGATTAGACAAATTAGAGGATAAAATATATAAAAGATGAAACATATAATATTTATTGCGTTTTTATTAATAACAATTTTTAGTTGTGGAAGCTATGTTAAGCAACCAGTAGCATCTCACGTTTTAGCTGTTACTTTAGAAGGTGATACAATTTTAGTAGCTATTGATAAGATTCGACCTAATCAATACATTAATTACTATCCTATTTACAGCCGCCCTTATTATCAACCATATTATCAACCATATAGATATGATTACCAATTTAGAAATCAAGGGTATATAGGTAGTACATCAACATATAAACCAGCTCCAACTGGTGGAACTACATATAGTAATAATTCAGAAAAAAGTATTTCAAGAATAGATTTTGAAAAACCAATTAAAAGATCTAAAGATGAATAAAATACTTGCTAAATTATTTGGTTCTGTAGGTTCTAGTATAGCTGAAAAGATTAGTGATATTATAGATAGGCACACTTTTAGCAAAGTTGAAAAAGCACAGTTTGAAAAAGAAATGAATCAAATTTTTATTAATGCTGAATCATCAATTCAAGAAAGCGTAACTGAAAGATGGAAAACAGATTTAAAAAGTGATTCTTATTTATCAAAGAATGTTCGGCCTTTGGTTCTTATCTTTTTAATTGTAAGCACTGTAATAATGGTTTTTATAGACGCTGGTGCTATTAACTTTAATGTAGATGATGAATGGAAGGAACTTTTAAAACTACTCCTTACAACGACTGTGGCGGCTTATTTTGGTGGCCGAAGTTATGAAAAAATTAAAAGATAAATATTTTTTTATATATTAGTAAAAAAAAACTTGCAAAACCTAATAAAAATGGACGTTGCTTGGATCAGGTACTTCAAAATTTCTTTTTGTAGGCTTTTTCTTTCTTTCTTTTTATCTTTTTTCTTTCTTTCTTTTAATTTAAAAAATAAATATTATGATTAATTATCTTATTGAAAAAATACTAAATTATAAAACATATTCTATAAGGCGCAAAATAGATTCATTGCTTGAAATGGATGCAAACATATATTGCAATTTAGGCCAAGACTCAACTAAAGCTGAAAAACTACAAGCAAAAAAACAAAGCAAATCTATTTATAGGGCAATTCAAAAACTTGATAAAAATACGGGGGATCGGTTTATAAATATGATGGATAAATGAAAAAAGTAACTAGAAAGAATTTAGTTAAAAGATTAGACAATGTTTTTTCTTTATATATTAGACTTCGTGATGCAGATAATGAAATGGTTAAATGTTTTACGTGTGATAAGATTAGTCATTATAAAAAAGGAATGCAATGTGGTCATTTCCAAAGCCGAAAAAATTATGCAACTCGGTGGGATCCCGATAATTGTCGAGTGCAATGTTACGCTTGTAATTGTATGAAATACGGAGAGCAATATAAATTTGGTTTAAAATTAGATAAGGACCACGGAAAAGGATTAGCCGAAAGCTTATTGCAAAAATCTAAAACAACAGTAAAATATTCAAACGACGATTTAGAATCGTTAATAAACTTATATAACAAATTGCTTATTGATTTACAGTAACTTTTATATTTGTAGGGTTCTGTTCTATTTGTCTTTGTTTAAAAGGGGTTAATTAATTTTAACCCTTTTTTTTATTAAATATTTTGTTTATATTTACAATTCACCAAAACATTTAAAATGGAACAAAAAACAGTTACGCATCAAGAACACTATGTCTTAATTGACTATTACCAATCTAAAATTAAAGATTTACAAAGCAAACTAGATTGTGTTAATGCAAAATTAGAAGTATTAAATACTAACAACATTTTAACTTAATAATTATGGAAAAAAATATTTACACAAAATTATTTAATTTACAAAACGAACTTGGTTCAATAAGTAAAGATACTTCTAACCCTTTTTTTAAATCAAAATACTTTGATATTAATTCTTTAATAGGACAATTAAAACCATTATTACAAAAATATAATTTAGTTTTGTTACAACCTATAACGGATAATTATGTCAGAAGTGTTATACACGATTTAGATGGGGGGGCAGTTGAATCCGCTATAAAATTACCAAAGAATTTAGATGCTCAGAAACTAGGTAGTGCTATAACATATTATAGAAGATATACTTTGCAATCATTATTAGCTTTACAAGCTATAGACGATGATGGTAATCTTGCAGTAAAAAAAAATACATTAATTAAAAAAGAAGATATTGATAAATGTATATTAGCAATTGCTTCAGGAAAATATTCAGTTGAGGATATTAAATTAAAATGGAATGTTACAAAAGATATAGAAAAAAAATTAATTAATTAAATATAAATAAACTATGAGTGCAATTATTACAACATCAATTAGAGTCGACAAATTACCTAAAGAAAAATTTGTAAAAGGAAAAGACGGAGCTGTCTATTATAATTTTACGTTATCTATAAACGACCAAACAAAATTCGGTAATAATGTTTGGGTAACTGATTCACAAACTAAAGAAGAAAGAGAAGCTAAAGTTCAAAAACTTACTTTAGGAAATGGCAAAGTTGTTTGGACAGACAACACCATTGTAGTAGCGGAAAGGGAAGAGCAATCAAATTCTAATAACATACCGGAATCTGATAACAGCGATTTACCTTTTTAACTATTACAATAAATGACAGACAAACAAACTGAACAATATTTAATAATGCAAGCCCTAGAAGAGGATTGTTTTATTGATACAACGAAAACAATAACATATCCTCCAGTCGCTATTTCACTGGGGGAAAAGTTAATTAAAACAAAGCAAGGAGATGAGTTGCTTCCAATTCCTATTGGTACTTATGGCAATTTTTCTTTTATTCAAGCTCCCCCTAAAAGTCACAAAACTTTTTTTATATCACTACTAGCTTCGGTCTATTTAAGCGGACAGAATCATTTTGGAGGTGGTTTAAGAGGTCATAGGGGAAACAGAAGTATTTTACATATTGACACAGAACAAGGCAAGTGGCACGCTCAGAAATGTTTTAAAAGAACAACCACAATGGCTGGAATATCAAAAAATTATTATACATTTGGATTAAGGACTATAAATTTTAAACAACGAATAGAATTTATAGACTATTGTTTAGAACACAAATACAAAGACATAGGCGTGATTATTATCGATGGAATTGCAGATTTAGTTTCAGATGTTAATAATATAGAAGAATCAAATGCGTGTGTACAAAAATTAATGGATTGGAGTTGTAATTATAATTGTCATATAATAACGGTTATACATTCAAACTTTGGTTCAGACAAACCCACCGGTCATTTAGGATCCTTCTTAGAAAAAAAAGCGGAGCAACAAATACAATTAGAAGCAAACACACAAAACAAAGGGTGGATAACCGTAAAGAGTAAAAGAAGCAGAGGTTATTCATTTGAGACATTTAGTTTTAAGGTTAATGAAATAGGACTCCCAGAAATCATAGGGGATTTATATGATCCATTAAATTAAATTAAATAAATGAGGGGTGTTACTTTAGAAGATATTTTTAAAAAACATAAAACTTGGATTGAAATTGTTTCTTCTTTTGGTTGTAACAAAGAAACTTCAGAAGATATTGTTCAAGAAATGTATATTAAAATTTATAAAAAATTATTAAAAGGATTAGACATCCGATATAATAAAGATGATTTTAATTACTATTATATATTTTTAACATTAAAAACGTTATTTTTTGATTTAAAAAGAAAAGAAAAAAATATTAATATTATTGATATAAACGAGATTAAAAATTATTCAAACGAAATTAGTGTAAATTACACGGAGGCTTATGATCTTGTTCAAAAAGAATTGGACAAAATGTATTGGTATAATAAAAAAGTGTTTGAAATAATAGAGGGAGGAGAAAGCATAGCAAAGTTATCTAGAAAAACAGGAATTGCTTATCACTCATTATATAACACATATACTAAAGTGAAAAAGAATTTAAAAAAATTATTATGAGATTAGGAGATTTAATTTATTACTTTACAAAATATACGGGGATTAGATATGTTTGGAAAAAAATATATCCTGATTGTAAATGTGATAAGCGAAGAAAAAAGTTTAATGAAATTAAAATTAAAAGATGGTAAAATTTAATAAAGATGATTATAAAACCTGGGAAGCCTTTAGAATTTCAAAATCAGACACAATCCTCAGAGCTGAATATCAAATGGTTTGCCTCTTGCACTCACAATATTACAATCACGCCTATTATGAACCCTGCACTTGTAACCCCAAAATAATAAATAAATGGATTAAAGATTTAAATATTGTTTGGGATAATGAACTTAAATAAAATCCATAAACTTGAGCAAACCATAGTTAACTTTTTAAACTTTAATGGTTGGGATTTAAAATGGACTGGGGAAGGTTCAAAACATTATGATGCATCTGGCTTTACACAAAAAGGATTTTCTTGTGTAATTGAAATGAAATTTAGAAATAAATATTATTCTGAAAAAATGCTAGAAAAATTTAAATACGATGCATTAATGAATATGAATAAAGATATTATAAAACTTTATTTTGTTAATGACCCAAAAGGTAATTTTTTATTTTGGTTAAATAAATTAAATATGCCACCAACTAAAGATCTTTATTGTCCAGACACTACTCTGTGGACAAAAAAAAGAATACTTAAACCTGTTTATCTTCTTAGTGAAAATCAAGCAACTAAAATAAATTTAAATTAATTTACTAAAAGTTTTGTTAATTAAATTATTTGTTGTATATTTATAAAATAATTAAAACAAACAAAATGAACTTACAACAATTAAAAAACAAACACTTAAAAGAATTACAACTTTTAGAAAGAGGCACTAAACTTTTAAAAGGAGAAGCCTTAAGAGAATTATGGGGAAGTATAGATAAACTTCAACAACAACATAATTCAAAAGAAAAACAATGGATTGATAATGATATGAAAAAATTTAATCAAAAATTAGAACAATTTAAAGCATTTATTTAATGAGCAGCAAAAAACAAATAACATTTAGAGATCCCGTTGTGGAAAGAGTAGTAGATAAATTTATATCAAGATCTGATGTAGGTTTTAAAAAATATGGTATTACTATGGAAGACGATCCTTCTTCCTTAAAAGAATGGCTAAACCATTTGCAGGAAGAGCTAATGGATGCAATCTTATATATTCAAAAAACAAAAGACACTTTATGAATTTATATGAAAACCAATATAAAAAATTACTTTTAAAATGTTTAGACACTAAAGAATTAACTTCGAATAGAACAAAAGTTAAAACTTTAAAACTATTTAATGAAAATATTAATATTGATTTAAATCTAGGCTTTCCTATAATCACTGGGAAAAAGATATTTTTTGAAAAAGCTTTAGCTGAATTTAAATGGATGTTTGAAGGAAGAACTGATTTAAAATATTTACAAGATAATAATATAAATTGGTGGAATAGTTTTACTTCTACTAATGATTTAGGGCTTGTTTATGGCCATCAAATTAAAAACTATAATAATCAAATAGATCAAATTAAATATGTTGTTAAAGAGATTAAAAACAATTCCAGGAGAGCTATAGTTACTTTGTGGAATCCTTGTGATTTAAACGATCAAGCCTTACCCTGCTGTTTTACTCAATTTAATTTTGTAAGAATAAACAATAAATTAAATATGTCGATGGCTTTTAGAAGTTCAGATTTATTTTTAGGTTTACCTTATGATGTTATTGTGGGAGCTTTATTTTTAATTACAATAGCAAAAGAGTGTAAGTTAATTCCAAACATATTAGGACTAAATTTAGCGGACGCACATATTTATGAAACTCATATTGATATGGTAAAACAATATTGTAATAATAAAACTTATATCTTGCCAAAGTTATTAGGGGAATATAAAGATTATAAATTAGATAATTATATTAGCGAAAAATATATAAAAGCAGAATTAATAAATTAATGTTTTATATATATCATATTCCTGGAATTAAAATAGGGTGCACCTCGGATTTACAAGAGCGAGTAATAAAACAACAAGGTTATGATAACTACGAAATATTATATAAAACAAATAACATTAATAAAGCATCAAGCAAAGAATTAGAATTACAAACTAAATACGAATACAAACAAGACACTAAACCCTATAAAGATATAATTATGAACATTAAAAACAAATTTTACATTACAGAAAAAACAATTACATTAAACAACACTTTTGATAAAGAGTTAACTGGATTTGAATTTCCAGATTATATAACTTACGATGATAAGAAAATATACTTTACTAAAAGATTAATAACCTGGATCACTAATAACAATGTAAAATCTCAAAACGACAACAAAAGATATATTTATAGATCCCCATTAGAAAAAGTTGCGGAAACCGTAGAAACTACTATATTTGATAATATAAGAGAATGGGCAAAGAACAAAGGAATATTAGACAAAGGAGATTCAAAAACCCAATACATTAAATTTCAGGAGGAGGCAGGAGAGTTAGCTAAAGCATTATTAAAAAACGATAAGCCTGAAGTTATTGATGCGATAGGGGACATCGTAGTAGTGCTAACAAACCTTGCAGAACTTGAAGGATTAAGAATAGAAGATTGCATTAAATCAGCTTATGAAGTAATAAACAAAAGAACAGGAAAAATGATTAATGGAACATTTGTTAAAGACATCCCCGGCTTTGAGGGCACTTTAGAAAAACTAAACAATTTATAAAAATTAATGATACTTTTAGTAGACGCAGACAGTTTAGTATTTGCCAGTTGTTATAAACCCAGGGATGAAGCAACAACCAGCCCTTACTATAATGATATAGAAGATTGTAAATCAAAATTTGATGAGCAGTTTATGAAGATAGTTAATGACTTAGAAGAAAAATATGAAATTACAAAAGTTCTTACTTTTAATGGGAGCAAAGGTAATTTTAGAAAATTAATAACTAAAAACTATAAAGCAAATAGAAAGAAGCAAGAGCTGCCTCCATTACTTCACGATATGCACCAGTATGTTAAAGAACAATATAATAGTATCTTTGGATTTGGAATTGAAACAGACGATTTAGTTGCAAGATATTGGCATACACTCAGTCAAGATATTGGCAGAAATAATGTAATGATAGTTAGTTTAGATAAGGACTATAAACAATTTCCGTGCTTAATGTACAATTATCATTATAAGCATCAAGTGGTTTTAGATATTACGCTAGAGCAATCCTTATATAACTTCTACGAACAAATGATAGCAGGAGATGTAGCCGACAATGTAAATTATTTTAAAGGGCGCGGGAAAAAATTTGCTGAAAAATATTTTAAAGATTGCAACACAAAATACCAATACACAAAGAAGCTATACGAATTATTTAAAGAACAATACAAAGGCAAGGCAAAACAGAAATATATAGAATGTTATAACCTTTTAAAACTAAGAACCGAATGAAAATAATTATGGAAGAATGGGCTATTCAAAAAGAAATAGCTGATAAGCTAATTAAACTATCTAATATAGATGTATTTAAAAACTCTCGTAGAAGAGAAATAGTAGAGGCAAGAGCATTACTATGTCATATATTAAAAAGCAAACTATCAATGAGCCTAACTAATATATCTAAATTCTTTAAGTCACAAGGGAAGCCAATGAACCACGCAACCGTTATACACTCATTAAAAAATTATGATATGTATAAAGCCTCAAACAAATTACTTAAAGAAATAGAAGATATGTTTACTATCAAAACAAGTATGAACTTTAAAGAAATTAATAGAGTAACCTACTTAGAAGATAAATGTATCCAATTAGAAAACCAAATCACAACCTTAAAAGGTAATTCCCCCCTCTACGAATTAATAGGAAAAATTCCAAAAAACCGCGAAGAAGAAGCCGTTACAAGAATTGATTTAATTATTAAGAGCTGGGTATGGCGAGGCTAATATTCTATCCTTATATATGTAGGAGAATAAAATTTTAAAAAACTTGCGTTATATATATAAGGGATTGATTAAACAATAAATTTTCAATATGGATAATCGTAAAAATAACGGGGGAGCAAGAGCTGGGGCAGGCCGACCTAAAAAAGAAGATGAATTAAAACTAATTGAAAAGTTAGATTTATTAATTGATAATGATGAAGTCATAAAAACATTAGGCAAACAAATTAATAAAGGAGATAGCAGAGCAATGAATTTATACTTTGGGTATAGATACGGTAAGCCTAAAGAATCTGTTGACATATCATCTGACACAGGATTTAATATAAACTTTAAAGACTTAATTAAATTTAAGTGATTGAGGTTAACAAGAAGTATATTCCTTTTGGTGAATCTGATTCTAGGTATTATATAATAACAGGGGGAAGAGGATCAGGAAAATCTTTTTCAATTAATCTATTATTAGTTTTACTCACATACGAGAAAGGACACACCATACTCTTCACTAGATACACTTTAAGCTCTGCTTATATATCTATCATTCCAGAATTTATAGAGAAGCTAGAACTGCTCGATGTGTTTAATGATTTTTATATAACTAAAGACGAAATAAGGAATAAGAAGTCAGGGAGCAAAATTATATTTAAAGGAATTAAAACATCTTCGGGAGATCAAACAGCAAACCTTAAATCACTACAAGGAGTTACTACATTTGTATTAGATGAAGCTGAAGAGCTAACGAGTGAAGATACCTTTGACAAAATAGATTTATCAGTTAGACAGCTGGGACAACACAATAGAGTTATTCTAATTCTTAATCCTACCACAAAAGAACATTGGATATATAACAGATTCTTTGAAGACAAGGGGACACAAGAAGGAAGCAATGAAACTAAAGACAATATAACTTACATACACACAACTTATTTAGATAACCTTGAAAACCTATCAGCAAGTTATTTGAATCAAATAGAAAATATTAAAAAGAGACGACCAGAGAAATACAAACATCAAATGCTGGGGGGTTGGTTAAATAAAGCGGAAGGTGTAATATTTAGTAACTGGAAACTAGGAACGTTTAAGAAAGTAGGGGTTTCTGTGTTTGGGCAAGATTATGGATTTAGTGCAGATGAATCGGTTTTAGTGGAAACTAATATCGATAGTAATAATAAAATAATCTATTTAAAAGAATGCTTTTATTTAAAAGGATTAACAACAACAGAAATAGCAGAGCTAAATATTAAGCACGCTAATAAAAGTTTAATTATTGGGGATTCAGCAGAGCCTCGTCTTTTGTCAGAGATTAAAGCAAAAGGATGTAATGTTCAAAAATCAATTAAGGGTCAAGGATCAATAACCTATGGAATTTCTTTATTACAAGACTATGATTTAATAATTGATGATAGAAGTATTAATTTAATTAAAGAGTTAAATAACTATTCGTGGTTAGAAAAAAAGTCTAGAACACCTCAAGACAAATGGAACCATTTAATTGATGCTATTCGATACGCTGTTACATATCAATTACAAAATCCAAATAGAGGTACATATTATATAAGCTGATGAATTGTAAAAGATGTAAAAATAAAGCTTCGTTTATTGGGTCCTTGCAAAATGGATTTGGCTGGTATTGCAGGAAGTGTTTGTATCTAACTTATGCAGACGAAAAAGAAAAACCGAAAATAAGTTATTAAAAGTTTTGTTAATTAAAATATTTAATGTATCTTTGAGTATAATTAAAAACAAACAAAATGAAAACTAATTACTCAGATCAAATTTACTTAATGAACAACGCCTTACTAGAGTGTGCTTTAGCTGAAGACATTGACTCAGGTACATTAACTATATTCTCTTCTAACAAGAATAAGGGAATACATTATATAGTAAGCACTGAAGTTAATCCTACAACTAAACAACCTGTCAAAGTTTACTTTAAAAAGAATTTTAATAAATAGTTAAAACAAACACAATGAACAATTTAACAAACACAATAGAATTTAATTACGAGGCTTTTACTCTGGAAGTAAATTACAATTGGAGAAAAGGTAACGCAGGAGATTATTTTAATCCCCCAGAAGAGGATGCCGTTGACATAAACAAAATTACTATTATAGCTTTTACAAATGAGGATGGAACAATTGAAGTAATGAATTTAAACTGGGAAGAGAGCATAATGCCTAATAGTGTCTTATCAGCAATAGAAGAAGAAATAACATTTGATATTGAAAATTTTATATAAATAAAATAAGTTGCTAAATATTTTGTTAATTAAAATAAAAGTGTTATATTTGAATATAATTAATAACAAACAATATGACATTTTTTCAAGAAATCAAAGAAGCGCTAATAAAAGGTAAAGATTTTAATAACGAATCTGCTGACTGGGCAACACAAAATAATGGATTTGGTGCTTTAATAATTTGGATTGGTGACACACCATTTTTTTACAAAAATTTTACTTCTTATGCTAAAAGAATTAAACAGTTAATCAATAGAGGATATTAATAACAATGGGAGTATAACAGCTCCCTTTTAAAACAAAACAAATGGAAATATATAAAAACGCTAAACTAATGGGTAAAGCAATAGGTAATTTAGAATCTATTAAAAGATATGGTAACTTACCCCCTTACCAGCAACAGTGGCTTAAAGATGCTTTAAACGCTATTAAGCAAGTTGATTACATTAATCTACAAGATAATTTTTAATATGAAAAAAAGACAATATAGATCTAATCAAGGTAGAAACCCTGAAAAGGAATTAGAAACATTTAAACTTTTAAAAATAACATTAACGCTAGGCGGAATACTATTAGCCTTATTAATACTTAAGGATTTATTATGAAACAATATTACAAAGACAACGGACAAAGAAGATATTACATAGCAAAAAGAATAACAACAAAAAAAAATAAAGAAAACTTTATTAAAGCACTTTTACAAATGGGTGCAATGTGGTTAATATTTTTTACGGCTTTATTTTTGTTTTTTCATTTAATTGATTAGCTTTGAGTATGGACAAAATAACAAACTTAAAAGATTTACAGTATTACAATAACACAATACTGTTAAGCGAGCTAATAAACAAATGGGTAAAAGACAAACCTCTTAACAAAGATTTAAAAGAATTTCAAAAAGGTTTTATAGGAATGATTTTTTATACTAATAATTTACAAACTAATTTAGCAAATTGCAAAATAGCTAATAGCGATTATAGAGAACAAAAAAATGAGGCCTTGTTAAAATTACAGGATCTTAAAGAAGACATAGAAGAATACAAGTTATAATATTACCATACATTAAGAAGTTTGTTTGTTTGTTTAAATTAGGCACTTAGAAATAGGTGCCTTTTTTTTTGAAATAAAATCATCAATTAAATACGTTATATAAATATGAAAATCAATGTTAAGATTCCTAAAGACTTAGGGGCGATTACTCTTGCTCAATACAAACACTATTTAGATATTCAATCTAAAAACAAGGATGATAAATTCCTCCAGGCTAAAATGATAGAGATATTTTGTGACATAAGTTTATCAAATGTTTACAAATTAAAATACAACGATTCTTTAGAAATCATTTCTATTTTAACAAAAATGTTTGAGCAGAAACCTCAATTAGTTAAAAAATTTAAAATAGGTAAAACAGAATATGGATTTAATCCTTCTTTAGATGATTTAACTTTAGGGGAGTATATGGATTTAGATACTTACATTGGAGACTGGACTAATATTGAGAAAGCAATGAATGTGTTATACAGACCGATTACTGCTAGTCTTGGCTCTAAGTATTCAATTAAAGAGTATGAGGCTAAAGAAAACCTAGACATTTTAAAGATGCCTATGGACGCTGTAAACAGTTCTATTTTTTTTTTTTATCATTTAGGGATGGACTTATCGAAAGCTATGATGAATTATTTGGACAGCAATCAAGAGGTAGCCTTGACCGAGTATCTCAATTTGCAGAACGCTACGGATGGTTCAATTCCTTATTTGGACTCGCTGGAGGAGATATTACAAAGTTTAAATATATCACAAAATTAAATGTACACGAATGCTTATTAATGTTAGAATTTATGAAAGCAAAAAACGAATTAGAATCAACACAAATTAAAAGTAAATTTAAATGAGTCAACAAGGGAGCAGAGCATTTTACCAAGCAACCCAAGCCATCAAGGATCAATTGCTAGCGGATGTAAATGTCAACACAGTAACAACGGGTGATATAACAGACGTAGACCTCCAGAAGCAGTCCACGTTTCCCTTAAGTCATATTATAGTAAATAACATAGGGCAAGAAGATGGGGTCCTTAGATTCAGTATATCGGTTTTAGCAATGGATATTGTAGACCAATCAAAAGAAGAGGTAGTTGATTTATTTGAAGGGAATAATAATTTGCAAGATATTTTAAACACTCAACTTTCTGTAGTTAATAAACTTGTACAAGTATTAAGAAAAGGAACATTACATTTTGATAAATATCAATTAGATGGAGATGCTAATATTGAATTGTTTTATGATCGTTTTGAAAATGAGCTTGCGGGGATGACGGCTACTTTTGATTTATTAATATATAATGATATAACTATTTGCTAATGGGAGCAAGGAATAATTATAAACAACTGGGTTTAGCTTTAGAAAAATACGGAAAATATGTTGTTCAGCAATCTAAATCTAATTTAACCAAAGATAAAAAAGGTGGCGGTGATTTATATAATTCAATAAGTTATGATTTAAACAAATTTAATAAAACTAATACCCCTTATGTTCTAGATTTTTTAATGGAAAATTATGGGCCGTTTGTAGACAAGGGAGTTGCTGGGGTAAATTCAACATATCCTGAAACCAGAGCCGCTCTGTCCCCTTTTAAATATGGAACAGGAACAGGCAAAAAAGGAGGATTAACCGAAGGCATACAGGCTTGGTTAGAAAAAAAGAAATTTAGGTGGAGAGATGAACTAGGGAGATATATTTCATATAAATCTATGCGCTATTTAATAGTTCAAAAAATTTATTTTCAAGGAATAAAAGCTTCTCTGTTTTTTACTAAACCATTTGAAGCAGGATTAAACAAATATGCTAAAGACATAATTAAAGGATATGAAAAAGATTTAGAAAAAGATTTTAACAAATAAACAATGGCAACACAACTATTAAGATCACCCCAATACATTTCAGCAATATCAGGAAGCGCAACAGCTTCTGTTAAATTAACTATTTCAATTGAAGGAGTAATTCAATATACATTAATAAAAGATGCAGAAATTGGTGTGCGAGCTTTATTTGAATGGGGAGAATTAGCAAGAGATTATTTAGATATTACTTATTCAGGAAGTTATTCAACCCAACCAGCTTTTGATATAATTTTAGTTTTAAACTTTTGGACATTAGCTAATGCGGGGGGAACTCAAGTGGGAGGGGATATAACAAATACTCATTATGGCTTAGATGGATATGGAACTTTTTATGAAGGCGCATCACCCTCTGTAAGTGCCACAGCATTTCCGGCTATTTCTAATTATTCAGAAACTATTGGAGGTGTTAAAACGTACACGATGTATGCGCCTAAAGACGTTGGGCTTCAAATCCCCAGTATAAATGCAGGAACTATAATTTATAATGCCTCAGGATATAATGCGGATTCAAAAGTTGTTGAGGGGGTTACTATAAATATAGAAAGGATTGATTGTACAAAATATACAAATGAACTTAGTGGATATACTGAAACAAGTACAAATGGATTTAAAGTAAGTTTCATAAATAAATATGGTGCTATTCAATCTGAATTTTTTACATTAAAAGCCATACAAGAAATACAAGCAAAAAGAGAAAACTATAATAGCAATACTATTTCATCTTCAGGGACTTACTCAATTAATGAACACACTAAACAAAATTTCAATATAACAGGAACGCAATCAATAACCTTAAATTCTTTTTATTTACC
>TARA_R110002073_G_scaffold186143_1_pt1 | contig 15258 bp, 13 predicted proteins | sample TARA_R110002073 | Tara Oceans TARA_R110002073 (sample SAMEA4397174) | marine metagenome | biome: Polar Biome; feature: [DCM] deep chlorophyll maximum layer (ENVO:01000326); material: water (ENVO:00002006), including particulate matter (ENVO:01000060) such as... | depth 40 m
ATAATAATGATATCTACAAGACGAAGAACCAAGATTGTGTGCACAATAATGCTTGGGGCGAAGCTACAATAGATTGTTCCGCAGACTTCTAAAGTGCCGGCAGACAGGCGGAGCTACGGAACTAGGTTAAAAATATTCTTACAAGATTAGAGTTGCTATCTAAACAATGAATTCCTAATATCTGGCGAACCAAAAAAACATCGCCTATATAGCATCGTTACAATAACTATTCATTAAAATTAAACGCGATCTTTTTGTCTTTTAAATTCTATTCCTTGGTTCTCTTTAGTTTATTACTGGGATTTACTTATTCCTGTGATGATACCTTAACTCCTAAAGACTTCGATGATATTGAACCTTATGTTGCTGAACTAACCGTAAATCCATCGAATATAACTTTTGATCAAGTTCTTGATGGACAAAAGGATACCACACTCAATTTAAATTTATCCGTAAAAGCATTTAACCTTCCTCAAGGTTCTACTCCATTTTATTCTATATTTGTTAACAGTGAAGAGATTCCTTCTATTCAAGGTTTGTTCCAAAATGCACGAGCAGATAATCTTTATAATGCAGACGTTCAAATTTCTACAAATACAATAGATTTTAACTCTTACACTTTGTTAGTAACTCCATCAACTGAAGCAATAAGTCAAAATTATGCACAAGCAATAATTAAGCAAACCGGAGTACCAATAAATGCTCCTGAGATATTGGAAGTTAATAATCCTGAAGAAGTAGAAATACCTTCTGGTTCTAATACAACTACAGTTTTATTTACTGCTAAAGTAAGGGATGCAGACGGTCAATCTAATATTGATAAAGTTCTGTTAAATTTTAGAAATGAAGACGGAACACTATTAGGCGCTTCTCCTTTCGAAATGTTTGATGATGGAGCGAGTTCTAGTGGTGATGAGACTGCTGCTGACTCAGTGTTCTCAACTACATTTACAATTAATAGTAGTAACACTCCAAATAATAGAACTGCTCTGTACTGGGCTATAGATAAATCCGGATTAAGTTCTGACACTTTAGAAACCCCTTTTAACCTTGTTGATAATGAGTAGAATTTTAGCCCTTTTTATAACATTATTCATTATTTCGGATGGGGTAAACGCTCAAAATGTTTATTCTGTTAATTCTCCATTCAATAGCATCAAACAAAATGGAGTCTCTAATCTAGTAGCTTCAGGTGATACGGTTTGGATAAGCCCTTCTTTAAATTACAATGTCAGTAATAGCACTGATTGGTTTCAGCCTGCTGATATTGATAGCATTGCCGATTCAGATGGAAGAGTTTTCTCAATGGATATAACCGGTTCTAAGTTTGCCGTTGGTTTAGGCTTTAATAGCCAATTAGCGGGAGAATCAATACCAACAGGATTTGGCTTTTATATTTCAAACGATAGTGGAATTAGCTGGAATTTTATTGATTTCCCCTTAGATAGCCAACCAAATGAAAATTGTAATGATCAATCCATTCCTTACACCGGCGATTGTGATATTTTGTTCACCTATGGCGGAAATCAATATTTCAGAATTAGAAACACGGTACCTCAACAATCTCCCCCTTACGATATTAAAATAAAGTCAAATACACTTTTTGCAGCTACCTGGGCTTCGGGATTATTAAGAAGTACAGATAATGGTTCGTCTTGGGAAAGACTAATCTTACCACCTTCAAATGTGGAATTGTTTACTCCAAATAATTCATATATATGGAGATCTGAGTATCAGAGCAATCAAATCAATCGATATGATGCTCGTTCTGATCTTAATCTTCTTGGGTTTGGCTTACATCTTGATTCCAGTAATAATGTTTGGTTTGGATCTGCTAACGGTATCAATATCTCAACTGATGCCATTTCAGCTCCTACAGATAGCATTTCCTGGAAACATGTTAATTTTGATAATAGCGATGATGGCTTGCTTGGAAATTGGGTAATAGAAATTGAAGAAGATCCCGCAACCAATAAGATTTGGATGACAAATTGGGTTATTGATGGTCAAACCGGTGAACAATTTGGAATGGTTGCTACTTCCGATAACGGAGAAACATTCCAACAATATTTGATTGGAGAAAAAATAAACAGCATTGGTTTTAAGGACGGAGTTATTTTCGCTGCCGGAGAAAACGGACTATTTATTTCAAAAAACAATGGATCAAGTTGGAGTAAATCCCCTCAAATACGAAGTGCTAATACATTTTTAAAGGAAGGAGCAGAATTCTTTGCAGTTGACTCATCAACCGATAGAGTTTGGATTGGAACAAATGATGGAGTGATCTCTACCGACGATTTAGGAGAAACCTGGGAAATTAACCGTGTAGATTTCCCTCTTTCAGGTGGAAATGCATTTGAACCTGATGCTAAATCAGTAAATACCTATGCTTATCCAAATCCTTTCTCTCCTACTTTACATGAAGTTGTTCGTATTAAATATGAACTCAAAAAATCAGGCAATGTCAATGTCCGCGTTTTTGATTTTGGCATGAATTTAGTACGGAATATCGAAGAAAATACATACACTGAAGGCACGTATGAAGCCGTTTGGGACGGTGTTGATAACAGCGGAAGAAAAGTAGCTAACGGTCCTTATATTTACGTAATAGAAATGCCGGACAGATCAATTAACGGAAAAATTTTGTTGATAGAATAATGAATAAGCTCTATATAACTTTACTTCTACTTTTTTTATCTACCGGAGCAGCATTTGCGCAACCCGGAGGTTTTGCAGGAGCTCCGCAAAGAATAGGCTACGGTCCTGTAGCTTTAGGGATGGGGAATGCTATGACAGCCGTAACCTCTCAAGGGTCGTATGCGCAGTATAATCCTGCACATTCTGCATTATTTCAAAGCTATATTCCTCTTCAATTTTCTGTATCTTCTCTTTCTTATGATAGAATACATCAAACTTTAGGAGCTTCATTTCAATTACCTCCTTCAGCCGGAGTTTCAATTTCATTATTGAGAACAGGAATAAATGGTATTGATGGACGAACTGTTAGTGGGTATCCGGACGGGAATTTCGATGTTTCTGAATATCAGTTGCATACCGCATTTGGCATTAGAATGAGCAGCAAATTTAATGCGGGGTTCGGTTTCAAAATCAACTATGCAAATTATCATAAAGATTTGGAGCCTGAAACAAGCGTGGGAATTGATTTCGGACTTCTTTATAAAATTTCGTCACATCTAAACTTTGGTTTCGCAATTCAGGATTTGTTCGCTGAATACAGATGGAACTCTGCTGATCTTTACGGAATACAAGAATCGAGAAATGTTGTTAATAAATTTCCTACAAGATTTAAGTGGGGATTAGCATACCAAAATACTTCTTTTACGGTATCGGGAGAATATGAAATTCAAGCGTTAACATCTGAAATTGAAGAGAATGAAACTTTTATCTCAAATGGTCGCCCAAATTTGATTACTTCAGTAACTGAGCTTAAAACGAATGCTCAACAAATCAGACTGGGAGGTGCCTGGAATGCCCATGAGCGAATAACATTGAGGGGAGGTTATTCTTTACCGGATTTATCCGATATTAGTAGTTGGGGAGCAAGTAGTGGATTTTCGCTCTATCTTCCATTCGATAAATTTGCTCCTTCAATTGGATATGCTTTTGTTCTTGAGCCAAATAGAGTTTCAAACATGCATGTATTTTCATTAAGCCTGAATTTATGAGATTAATACTGACCTGCGGATTATTTTTTCTATTGAGCTTTTCTTTAAAAGCACAAAACTCAGATTCCGGCACGGGTTTTTCGATGCTCGAAAACGCTCCTACTCCATCCGGATTAGCTCTAAACGAGTCAGTTACGGCCATTCCTCAAGGCTCCGCATCAATTTATTTAAACCCTGCTTTATTAATACTAAACGCTTCTTCTACCATTGATTTAGGCTATTCAAGCTGGATCGAAGATAGTGATTTTATTTTTGGGGGAGCTAATTTCATAAGTGGAAAACGAGCGGTTTCAATTGGGATTTATAATTCACGCATAAATGGCATTGAACAGCGTAATAATCCGGGACCGTCAAATGGGGATTTTTCGATCTCATATCTATCATTAAGCGGTGCATTGGCTTACGACTTTGATTTCATATCTCTGGGAATTGCAGCCCAATATTTGAATGAAGTGAATGCTCAATACAAAGCTTCAGGCTACGCTTTTAACTTTGGGGCAGCAAGTGAATTTTTTGATTCAAAATTAAAAACCGGAATTTCTGTTTTAAATATTGGTAAACTTGATGAGCTCAACAATCAATCAACGGCTCTTCCTGAATTGTTACGTGCCGGTATTTCCTTAGATGTTTTTGAATTTACCCCTCCAAAGAATTCTGATCTACCGGTACTTGTAAGTATAAGTTCTGATTATGTTCAACCTCTCAACGAAAGGGAAACACTTCAAAATGGTGAAGTAAAAAACGATCCTTATTTTAATTTTGGATTAAGGTTAAATTTTGCTGAGGTGATTGAATTATCAGGAGGATTTAAAACCGGAAACCAAGCCAAACAAATTTCTTTTGGTGTTGGTTTAGTTACCGATCTTATTAATGTTAACTATGCATTAGTTCCTTACAGATACGGATTCGGCTCACTCAATTCGATTGGATTACAATATAAATTCTAAGATCAACTTATGAAGGTAAAATCGCTCTGCGATATATATACCTCTTTAGGCTTCAGTGAAGGCACTATTTTTGTAGTTCCCTTAATCAATTTTACACATTCTGATTCTGATTATTTATATCAGCTTTATAAGCCTTTATTAGAGTTGCAGGAATATCAGATTCAAAATGTAACAATATTCGATCATTTTAAATTTGTGGTTTCGGCGATTATAAGTAAAAAAGTATTGCTTCACTATCATTGGTTAGAGTTTCAGGATTTAAAATCAATGATGGGAATGCCCTGGAAATTACTTTGTATCTTATTATTCAAGCTATTTGGTGGAACTTTAGTTTGGACTGTTCATAACCTAGAACCTCATGACCAGAAATGGTTGCCTGCTCATTTAAAAATGCACCGGTGGATGGGAAAAAAATCAGATGCTGTTCACATACATTGTAGTTCATCAGCAGACCTTGTCTCAAAAAAATTCGCTGTTAATAAGGTCAAACTTTACACCTATCCTCATCCCCTTTTTCCTGCAAAGGAAATTCAGAAATCAGAATCAATCGAGTTTATCAATAGGAAATTCAAATCGGATATTAAGTATGAAACTCCCGTTCTATTATTTTTCGGGAATATTTCTGAATATAAAAGAATTGAAAATATTTTGGATATCATTGAAGATGAAAAATTTAATGTTCAAGTTTTGATTGCGGGACCAATTAAGAAAGGTCAGAAAACTTTACTAAACAGATTGAAAGTACGATCCAAAGAACAAGACTATATAACGCTAATACCTGATTTCATAAGTGATCAGGAAACTCCTTATCTATTTGGAGCCTCTGATCTTTGTTTTTTTAACTACAAAAAAATTCTTACCTCAGGTGCCGTAGCAATGGCTCTGAGTTATAAAAAATCAATTATCGCACCTGATATCGGTTGTTTGTCTGAATTGAACAGCTATTCTAATGTTCAGCTATTCTCATCGGAATTGGAGAAAAAAGCATATCTAACATCTGCAATTTCTACCTTAAACAATGAGTAAGTTCAAAGAAAAAGCATTTTGGATTGCCTTCGGCGATTTTGGAGGTCGAGGGTTAGCCTTTTTAACATCGATATACCTGGCAAGGACGTTAGGAACAGAATACTTTGGGTTAATTACGGTTGCGGTATCAATTCTTGGATATGCAACTTGGGGAGCAGACCTGGGGATTTTAAATATTGGTGTGCGGGAGATTGCAAAAGAGCCAAAGTACAGAACATTCAGAGCTAAAGAATTATTCAATCTTAAAATTGCTTTAGCAGCTATTATACTTATCGTTTCAACTATTATTCTTTCATTTGTTCCAATTGGAGAACTTCAAAAACAAGTGATAACAGGGTATCTATATTCTTTGATTCCATACGCATTATTGCTCGAATGGTATTACAGTGGTAAGCAAAAATTTGGAAAACTCGCCCTTTCCAGAATAGTGAATGGTTTTGTTTATTTAGGTTTGGTTTACTGGCTTATTAACAGCGAAGATGACGTAGCAATAGTTCCAATTTTGTACACAATCGGTGTTACATCAGCTGTAGTTGTTCTTGGAACATTTTCAATTTCTGATAAACCCTTTAAACTGCCTTCACGAAGTTTTAAAACATATATTGAGCTTTTAAAAAACAGTTCAATAGTTGGATTCGGTGGTTTCTTTTCCAGAGTAGTTCAATTACTTCCTCCTATTTTGATTGGAATATTTTTAAGTTTAAAAGATGCCGGAGTTTATGGCGCTGCATTCCGGATTATTATCATTGCCATGATGCTTGATCGTATTTTTGTAAATTTACTACTTCCAAATCTTGCCTCTCTTTGGAGCTCTAACAGGGAAAACGCAATTCAACGAATAAATATGGTCATCCGGCTAATTATTGTCGGGGGCACTATTTTGTCCTTATTAACAGCCATAAATGCAGAACAAATTATCCTTTTATTGTACGGAGTTGATTTTGCCGGAAGCATAGAAATACTTCAAATTCTATCATTATTTATACTTTTAACTTTCCTAAACAGCCTTTTCTCATTTGGTTTAATTGCTACAAACAATGACAAAAAATATTTTTGGGCAACTAGTTTAGGAGGTACAATTTCAGCCATACTGATTGTATTATTTGCTAGTTTTGGCGACTCTCAGATGGTCGCCTTTTCTGTGTTGTTATCAGAATTTGTTTTAGCTACTTCATCCTATTATTGGTTTAGAAAAATAGTACCTATCAAGATTTTAAGATCACTACTTATCATATTTACTACAGGATCTGTTCTCTTTACTATATTTTATTACTTCGAAATCCATTATTTAATTGCATCAATAATTACTCTAATGGTTATTCCTGTTCTAAGTTGGTACGCCAGAGTAATCCGTATTGGGGAATTGAATTGGTTAAAGGAGAAACTGATTAAATGAGAAAGCGCCTCTGCATTGGATTAATCTCTCCATCAGATTTTTTGATATCTATTCTGGAATCAATCGGGGTTTGGTATGAAATTGCAGATCTTAAAACCGAACTAAACAAATATGTTCATCTCATTATTGACGGTAGTTCTTCCTTAAGCCATGATGAAATCCTTGTAGTAAATAACTTTATACAACAAAATGGATTAATCTTAGAATTATCATCCAAACCAACGTTTTATTCCAAGACTCTAAATAGATCTTTTACTAAAACTGTTTTCAATAAAACTTCAAATACTGAATTTGACAGAGTTTCCCATCTTGATGTGTATACAACTTGTTCATACTCAAACTCAAACATTCTTTCAGGTCTTATAGATTTTGAAAAAAGCCATCAAACAGGCGTTATTGGTTTTATAGGAATTGATTTAGCAAATCTTCCGGCAAACACAGAATCTACCCGAAAAAGGTTTCTTAGCCCTTATGGTCTTTATCCTGATGAGATTGTCAATAAAGTCTCTTTGGATTCTTTACATGATATAATTGAGCTATGCATTCAGCATTTATTGTTTCAACAGAATCTCCCTTTTATTAAGAAGTGGATATCTCCAAAACGACATCCGGTTTTTGGATTTAGAATTGACAGCGATTACGGAACCAAAGATTCTCTTCAAAAAATTCAATCATTATTAGCGCTTCATGCTATCAAAGCTACCTGGTTTTTACATGTACAAGCGCACGAAAATTGGTTAGAATTTTTCAAAAATATGCCAGATCAGGAACTGGCTTTACATGGATATCAACATGGGTACAGTGGTTCTTTTTCAGATATTAAAAGTAATATCCAACAGGGATTTTCTAAATTGAAGGAAATTGATATTAACCCAAACGGATTTTGCGCTCCTTATGGAATGTGGAATAAAAGCTTGGCTAACGTCTTAGAGCATTTTGACTTCAAATATACTTCAGAGTTCTCAACCGGGTATGATAGTGTCCCTTTCTATCAAGAGAATTTTAAAAATCTTCAGATTCCAGTTCATCCCATTTGTACCGGTAGTTTAAGTAGAAAAAGATATTCGATGGATAGTATTCAACAATACTTTCTACATATTTATGAGAACAAAAAGAAGCTCTTTAAACCGATTATATTTTACCATCATCCATTACAAGTTGGATTTGAAATATTTGAGAAAATCTTTCAACAAGTTAACTCTGATCAACTTACAAACTTGACTTTTGAGGAATATGCCGGTTTTTGGAATAGAAGAGCACAATCCCGATTCACAGCTTCTGTTAAGGATGATAAAGTTGAAATAACCTCAGCTAGTTCTTCTTTACTTTTATATATCTCTCAAACTCCGGAAAGTTTTGACCTCATCTCTTCAAAAAATCAAATTCTATCAAAAGAAATAAACAGCACTTTCAAATACGAAACTCCTTCTCTACCTTCTTTGGATGAATTGCAGAAACTACATCATAATCGGTTTGATCTCATGAAAACCAGCTTTATAGATTGGAAAAACAGACATCGCTTATGAAAATTGGTTTTATAGCGCCTAATAGTATTGCTGCCGTTAATGGAGGATTAAGGACACAAGCTCTATTAACAGCCAGGCATTTAAAAGAATTAGAAGTTGAAGTAATTTTTATCAGTCCTTGGGATACTATCTCTTCCAAAGATATTGATCTGTTTCATATTTTCTCAGCAAGTATTGAAAATCATGGAATAGTTTCCAGGCTGTATGAGCAAAATAAAAAAATAGTGCTCTCTCCTGTTTTATTCTCTAACCGTAAAGCATCTAATATTCGGAGATTGCTAAACATTGAAGAAAAACTTACAAGCATAAGTTCAGGAATCCGGTCAGAATTTGCTCAAAAGAAAGAAATTTGTGAAAAAGCTGACCTAGTTCTTCCAAATACTACCGCTGAAGGCAAATTGATACATGCTGCTTTTAGTATCTCAGATTCAAAAATTAAAGTAATACCTAATGGAGTAGAAAAGAGATTTATTGAAAGTAATGCTACTCTTTTTGAAGAAAAAATGGGTTTTAAAGATTTTGTTTTATTTGCAGGTCAATCTTCTGCACCAAGAAAAAATGTATTAACTCTGCTGGAAGCATTTCAGGGTATTGATGAAAAACTCGTTATAATTGGTGACTTCAGTAATTCTAAGTACAGTAAAAAGTGTGTATTACTTGCTGAAAAAAACCCGAATATCTATTTACTAAATACTTTAGAGCACGATTCCGAGCTTCTTTCATCTGCTTATGCAGCTTGCAAAGTTTTTGTACTGCCTTCTCAATTTGAGACACCGGGAATTTCAGCGATGGAAGCTGCGCTAGCCGGCGCAAATATTGTAATCACTGAAGTTGGTGGACCGAGAGATTATTTTGAAGAGTATGCCAACTACGTCTCTCCTTTTTCTAAAAGTAGTATAAAAACCGGAATTCAAAAGGCTTTGAAAAAACCGAAGACAGAAAACTTACAAACTCATATCCTGCAGAACTATACTTGGGATAAAGTAGCTGAGCAGACTCTGATTCAATACAAAAGGATGTTAAAATGAAGAAAATCGTTGTTTCATTTGGCACCAGACCTGAGATCATTAAACTTGCACCGGTAATTCATGAATTGGAAAGATCAGCAAAATTTGATGTGGTAAAACTGCATACCGGTCAACACGATGAACTCGCTGAAAACATGCTGAATTTATTTAAAATTGTTCCTGATTATGATTTTAAAAGCATGTCTTCTACCTCTGATCTTTTTGAACTCACGGAATTTCTATTGCCAAAATTAAAGGAGTTTTATTCTGCTGAAAAACCTGACGCCGTAATTGTTCAGGGAGATACAACATCTTCTTATTTGTGCGCTCTAGCTGCATTCTATGTACAAATACCGGTTTATCATGTTGAAGCAGGATTACGTTCTTTTGACAACTATAATCCATTTCCTGAAGAATTAAACCGAAAACAAATAAGTAACATTGCCTCTCTTCATTTTGCTCCAACATCTACTGCCAAACAACATTTATTGAATGAGGGAATTGACGAGTCTAGAATATTTGAAACAGGGAATACCGTTATTGATGCATTATATCAGATTAAAAAATCAGATCAATTTCATGTTTCACGTCCTGAGTTTTTAAATAGCTTGACTACTGATCAAAAACTTATTCTTGTCACAGCTCACAGAAGAGAAAATCACGGCAAGCCCTTATCAAAAATCATGGAAGCATTAATTGAGATCTTAAATGCTGATGATTCAAGAGTAATTGTTTTTCCGGCTCATCCCAATCCTAAAGTCAGAGAAGTTTTAAATAATAAAAATTTCCACCACAAGCGATTGAACGTCATTGAACCATTGGATTACCTTTCCTTTCATCATGTATTAGAACAAAGTGATCTTGTACTTACTGATTCAGGTGGTATTCAGGAAGAAGCCGCTGCTTTAGGAAAAAAAATGTTGGTTCTAAGAAAAACCACAGAGCGACAGGAATTAATTGAAAACGGCTTTACAAAATTAGTCGGCTCGGATACTGAAAAGATAGTTACTGAAACGAAATCTATGCTTAGTAGCACAAAAAAGAAGAACACCTTCAATCCTTACGGAGATGGAAACGCCGCAAAAAAAATAGTTGAAATTATCCAATCTAGAATTTGAAAATTCATTATTTCGCTATTAATTTTTGATAGGAAATATAAATCTTAATTGAATTTCTTTATTGGATATTCATTATTCCTTGTTCATTATTCGATATTCAAAGGTTCATCAGCTATAATCTTGAAAAACGTCTTCTCCTTCTTCATTGTAATCACCAAAATAGTGAATAGCTCCCATTATCAATCCCTTTAGGATAAAAATGGTAAACACAGCCATTAACCCATATTCTTTTAAAGTGATAATCAGAATAAAGTACAAGAGCAGTAATCCAAGTTTGCCTCTGTTTTCACGAATGGAGCGACGATCAAACCTTGGAATTTTATCAAACTTTATAGTGCTAACCATTAGGAATGAGATTACAACAACGACCGGAATTAAGATGGAATTAATTCCCTGCTCAAATCCGGAAAATAAATCCAGATCGTTCCTGAATGTGAGGAAAAAAGATCCCAGAATAATTGCCTGAGCCGGTATTGGCAATCCAATGAAATGCTCATTTGTTGGAGATAAACGAGCGTTTACATTAAAACGAGCTAACCGAACTGCTCCGCATAAAGGAGGAATAGCGCTGATAATGATACCTAATATTCCAAGCTCGTTAAGACTAAAAGTATAAATCAAAAAACCGGGTGCAACTCCAAATGAAACCATATCACTCAGTGAATCCAGTTCGATTCCAAAGTCGCTGTTAGCGTCTGCTAACCTGGCCATTAAGCCATCCATTACATCAAATAACCCTGCAATTGCGATAAGCCACGCTCCCCAGTACAAATTCCCATCTGCAATGGAAATAATAGCCAAAAATCCACTAAATAAGTTCATTAGGGTAAAGAAGCTAGGGACTGCAATTCGTCGGTTTACAGCAGGTTTTCCTTGCTTTATACGCTGTCTCTTCTCCTTAAATGAGCCATATTTTCTTTGGATGGGATATTTCATGAGTTGATCTCTCCAATGATTGACTCACCGGCTACCGTTCGGTCTCCTTCTTTCACTTTAACGGTGACATTAGAAGGAACTATCACATCCATTCTGGAACCGAATTTCATCATCCCAAAGCGTTCCCCTGCTTCAAGATCATCTCCTTTCCTAATGTGATAAACAATTCGCCTGGCTAAAAATCCGGTAATTTGTTTGAAGAAGAATTTTGTACCTGATGGATGAAGCACACCAAAATCTGCTCTTTCATTTAGTTCTGAAGCGTGTTCGTTCCAAGCCATTAAGTACTTACCGGGATGATATTTCAAATATTCCAGCTTTCCTGAAATTGGATTTCTGTTTACATGTACATCCAAAGGTGACAAGAAAATGCTTATTTGAGTAGCTTTATCCTTGATGTAAATGTCTTCGTGATAATCTTTAATCAAGACTACAACTCCATCTGCCGGTGAAATAATCAGGTTTTCACCTTCCGGAGTTTCGCGCTCAGGATCACGGAAAAAATAGATCACGATTCCGCAACACACTCCGACTACGATATAAATTGGATATGCAATCCAGTGTGTGATATAAAATGCTGTAAGCAAAAAAATCAGTGCAGTAAATAGAACTGCAATTGTCATTGTGAAGTAGCCTTCGCGTGCAAACATAAATTAAAAGAGCTTTATTACATCGTTAAATACTACAAATATCATGAGTGTTACAAGTAAAAAGAAACCAATATTTTGTGCCACAATTCTAACTTTTTCAGAGGGCTCTTTTCTTGTAATTCCCTCGTAGATCAGAAATACCAAATGCCCACCATCTAGCGCCGGAATTGGTAGAATGTTCATTATTGCTAAGGTAATACTCAATAATGCTGTTATCGTCCAAAAACCAATCCAACCGCTTGAATCTGTTGCTTGTTTGGTCATATTTGCAATAGCAATTGGTCCGCCAAGATTCTGACGAACCGAAATATCACCTGATATCATTCGTGCAAATCCTTGAATAATCCCGGTAGTTTGATCGCCGGTTTCATTCCAACCTGCAGCAATAGATTCAAAAAAACCATAGTCGATTCTTATGCCGCCTGCAATTTCTAAGTCAGGAGGATAAATGCCGATTGTTCCATCAGTTGGAGTTATTTGTACATTTAAGAGCTCACCATCCCGAAGAATTTCGATATCCAAAGCTTTCCCTTCCGGATTTGCACGAATGAGACTTGTAAGCTGAATCCAGTAATTAACTTCTTCTCCATTAATGCTAACTATCTTATCCCCTCGTTGAAGTCCGGCCTCAGAAGCAGGTGAATTAGCAACTATGGAAGAAGGAATACTCGGTAATATTAATTCAGCTGCCAAGAAGCCGCGAGTTTGAATGCTATCTAAAAAAGAAGAAGCAACCGGGATAGTTATTTCCTCGCCATTTCTTATAACCTGATAATTCAAATTCTCTGAAGTTAACGCAGAAGATGAAACGAGATCATTGAAATAAGGTACATTTTCTCCATTTACTCCAACAATTTTGTCGCTATTTCGGAATCCCATCTCATATAAAATAGATTCTTCCGTAATATAAACACCTTCAATATTTTCAACAGGAACAACAACTTTTCCATTTGTCATTATCATTCCTGAGAAAATCACGAATGCTAAAATCATATTAAAAATCACACCAGCTGTAATTACTACTATGCGTTGCCAAACAGGTTTACTTCTATATTCCCAAGGTTGCGGTTCTTGTTCGAGGAATTCATTGTCCATGCTTTCATCTACCATTCCAGCAATTTTCACATATCCGCCAAGAGGGGTTGCTCCAATACAGTAATCGGTATCTCCTTTTTTAAATCCCCAAATTCTTGGAGGAAATCCAACCGAAAATCGCTCCACTCTCATTCCAAAAAGTCTGGCCGCTAAAAAGTGTCCTAATTCATGGATAAAAACCAGAATCATTAAAGCACCAATAAAGATGCCAATCGTTGTTGCAAGTTCTATAAATGTCATATTAATTAATATGCGCAGCTAATTTGCGCGTCTCTTTATCGATTTCAATTAAAGAGTCAATCTCAACGTGATGACTCAACCCAATTTTGTTAAGACATTCCTCTACTATTTTTGGGATGCCAATATAATTAATTTCTTTGTTCAAAAAGCGTTTTACTGCCACTTCATTTGCAGCATTCAAAACTGTTGGAGCTACTCCTCCTTGTTCTATGGAATTGATAGCAAGTTTCAGACACGGAAATTTCTCGTAATCAACGGGTAAGAAAGTAAGTTCTTGTGCTTGAGACCAATCTATTCTTGTAGTTTCGAGTTCCAAACGATCCGGATAAGTTAATGCATAAATGATCGGTACTTTCATATCCGGCGGGCCTAATTGCGCTTTACTTGATCCATCAACGAAAGTAACGATAGAATGTATAATACTTTGCGGATGAATAACCGGTTCAATTTTTGAAACAGGAATATCAAACAACCATTTCGCTTCAATAATTTCTAATCCTTTATTCATCATAGTGGCAGAATCGATCGTTATCTTTGCTCCCATATCCCAGTTCGGATGATCTAGTGCTTGTTCTAAGGTTACCTTCTGCATCTGCTCTTTATTAAAATCTCTAAACGGTCCACCACTTGCCGTGATAATAATCTTCTCGATATTCTCAGGTTTTTCGCCAACTATAGATTGCAACATGGCACTATGCTCAGAATCGACCGGAATCAAAGTGCCCGAATAGGTATCCAAAAGTTCTCTTATAAGTTCTCCACCAACCACTAGCGATTCTTTATTGGCTAAAGCTACTTTCTTACCTGATTTTAATGCTTCGATGGTTGGAATAAATCCCGCAAAACCAACCAAGCTGTTTAGAACAGTATCTGCTTTGGGATGGGTGGCAATAACGGATAGATTTTCAATTCCTGAAAGTATTTCGCAATCCACAGAAACTGATTTTTTAAAATCAGAATAATGATCATCATTACAAATCAACGCTATTTCAGGATCGAATTCATTAACCTGATCTGCAAGCAATTCCCAATTACCATTAGCTGTGAGAGCAACAATCTCAAACTTATCTGGATGCTGACGAACAACTTCGAGTACTTGTGTCCCAATGGATCCCGTGGCTCCTAAAATGGCCAGTTTTTGTTTGTTCAAATGCTTGATGTGTCTTTGATTTTGAGGGTTGAAATATAGAATACCAACAGCTTAATTAGAAACTTAATTCACTATACTTTTTAGAGTTTCGTACGGGCGTCTGATTTTAATCCTGACGTAAATCTGCCTACCTCAGGCAGGCCCGCTTTCGTCGAAATGATGGAGCAAAATTGGCAGATTTGAATTCTCAATCAATGTTCGACCTCTCCAACCTCTCCTTCACAAGGAGAGGCTGGATGCTTTTAAAATAGGATGATTTATATCAACGAGTCCTCTTCCTGTTGCAGGAATGACGTTGATCTGGTTTGTGAGTTTACTAATACAAACCTAGTCATCTCGCGGCGTATGCCGAGATCTGGATTGGTAGTAAAGGATGAGGATGAGTTTGTGATTGCGATCCAGATTCCTCCACAGGAGTGCCTTTGGCTCTGCCTGCGTATTCTATGAGTTAAACAAGTTTTATTTGCTAAAAATATCCTCC
>TARA_R110002073_G_scaffold31689_2_pt1 | contig 15242 bp, 8 predicted proteins | sample TARA_R110002073 | Tara Oceans TARA_R110002073 (sample SAMEA4397174) | marine metagenome | biome: Polar Biome; feature: [DCM] deep chlorophyll maximum layer (ENVO:01000326); material: water (ENVO:00002006), including particulate matter (ENVO:01000060) such as... | depth 40 m
ACCTTCTGCTGATACAACTTGCACACCAGCTAAACGACCAGTTAATGCTTCCGCGACATTCGAAATAGGTTGCTCTTTCAAATCATCTCCACCTATGGAAACAACCGAACCTGTTAAATCCGATTTTTTGACCGAACCATAACCTATAACTACTACTTCGTCTAAAGCAGCTGTATCTGTTTCAAGCACAGCATTTATCGTTGTTTTACCTGCAACATTTATTTCTTGTGTTTTGTAACCAATGTAAGAAAACACCAAAGTGGCGTTTGCTGCTACATCTATGGTGTAATTTCCATCAAAATCTGACGAGGTTCCTTGTGCTGTTCCTTTCACCAAAATTGTTACTCCTGGTAAAGGCCCTCCTAAATCACCATCAGTTACCGTTCCAGTTATCGTTTTGTTTTGAGCGTTTATATTGGCTGTAAAAAATAGTAACAAACCAAATAACAATAGCGAATAAGTACCTTTGTAATAGGATTTGCTTGTTCTCCTTTCTTTAGCTCTGAAAAACAAGTAATCAAATAAATTGTTATTCATAAATAGTTTAGTTTAATAATTAATTTTAGAATTAGTTGATTTCACGATTAAAAATAAATGTAATCGATTGCACAAATGTATTAATTTTTTTTTGATTACCAAAAATATTTTTAGTTAAGTGAATATTTTAATAATTTTCATTTATACTATCAAAGTGAAAATTTATTGAGATGTAATAGTATCCTTTATGCATTTGATTACAAAATTTGATAATAACATCAATGAAAAGTCAGATCAGAGATATTGATTTTACATGTGTTTTTTGTTTTGTATTATCATTTTCTTTCATTATTAAATAATTGCCTGAGAAATAGAAACACTGATTTAAACTTAATTAAGTGAATTTAGTGTTTCAATCAATAATTTTGACATTATTTAGATCATAGTACTCTTATAAAATAAATAATTTTATTGATTTTTTGGACAATAAATATTTTCTTTTATATTTGTGCAATCGATTACATTAATTTATCATTTTAGTGAATCGATATTCCCAAACCTTACATAGCCTATTAGTTATGATTTAAATTATTTTTTTTTGACTCTATTATTAATAACCTATTTAACCAAAATATTTCAAAAATAACAGAGATCATTTTTTAAAATACTAAACTTTAACTAAACTATTTAATGATGAAAACAAATTACTTTTTTGTAATGATTTTTTTGTTTCTAGTGGCTTTTACAGCACATGGACAATTAACTACAACTGCCAGTTATGATTTTACTGATGGGTCTATTATTTCTGCTGGACAAAGCGCTGATGGGTTGCTTACATTATCAGGAAATTATTCATATCATAGCGCTAATTATGGTCTTAATATGAAAGTAGATGGCGAGATTAATATTTCTGTAAACGGTAGTTGTACCGTACGATTTTTAGGCTCACAATACTCTTCATTGAGTATGGAAGGATCAGGTTTATCAGCGGGAGATTTAGGTACACAATCTACTACGGTTACTAACGATCTTTCAGATACTTTCGAGTTTGTTTATACAGGACCAGCTACAATACTTAATTTTAAATTGGTTGCACCTGGCAGTGATTTATACTTGCCTTTAGTTGATGTAATCCCTACAACCACGCAGTATGATTTTAGAGATGGAACCATTATTTCTGCTGGACAAAGTGCTGATGACCTGCTTACTTTAAGTGGAACCTATTCTTATCACAGTGCTAATTACGGACTTAATATGAAATTAGATGCTGAAATAAACATTGCGGTTAGTGGAAGCTGTACGGTTCGTTTTGTAGGATCTCAATATTCATCTTTATACATGCAAGGTTCTGGATCCACAATAGGTGATTTAGGTACTATACCTACTCAAGTTGTAACAGATCGGGTTGATACATATGAATTTACTTATACAGGAGGAGCTACAACCTTAAATTTTAAAGCAATACAAAATGAAGGTTCAGGTTCTGATGTGTATTTGCCTATTCTTGAAGTAATTCCAGACGATTCAGTTATTGCAAAAACAGATGTCTGGGATTTTGGAGCAGAAGAGTTAGACCCTGTGCTTTATAACAATATGTTATCAGAATCAATAATAAATTCATGGTATGATGGTTCAATTACACCTGGTACATCGAATAACGTATTTCCTTCAGCCTTTGATGAAGGTACTCTAGCTTGGGTTGGAGGCACTAATGATCGTTTAAGAACTGCAAATACCAACCTGACACGGTATGATGAGAACCTTAGTGGTGTTTCTGGTTATACGGGCAGAGTTTATATTAATGCAGGAGGTGCAACAGGAAGATACATGAGTTTAACATTAGATGAAGATGATGAAGTAACAGTTATGATGTTAACACAATCTGGAACTGGAAGTATCCACTTTGAATATGCAGCGAATCCAGCTGCTCAAGACGATGTCGTTGCAGTTGGTGGCACACTGCAAGAAGTTAATTTTGTTGTAAAAACGGCCGGCGAATACCATATTTATGACGCAGTAGATAAACCTAGTTATTACAGAATATATAGAAAAGCAGCAACGTACCAAACTATAACTGGTATGGTTGACGAAACTAATGCTTCTGGGATACCTGGTGGGTATACAATTGATTTTACAAATGAAGCTGGAAAAATTTTTTCCACCGTTGTGTCAGCAGGTTCATATACCATAGATTTACCAATTGACTATACATACGCACTTAGTTTAGGTGGTGCCAATGGATACATTATTACAAATGGTCTTAGTTTAGACGCTACAGAAAGTACTTCAACTTATGATATTGTTGTAGCACAAGTTGATATAAATAATGTAAGCGGTAATATAATTGGGCTTACAGATTTATCAAATCTAAACTTAGTTTACACGCCAGATCCATCTGCAAGTACAGTTTATAATCCTATCGTTACGATTGATGAGGTTGCTTCAACTTACAGCGTTGATCTTGAAGTTGGAATAGAATACACGATATCTGCTGAAGGTGTTAATGATTACGAAATTATAGCAAATACAATTACCACAGGTATTACTCCAGAAACAGCTGATGTTACTTTCTCTTTAAAACCAGTTTATGGTTTAGCCATAAATGCGATAGGCTTAAATTCTACACAACAAAGCGAATTAAGTTTAACGTTTACAAACTTAAGTGAAGCCGGTTACGAATATGCTTTTACTGACATAACAAATGTAGCTTTAAGAGATGGTGTTTATTCCGTTTCTGCGGCTGGATTAGATTTGTACCCAGTGAGGTTAGCATTAACTTCAAATTTAACGGTATCTGGTTCAAGTACCTCGAAAGACTTAACATTCAATCCAATTACAGAATGGACTTTTAACGATAGGGTAATAAATTCAGCCACGGCTTATGAAGGACTTATTTTTACTGGTAATGTAAATGTGAGAGGCTCTAGTGGAGATTTAAATGCAGGTTCAGGTGCAACTATAGGTATTCCAGTTTCAGTGGGAGACAAAGTAATTATTACAGATTATTATGCTTCAAACTATTCTGTTGAAGGTGGGCCTACTATTACTAATACTTCAAATAGTACAAGCACAAATGTAGTTTCAGAATATATTTATCCAGGAGTAACGGATGGTATGGTAACAATAACTGTAGGGGCAACGTCATACTTCGTTTCCTTTAAAGTTGTAGCAGTTGAAGCTTACAGTGCTACAATCACAGTTGGTTCTGGAAAAGATTTTCAAACCATTAATGAAGCTTTAGATGCTATTTCTAGAATGGATAGACCAAATGACGAACCAGTAACTGTATTAATTGATCCAGGTAATTATGAGGAAATGTTAGTTATTGAAAGTAATAATATCACCTTAAAAAATGCTGCAACAACTCCAAGTATTGCTTTGGCTAATGCAGGTGTAGATATTGATGCTAATGCAGTAAGAATAACATCTTATTATGCTCAAAAATATAACTTCTTTAGTCAAGGAACTAACAATAAGTGGAGTGCAGAAGCATTATCAATCAATACGGAAAATGGCTATACTAATTATATTAATCAAGAAGGTACAGGAGGAGGCTCTTCTTATTGGAATGCAACTATTGTTGTAACAGCGGATGATTTTACTGCGGAAGATATTATTATAGAAAACTCATTCAATCAATATATTTCTCAAAAAGAATCTAACGATATTGTACAACCAAAAGGGTCTGATCCTGTAAGGCCGACTGATTATGGTAATACTGCTGTACAAAATAGAGGGGCAGGTTATGTTACCCAAGCTGCAGCAATTGGTATCGCATCAAGTGCAGATAGAGTGATATTAAATCAATGTAGAGTTATAGGGAGACAAGACTCTTTTTATGGGGCTCAGGGTGCTAGAGTTGTTGTATACAAAGGTGCTATGATGGGTGCTGTAGATTATTTATTTGGAGGAATGAATGCTGTGTTTTATCAAACAGATTTAGTTTTAAACACTAGTGATACAAGTAGTGATGCCGCATACATTACAGCGGCTCAACAAACATCAGGAAGAGGATTTTTAATGTATGAATGTCATGTAAAATCTCCTATTCCAGGAGTTGAATCAGCTTCAGTAAATGGCTCTAAACCTGGGTATTATGGACGCCCTTGGGCACCTACAACTAGTGAGGTGGTTTTTTATAATACCACTATAGATGAATCTACATATCCAGGTTCGGAAGGATTGTCGTTAATATCACCTGTGGGATGGACAAGTTCATTAGGAGGTGAGTCGCCTAAAATGTATGAGTTTGGAACTATTGAAAATGCTTCAGGAGTTGATAATTCTGGAAACCGTGCTTCTTGGTCAACAGTTTTAAGTTCCCAAAGTTTAACTCACGATGGAACTGCAATCACAACATTTAATTTTACAAAAGGAAACGATGATTGGGATCCAATAGCTGGACTAAATAGTTTAAGTGTTGATGATTTCAATACCTCGTCATCGTCTGTTCAGGTTAGGGCGTTTAACAATAAAATTCACATAACTAATATTAAATCTAGAACAAAAGTTGAAGTTTATAGTATTACTGGTGCTTTAGTGAGGTCTTTTGAAACAAATAACGATACTGATTTTGACTTTAATAATGGTTTATGGATAGTAAAAGTTAAAGATAGCGATGGGCAGAAAATAATAAAGTTAATTGGTCATTAAATTCCTTTTAATTAATAGTAAAAAAAGAGGTGGTATAAAGCAACCTCTTTTTTGTGTACACATAAAACTAGAATTAACTCTGTGATATTTAATGTATTAAAATTTCATAATGGGTAATAAAAACAAAGTTTTAAGAAAAATATCTATAAAATATAAAATAAATTTTTATATTTGGTAATCGATTACAAAATAATAAATTTACTCTATTATGTAATCGATTACCATTGATTAATTATAACCATTTAAAACTTTTTAAACATGAAACAAAAATTACTTTTATTTATTTTACCAATGTTGTTATTTACAGCAACATTTCAAGCACAAACAAAAGTTTGGGATTTTGGTGGCGATCCAAATTATACTAGTGCAGCGCAAATTGCCATGTGGCCAATTGCTCCTTTTAATGCAGCGGAAGGAGCTACTGTAGAAAAGGACAAGCTATTTTTAGTTGGAGATAGTTCTGGTGATAAATTTGGTCAAATTGAAAATGCTGGAGGAGCTACTTGGGACACAGGAACTGCTGATGAGTATGGAGCTATCAATCGTTTTAAATTTGATGGAGGTTCAAATCCAACTGATAATTTGCCAGCTTATAGCTACATGTATTTTCCTGTAACTGGTGCAGTTGACGTAAAGATATGGTTCAGGGCTGGTAGTAGTTCTGATACTGAACGTATTTTATATATTTCAGACGGAACTGATTTACTAGCGTCTCATCAAGCTGTTGGAACTGGTGCACCACAAACCATAACAGCTAGTTATACAGGTACTGGTGGAAATATTTATATATATGATTCAAATTCTTTCAATTTATATAAAATTGTAGTTACGGGTGTAGGAGCTTCAGATTTAGTTTTAAGTGCCAACGATTATAAATCTCCTGTTTCAACAAACATTAAAGCTATAAAAGATAGAATTTATGTGTCTAATGTAAAAATGAATACTGAAGTTAAAATTTATAGCATTACAGGGGCTTTAGTCAAGTCTTTTACTACAAAAAATGACACTGATTTTGAATTCAAAACAGGACTTTATATAGCCACTGTTAAAACCATTGAAGGACAAAAAGCTGTTAAATTATTAACTCACTAATTGATTAGTAGTAAATTAATATAATCAAGGATATCTGTTGTGGGTATCCTTTTTTTTGTACAAAAGTATTTTAAAATGAAAAAATTTAAATGTGTTTTCTTTGTGTACCTTTTTCTTGTTACATATACTAATGCACAAGATAATAACCAGTTAACTGAAGATTCTACAAAAGAATATACCATCGAAAATTGTGTAAATCAATTTGATGCCGATAAAACGTCACCAACTAAAGTTGGATATCAATATTGGTTTACTGATAAAGACTTTTTAGATGGAAGAACTTTAAAGATGAGTGTTGTAGCTCCTCATAAATCTACTCACGCACCGCACCAGCATATTGAAGACGAATTCTTTTTTATTTTGGAAGGAACTGCCCAATTTTATCTGAATGGAAAAACGAAAACAGCAGGATCATATACTAGTTTTTATTGTCCGTCAAATTCTATGCATGGTATTAGTAATGCAGGAGATACAGAACTAAAGTATTTAGTTATAAAGAAGTATGAAAAGAATTAATTTTGTAGACACAACTAACTAAAATAAAATCATGAATAATTGTAGAAGACAATTTTTAGCTTCAACAACTATAGAATCAGAAAGCCCTATTAAAATTACAGATTTAAAATATATTATACCCAAGCCCAATAAGGTAAATAAATTTAATCGAATTTAAATGAAATACATACATAGTACATTTTTAATATTTTTCATTTCGATATGTTCTGCTAGCCAAAATAAGACAAAAACAAATGAAGTGCCTTTTAGAGTAAAAACTGATTTGTTTGATGAAACCGAAAAGGATAGCCTAGGTTTACGCACTCCAATAGACTTAGAAACTATTTCAATTTTTGAACCGAATGACAAAACTGACCATTTTAGCAATGGTGCCGTAATGACAGTCTTTAAAGATGTTTTTTATTGTCAATGGCAAAGTTCAGCTAAAGATGAAGATTCTGAAGATACTTGGGTAGCTTACAGCAGGAGTGAGGACGGAAAAAACTGGTCTCAACCAATGGTGCTTTCTGAAAGTTTAGACAACGGGTATTGTACCTCTGGTGGCTGGTGGAAATCGGGTGATACTTTGGTGGCTTATATTAATCAATGGCCATCTAATGTAAAGCCAAAAGGAGGCTTTACTTATTATAAAATGAGTATCGATGGCATCAATTGGACTAAGAAAAAACTACTTTTAAAGTTTGATGGTAAGCCTCTTAAAGGTGTTTTTGAACAAGACCCTCATCAACTAGCTAATGGACGAATTATTAACGCGGCACATTTTCAACCTGGTTTAATTGTTTCACCTATTTATACCGATGACCCAATGGGTATTAGCGGATGGATACGAGCAAATTTTAAAAATATTTCTATAAAAAAAGACGTTTCCAGAGAAATCGAACCAAGTTCTTTTTTACAAAGTGATTCCACTATAGTTATGATTTTTAGAGATCAAAATAGCTCGCATAAAAGTATAGCGTCTGTTAGTTTCGATCGTGGTGAAAATTGGTCAATGCCAATAGTAACCAATATGCCAGATGCACGTTCTAAACAAAGTGCAGGTAACATATCTTCTGAGATTTCCTATATTGTAAATAATCCAATACAAAGTAAATCGCGTATGCCTTTAGTGGTAACTTTAAGTAGAGGAGGTGAATTTTTTGACACTGCATATTCACTTCGTAAGGCAGGTAATAACATTCAAGCAATGCGTTTTGAGGGGAAATATAAAAAATTAGGCTATCATTATCCAAAATCTATAATTTGGAAAAATCATCTTTACGTTTCATATACCACAAATAAAGAAGATGTAGAATACACCAAAGTACCATTGTCAAGTTTGATTTTAAACTAAAAAAAAATAAGAAGATTATAATTATTGTATGGACCGAATTTACAGTATAAAAACATTTCTATTTATAGTAATTACTACAATGACAAGCGTGACTTTATCTGCTCAAATACATGATGCTTCATGGAAAAAGATAATCAATAAAGATGAAGGCTCTTGGTTTACTACACAGGAAGCAAAAGATATAGCAGAAAATGTTTTGTTATATCAAAGAGATATTGGTGGTTGGCCAAAAAATATTCAAATGCAAGAGCCACTTTCAAAAGCTGAAAAACAAGTGTTACTAGATTTAAAATCTAGTACAAAAGATGTTACAACCGATAATGGAGCTACGACTCAAGAAATGGTTTTTCTATCTAAAATGTTTAGGCAAACTCGAGATGAACGTTATAAAGAAGCTTTTTTTTTGGGCTTAAATTATATTTTAAAGGCACAATATGAGAACGGTGGTTGGCCTCAATTTTATCCATTAAGAAAAGGGTATTATTCACATATTACTTACAATGATGATTCTATGGTGAATATTTTAAAACTTTTAAAAGACTTAAAAGATGGCACTAAAAAATATTCAATTACACCAGACAATGAAACGATAAAAAAAATTGAAATAGCTTTTAACAAAGGTATAGATTGTATTTTAAAAACTCAGTATAAGCAAAATGGAGTTTTAACTGCCTGGTGTGCACAACACGATGAAAAAACCTTAGAACCCGCAAAAGCACGAGCTTACGAATTACCTTCATTAAGTGGAAAAGAATCGGCTCAAATAGTGTTATTACTAATGTCTGTTGAAAACCCTACTAAAGAAATTAAAAATGCGATAAACAAAGCAGTAGAATGGTTTAAAGTTTCAAAAATTGATGGAATAAAGCAAGAATATATTTTAGATGATAAAGGTAAGTTTGTTGATAAAAAAATAGTTGAAGATCTGAGCGCAAAACCCTTATGGGCAAGATTTATGGATTTGGAAGACAATACACCATTTTTTTGCGATAGAGATGGTATAAAAAAAGCAACACTGTCAGAAATAGGACAAGAGCGCAGGCGCGGTTATGCTTGGTATACAGATAATCCAAGTAAAGTTTTAAAGTATTATCCTAAATGGAAGGCTAAGTATGAAAAACAACAAAATAAAATGCTTAAAGAAGAATACAATATGGTTGTGGCAAAAGATGGAAGTGGTGATTTTATAAGTATACAAGAAGCCATTTATGCATCAAAAGCCTTTCCTTATAAGCGTGTTATTATAAATATTAAAAATGGTACTTATAACGAAAAGGTTCATATATATTCATGGAATACTTATGTTTCCTTGATTGGTGAAAGTAAAGAAAACACTATAATAACTTTTGATGATTATTTCGATAAAATAAATTTAGGACGAAATAGCACATTTCATACTTCAACAGTTTTAGTCGAAGGAAACGATTTTATTGCAAAAAACCTCACTATTCAAAATAGTTCGGGTGAAGTAGGGCAAGCCGTTGCGCTTTCGGTTAATGCAAACAGAGCATACTTTGAAAACTGTAATTTTTTAGGATTTCAAGATACGGTTTATACAGCAGGAGAAGGCTTTAAACAATATTTTAAAAACTGTTATATAGAAGGAAGTACCGATTTTATATTTGGCGAAGCTACTGTTCTTTTTGATGCTTGCGAAATTAGAAGTAAAACCAATTCTTATATAACGGCAGCTTCAACACCAAAAAATCAGAAATTCGGATTTGTTTTTAAAAACTGTAGTTTGACGGCTGATGACAATGTTTCAGAAGTTTACTTAGGAAGACCTTGGCGTAAGTATGCTAAAACTGTTTTTATTGACTGTAAGATGGGAGCTCATATAAAAGCAGAAGGATGGCATAATTGGTCTAATAAAGAAGCAGAATCTACAACGTTTTACGCAGAATATAATTGTATTGGTGAAGGTTACAAACCAGAAAGCAGAGTATATTGGGCGCATAAATTAAAAAAATCTGAAGCAAAAAAATACACTAAGGAAAATATACTTATATCAAATACAGATAACACAACATGGTATCAAAATTAAATATCACGCTCCTAATGCTGGTTCTGCTCGCAACGGGTTGTAAGGCACAACAAATAACCATTTACGCTATTGGAGATTCTACCATGGCCAACAAAAAAAATCCTGACCTAAACCCAGAACATGGATGGGTACAAGTATTACCACAGTTTTTTAATAATGACGTGAAAATTGATAACAGAGCAGTAAACGGCAGAAGTACCCGAAGTTTTATAAAAGAAAATCGCTGGGATTCAATACACAAATATTTAAATAAAGGTGATTATGTATTCATTCAATTTGGGCATAACGATCAAAAGATTAATGATCCAGAGCGTTATACAAATCCGCATACCACATATCGAAACAATTTAATCAGATTTGTTTTAGAGGCTAGAGAAAAAGGGGCGAAACCAGTTTTATTTTCGTCAATTGTTAGAAGAAACTTTAATGAAAATGGAACTTTGGTTGACACTCATGGTGCATATCCATTAGAAACCCGCTTGGTAGCCTTAGAATATAAAGTTCCCTTTATCGATTTGCAGTATTTAACTGAAAAATTAGAGGAATCTTATGGCGTTCAAGGCTCAAAAAAACTACATCTTCATTATGAACCTGGTGAACACCCTTACTATAAAGATGGTAAACAGGATGATACCCACTTATCAGAATTGGGTGCTACAGAGGTTGCTAAACTAGCTGTTCAAGAAATAAAAAAGCAATTACCTAATCTCGAATCCTTCATAATTCCTATTGTCAAAAATTAACACTGTTTTTAAATGAATAGAATCTTTTACATAGGGTTTATCTTAATTGTCACCCAAGTACAATCTCAAAATCTGAAATATAAAGATTCAATTATAGCAAGTATTGAAAACCGAATAACTTTACCAATAATACCGAATTACGTTATTAGCATTTCAGAATTTGGTGGAAAAGGAGATGGTATTAAAGATTGCAAACCTGCTTTTGATAAAGCCATGAAAGCTTGTAAAAAGAGAAAAGGAGGTACTATAGTTGTTCCAAAAGGGGTATATAAATTAGAAGGTCCCATTCATTTTGTAAGCCATACTAAGCTTCATTTAGAAAAAGGAGCTAAACTTATTTTTGGCTCCAATCCAAAAGATTACCCAATGGTTTTAACAAGTTGGGAAGGCACTAATCTGTATAATTATAGCCCAATGATTTATGGGCTGAACGTAACCGATGTTGCTATTACCGGTGAAGGCACTATTGATGGTCAAGGGCATGGTGAATGGGCTAAATGGAAGCCGATTCAGTCTAAAGGTCAGTCAATAAGCCGAGATATGAATCATAAGCAGATACCCATAGAAAAACGTATTTTTGGTAAAGGATGTTTTTTAAGACCACAACTTATTCAGTTTGTAAATTCTAAAAACATCCTAATTGAAAATGTTAAAATTGAAGATGCACCGTTTTGGTGTGTCCATATCCTTAAGAGTAAAAGCATCACTTTAAAAGGTTTGAAATATGATGCACATAACAAGAATAACGATGGTATTGACATTGAAAATTCAAGTGATGTATTAATAGAAAATATAGAGTTTAATAATGCTGATGATAATGTAGCTATTAAAGCAGGGAGGGATTATGACGGAAGAGCAAATTCTAACCAACCTTCAGAAAATATTATTATCAGAAATTGTAGGTTTAAAGGATTGCACGCCTTGGTAATTGGCAGTGAAATGTCGGCGGGAGTAAGAAATATTTTCGCATACAATTGCGAAGCAAGCGGTTATTTAAAACGTGGAATTTATATTAAAACTAATTCTGATAGAGGAGGTTATATCAAGGAAGTTTATTTTAATGATATTAAATTTGGCGATGTTGAAGATGCTATTTATATGACTTCCAATTATCATGGGGAAGGTAGTGGGCTTTACCCCTCCAAAATTTCCGATATTTTTATATCAAACGTAAGTTTTAAAAATGTTTCGAATACAGCTATAGTTATTGAAGGTTATCCAAACTATAAAGTAGAACATGTGGTACTGGATAATATCACTATTAAATCGGCAAAAAATGGCATGACTTTAACCGATACTGAAAAAGTCAGTATTAACGAAATTGTTATTGGGGAAAAGCAAACCGTACCCAGCGCAGTGGATTAAATGGTTTATTTTAATTTAATGACCTTTTTCTTTTGATTACTTTCTAAAGCAGCTTCAATAACTTTAATAACATTGGCACCTTCAGTTGCTGTAACAGGTAATGGTTTATTTTGTCTGATAGCTTCAAAAATACCATCATAGTATTCCATATAGTTTCCAGACAAAGTAGGAATACGTTTTTTGATGACATTACCATCTTTTTCAGTATGAAGTAAGCCCATTTCTTCATCGGGTTCCTCTCCCCAAGTTTTAGAATCTGGCATTTTTCCTGCTTGCAAAACGTTTTCTTGAATGTCTGCTTTAGTTTTTATAAATGAGCCATTTGTACCATGTAAAATATTTCCGGGTAAAGCCTCACGTACAAAATAACTTGATTTAAGAATGACTCGATGTGAGGGATAAAATAATTTCACATCAAAATAATCTCCTACTTTCGAATTTGGACGATAAGAATCTAAATCTGCAAATACTGCAGTTGGCATCCCGAAAAGTACCAACGTCTGGTCTATTACATGCGAGCCTAAGTCATAGATGCTTCCTACCCCTATAGTTGGGGTTTCTTTATGAGCTTTATAACTTAAATTTGCATCAAATCGGTCATAATGAAATTCGACTTCTACAATGTCTCCAAGCAAATTTTCATTCAATACCTGTTGTACAGTTTTAAAATCGCTATCGTAACGTCGATTATGATAAACCGACAAAATCACATTATGTTCATTAGCTAATAGAATTAGTTCTTCAGCTTCTTTTACAGTTGCTGTAAAGGGCTTTTCAACAATTACATGTTTACTAGCAATAATTGCCTTTTTTGTAAATTCGAAATGGGTAATGTTTGGAGTATTAACAATAACCAACTCAATGTTTTTGTCATCAAGCAAATCATCTAAAGTCTTAAATGTTTTTACATTTGGATATTTTTCTTGTGCTAAATTTTTAGTTCTTTCTAAAACACCATAAAAATTGAATTTAGGATTTACAGAAATAAATGGTGCATGAAAAACTAAACCGCTCATTCCGAAAGAACATAATGCAGTATTGATTGGTTTCATGTATTGTTTATTTTGAAATAAAGATACGCTTAGTTTTTAATTATAATTTTATCTATAAAATGTTGTTCTGTGAAAATTTTCACTAAATAAGTGCCTTGTTTGATACTGGTCAAATCTATATTATCCAAGTTGTTTTCAATTGTTTTAACCAAACTACCTAATAAATTATAAATTTTTATCTTCTCAATTTTAGTTTGTGAAGATATATTCATATAATCCTTAACAGGATTTGGGTATAATCGTATTTGTTGTAGATTGAAATCTTCCAAACCTAAAGCGCTGGATTCAAAACGCATATAATATAAATTTGCAACATCAGCTTTTGTTATGGTATGAGGGCCAGCAGGAATAGTCATAGTAAGAACACCAGAACTTACATTTTGGTTTACTCCATTTATTTTTATTGCCCCAGAAAAACCATCATTAAAAACAAGTGTTAAGTCGCCTTCAGCTGCTGTTGTAAAAGAAATGGATGTGCTTGATTCTATTTTTAAACATTGTGTTAATGTTAAGCCATTGTATATTACGGTTCCTTTGGATGTTGAAAGGTTTCCTGATATACTGTAAAAAGCACTTGTAATCCCAGATTCAGTAAAATTATGAATCTCATCACCAGCACTAACAGCACCTTCTGTTGGAGTTGCGGAGTCTATATTAGATTCAACCGTGCCATCAGCTACAACCCAATAATAATAAGTCGTATCATTCGTAACAGTCGTATCATCATAACTTACGATGTTTGGATCTGATATGGTTGAAATACTAATTCGTCCTGAAGGATCTGAATCCGAATCTCTAAATACCTCAAAAGATGAAGCTGTAAAATTATTAGTACTCCAGTTTAAACCAACTTGCCCATCACCAGCATTTGCTGAAAGAATAATTTCAGGATCAGGCACGGTGTCACCTTGTACAGCAACTAAAGTTGTAGTATAATTTGTTAGTGCATTTCTTAAGGGTATATTAACATCAGATGACGTGTCATCTAACGCATTATTAAAAGTCCAGGTAAAATCGCCCCCATTCATACGTCCAGCATATTGTATAACATTGTCTTTTGCAACTTCTGGAGATTCAACAACTAAATTTTTTATATATAATGAGGTATCAATATCAAAGTTATTGTAAGTATTTGCACCTTGTTTAGAAGTAATACTAGAACTCATCACTTCATCTCTAGTAGCTGCTAAATAGGCGTCAAATTCGACTGGATAATTAGTAGCATCATAAGTAACAAATCTTGTTTGCCCACTTATTGTATTATTAAATGCCTTTATAGAGCCTCCATCTTCACTCGAAAAAGTGCCTCCGCCACCATAAAAAATATCGGTTCCTTGTCTTGAAGTAAGCATTGGGTATTTACAATTTCTAAAGTAATTATTTTCTACAAAAACTGATGATCCTTCAGTAGAACCTATGCCATATTTTGAATTACCATCATAGTAATTATTGTAAACATGTGCTGAATAAAAACGTACGCGAGGATGTCTTGAATCTGAATGGTCATACCAGTTATGATGATAGGTAATGTATAAACCTGAAGTAGTGTTTTCGCTTAATCCTAAAAGGTTACTTTTCCCTGAGTCCCAAAAATGGTTATATGAAAATGTTACATAAGTAGACCTTTTACAATCTAGAGCACCATCACCTTTGGCTTGATCTGATGCGCTACCAGGAGCGCCATAAAATAAATCTACATTATGAACCCATACATAGTCATTATCCTGTTGTAAACCTAAATTATCGCCTTCATTACTATCGGTAAGCATGGTTCCAATATTTCTTATTTCAATATTTGAAGCGTTTTTAATTCGGATTCCCCATCCATAAGCGACCGCATCATCTCCCACACCTTCTAGCGTAATATAGCTAGAAGCATTATTTTTGTTTTCAATCACTATATCGCCGTTTTGCATTTCCTCAAAATCAGTTATTTGACCTATAAGCCTAATTATAAGAGGTCTTGT
>TARA_R110002073_G_scaffold336365_1_pt1 | contig 15239 bp, 16 predicted proteins | sample TARA_R110002073 | Tara Oceans TARA_R110002073 (sample SAMEA4397174) | marine metagenome | biome: Polar Biome; feature: [DCM] deep chlorophyll maximum layer (ENVO:01000326); material: water (ENVO:00002006), including particulate matter (ENVO:01000060) such as... | depth 40 m
GAGGGTAAACCCTCTTTTTCGGTGTCCAAAGAAACGGGGGAAGCTCAATCTCTTAATCTCCTCACAACAAGGCAGTGTTGCGACGACTCCTTGAACCTGAGACTTATCACAGCTGTGACGGACTGTGACTAGAAGTCTATTTGCATCGCTGCACTCGAACCAGGTTCCGTTCCTTGGTCACGCCAGTGCTTCTTGATCGAATCTATGTCGGCTAGTAGCGGAGAGAGATTCGGTGGGCTGCCAAGGTCGACTTCCCGGGCTGTGTACTGCGGACTACATCGAGTAACGCTCGCCATGATCGTGATCGCCTGTTCAAAGATTGGCTGGCGGCTCGTCGGATTGCAGAGCACGTTGTACGTGAGCCGCACTCCGTCAAAGGGACCAGAATCATGATAGACAGCCTGACCACTCTTTAGTGGAAACATCCAAACAACGACTTCGTCACCATCATCACTTTCGGACGGAATTCCGAAGTAGTCATCAATTTGAGAGAAACGCAGATCGGCTAATGGTCGAAAATCGAACGAATCGCCAGGTGGAAAACTGGGGTGGGATTCTCCGCAGACCTCGTACAGGTCGCCAAAGCCCGGTTTGTCGCTCCCAAACAAGAAGTCGACAGTCACCCCTTCGTAGATCGCATATCCCAGCTCATCCTCGATGCTTTCGTTCGCCATAGTGCAAGATTATCAATATTTGACCAGAATCCATAACTGGCGAGATCAGGCGCATGCGGAAGCGACATCCAGCCGCTCGAACATGCCTTTCATCTCCGGCGTCCGAGCTACGCAAAGAGTTCTAAACTCGTCCACTAGGCGTCGAGCCGCCGCGGCAACCCGGTGGGTTGCTGGGCGGTTGACTTCGCTCGGTGGGAAACATACGATCCGGGCCGGTGGAACTCGTGCAGCGGGAAAATCACCCAGGCGCTAGCCGCACTTCTTGAACGCAAACGCTTCTGCGATGACATAGCTTCTCCCCAAGAGGAGGAGATGCTTAGCCCCGCGTGCCTTCGCATGACCGAGCACCGATGCCTTGACACCTTCTGCGCCAAGCAGCGCTGCCGCTCCGCTGCAAATAGACTCTGGTGCTCGTAGCAGCAGCCCGTGGCCTCCGGCCAACAACTCGACCGCGTCCATCGTCTCGTATGCGGCAAGGGTCCTCCATCCATCTGTCTGAGTGCGAATATACTCGTCGAGTTGGTTGGCAAGCCTTGTCGGATCGAAGGTAGTGCCGGCGATGAAAAGCTCTTTGGTTGGCTCGCTATAGTCGGTGAGAAGTGGATGCGTGTCTAGGAGCAAGACTTCGGGATAGTCGTCGCCTGCGAACCCGTACTCGACCTTGTTTCTAAAGTGAACGCGAAGGCCAGCAGTGCCCCGAGGCTCCAGGTGCCAGTAGGTTGTTTGCCGTTGCCGAATTCGGCCTGGTTGTTTCAATGCCTGGGAGACATCTTCCTCGTTAAGAGATTGCCAGGTCTGCTCGCTACGCTCTTGCGCGAACCTCTCTAAGATGTCTTCAAACTCATCCTGGTTGCAGCAATAGTCGTCGATGACACCGCGCTCGCTGTACCGACTCCAGTTGAATCCGTCCTCGATGTCGTTGTACCAGAGGACATTCCCGTTCTTGATTGCAACAGCCCAGAAGCCCTCGCCACGGTCCCCCCAAGGGCTGCACTGCCACTTCTCTGACTCAATGCGGATGCGCTCCCAGTCCGACCCGACATCTTGATCGTATTGCGACAGAGCGCTCAACAGCATCGAGTTCAGCTCGTCGCGAGTAAGGGCCGTCCAGGTCACTAGAAGATGAATAGTACCTCGTATCCCTGATGCACGAATATGCGATCGGTATTCATCGTTCCGCTTTGGTGGTTGAGAAAATCTTGCCGGGCTTTGATCTCGGTGACCTCTCTGACTCCATAGCGGCACCCACCGAGATCACCGAGTACTGTCTTGACGGCGATGAGTAGTGGATTCGCGAAGCTCTTCGAGGAGTTTTGGGCAAGCGCAATCGGAGTTGCTCTATATGCCCTCGTATTTGTTCCAGTCAGCGCCTGCAGGCCCTCGGGGTGTTCGCCATTGTTGCAGGTTAAGAATAACACTTAGTCTCTTGAATGTCTGTTAATCTCGTAGGTCGGTGTCCACTCCACCTGTCTGCTATGCCTAGTCGAACATGGTGTCTACTAGCTGGACGGCGTGATCGACGAAAGTCTGCACACGGGGCGTTAGGTGACGACTTGCGGGCCAGATGAGACTTACGCCTCCTTCGGGCAATGCACAATCAGGCAAGACTCGAACGAGCTTGCCCTCATCCACCAATCGCTCGCCGATGTAGGTCACAAGAAGCGCTACGCCGGAGCCAGCCATTGCGATTTGGGATAAGACGCTAAAGTCGTTCACCTGCCACGTTGGGGCAAATTCACCAGGGGATAGGTCCAAGAGCGCCTCCATGAATTTCATGCTGGGAAACGCGCTGTGCATGGCGATGCGATGGTCGAGTAGATCGGCTGTGGTCTTTGGAATCGGGTGATTCTCGAAATAGCGGGGGCTCACATAAAAGCCCCCACGTACGTTTGCCACATGCCTGGACATCAGACTGGGGTCAGGTTGAATCGGCGCTGGATGTAAACGAAAGGCGATGTCAAAGCCCTCTTCGACGAGGTTCACGGTTCGATAGTTGAACTGCAATTCGACGGTGACCCTTGGATAGGAAAGGCAGTAGCTCGCCATCATCGCTACAAAGCTTGGTGTCTGCCCAAAGTCAGGAACCGTCGTTATACGGAGGTGTCCAGACGGTTCAACTTGATGCTTGAGCAGAGCGTCAGCAGATTGCTTTAGATCGTGCAGTGAGGGGGCGGCACGTTGGTGCAGCGCGATGCCATCTGGGGTTAGAGAAACCGATCGAGGTGTGCGTCGGAGCAGCTCCACACCAAGAAAGTCCTCCAAGCGTTTTACCCGCCGGCTTACGGTAGATTTAGGCACCTGAAGGGCTAGCGCAGCACCACTGATAGTTCCGCTTTGGGCCACCAGGGCGAAGGTGTAGAGGTCATTTAGATCCAATTTGCACTCCATGGTTGCGCCTGTGCAACCTAAGGTTGAAAAATTAGCGTCTTGAAGAGGTTGGCGCAACTGCCTATGGTGATTTCACACACCACACAAAGGACTAGCAATGACAGCACCACGAGTCGACCTCTTCGCAGTAATCCACAAGATGCTACGCGTCTCCATCTTTGACACCGCGAGCCTGATTGCCAAGGCGGATTTCACGAGCGAGGCGCAGCGAGCAGAGGTGTTTGAGAAGTTCGATGAGACACTCACGTTTTTGCGTGAGCACCACGCGCACGAGGACGCTTACATCACGCCTGTTGTGGCAAAACTTGATGCTGAGCTCGCTGCACGCATCGAAAGTGACCATGAAGTTTTGGATCAGAGTTTGGAAACGCTGAATAGCATCACAAGCAAACTACGTGAGGCCAACGCGGGAAGCGCGTTACCCTTGGGAGCCGAGCTTCATCTGGCCTTTAGCGTCTTCATTGGAGACTACCTGCAGCACATGGCCTGTGAAGAAGTTGAGCTCAACGCAGCGCTCTGGAAGCATCTAAGCGATGATGCGTTGGCAGCCATTCGAGCTGAGTTGCAGGGATCCATTGCACCAGCACGCTTTGCCGAATGGTTCGCATACATGGTGCCTGCGATGAACCTTCACGAGCAGGTAGGTGTTCTCACTGGCATAAAACTCAACGCGCCACCAATCGCATTTGAAACCTTGGGGGGCGTGGCTCGCTCGGCCCTCGGCGAAGAGAGGTGGAAGCAAGTTGAATCATCACTCCCAGGGTAGCCGGAGCACCGTGTCGCCTTACCAACATGAGATAAAGGGGCTGCATCACAATGCCTATCGATGCAGAGATTCAGAAGAGACTCGACAGTTTTACGAGGGAGTGTTGGGCTTGCGCTTGGCGAATGGATTTGCCCTCAAAGCCACCAAGACGGGCCGTCCAATCGAGGCCTTTCACTCGTTTTACGAGCTCGACGACGGCTCATTCCTCGCCTTCTTTGAAGTCATTGACAACGGAGTCGATGACTTTGTTTTCGACCAAAAGTCAGACTTCGATCTACACATTGCTCTAACAGTTTCGGACCGCGAGACCTTGTTGTTATTCAAAGAGCGGGTGTTGGCCTACTCAATTGAAGTGCGCGGCCCAGTGGACCACGAAATCTGCCACTCAATATACGTTAGAGATCCCAATGGCTATGTGATTGAACTGGCGAGCCCTGGCGACAATTGTGATCTCCTTATGCAGAACGCGAACCGGGTTGCACATGCGCAGCTGGCGGACTGGCAGAAAAATAAGCACCGCAGTCGGAGAATTCTATGAGGAAACTCCGGCCCCAATGCTCGTCCGGTTCGAGGCGTCCGATTGCCGGCCGTACAAACAACCTTCGGTTGGGGGGGCGCGGTTGGGGGGGGCGCCGGTTGGGTTGCCCGTCAGGATAAGGCTATCGCGTCCTAAGAGATTTGCTGAGGCGCGAAGGGCGGTCGTAAGCCACAGTCGCGTATTCAAGCTCTATTAGGCTAGCCAGACGCCGCGAGTCAATCTAGGGTCTCTGCGAGATACTCTTAGATTTTTGAAGCATTAAGCATCTCGATGCCGCCACCTGCTTAGAGTGGATTGATATCCGCCCAGAATCCCGAGAACACGTGCGCTTGCTCAAGCGCTCCCACCCGCTAATGCGGATCTCCTCCGAAGACTAAGCCGCTCTTTGGAGAGTTCTCCCATTGCGTTGGGAGCAAGCGCTATCAGGCTCCGGCATGGGAGCACGCGGCCGCCTTGACCAGCTGACCCCAGAGCTGCAATCATCGAGCCTATGAAGGCCCTACGCAGTGCATTCGTCGGCCTGCTTGTTGTTAGCAGTTGGGGATGCTCACTGCTGTTCGAGGCCAAAGATCCGGACTCCTCGAAAGAGTGCTCGTCCGAGGAGCGATGGCTGCAGTTTGCAAGTTTTGGCGATGGCACCGACACCATCGCGGATTTTGTTGTCCACAAGAACTGTGACGTTACGGTGTGTGGCTCGTACTCGGGGACGCTCCAAATTGGGACCGAAGAGGTGCTTGATCTCACTGGGGGCAATTCCGATACGTTCGTGGCCACCTTTTCGCCGAGCGGGGAGGTTGTCTGGGCGACAACGATGAATTCCGACAACGCTATTCGGTGCCGGCGACTCGCCTTAACTGACACAACCGAACAGCTCTACGTCTATGGTGAAATGGAGGGCAGCGCCACGAGTCTGTTGCCGCCCTATCAGGATGAGCCGTATGCGATCGACTTCATAAACCCAAACATTGGAACGGATCTATTCCTAACCAAATACGACACGATGGATGCTTTGGGGAGGCCACCGATTTGGACGCGGTTGATTCGCGGGAATACTACGGCGCAAGCACTGGACATGGCCATCCTTGGGGATGGAGTGGCGATAGGAGGTCTTCTGCCGCAGATTGACGGCGAAACCACGACAGCGCTCAACGGTGGCAAAGTAGAACCACTCACGTTTGCGGGGAGTGATGGTGATGCCCTTCTTGCGAAGATCGATGCAGATGGTGAAATTCGATTCGCGCATCGAGGAGGTTCAAATTCGGCCTCCGCGCCCGCGCGTGTCCTGGGCGTAGCCATTGACGCCGTCGGGTCAACAATCGTCGCGGTGGGTGAGACAAGCCACAGGAATATTTTCTCAGGTTGTGCAAACGCTGAGGATAGCGCCAAGTCCCAGGCGTTTATTGCTGGCCTTGATGCCGAGACTGGAGCGTGTTTGTGGTCGCACTCGGTCAAGGCAATCGGCGAACTAACCCAGGGGCTAAGATACACAGACGTGGTCACCTCGGACGATGCGATCTACGTTTCGGGAGAGACGCTAAACGATTTTGGCGAGCTAAGTTTTGACGAAATCATTCCTCGAAATACGTCGGGATTTGGGGGCCGAGATGCGTTGCTCGTGGAATACGCATCCAATGGTGCCCCAAGGCGAATGCGAGTTCTCGGTGGACCGGGGAGCGATAGGTTTTTGGGCATCGCTCTTTCCAACGAGGCTGAGCCTGTGGCCATTGGCACGTTTGAATCAGGTGCATACGTCTCTCGTGCGGCCGATGGGATAACCGACGAAAGCATCGAGCTTGCGATCGACGAATCTGCGGATGCAGTGTTTGCAACCTACGAAGGGGCAGAGAGCGAATCTCCGCTGTCCTATCGCGAAGCAACGCAGCTATCCGGAGATGCCTCAATCTCGATTAGCCGCGTGCGTATCGTTAATGGCGGCACCTTTGTGGCAGGTCGCTACAGTGGAAGCCTTGCTGTCGGCGGACAGGAGGTTCTGCCGCCGGCGCGAGGTAGTGATGGCTTTCTTTGGTGGCGTCCGAACGCGCAGTAACGCTAGTTGCGCGATGGCTTTGGCGGCTCAATAAACGACCCAAAGACTTCGCGGCAGGCAAGCGGTGCTACCTGGTTGTAACGCTGTTGGCAGGACAGAGCCACTGCCTCCGCTCCATCAGGATCCTCCGCAATCGCGATGTACTGATGCTTCACAACGTAGTCGAGAACGCCATAGTAGTCGATGCGCTCACACCGAGCCTCTTGTCCACCAATGCGGCAGGTTGCAGGATGCCTGGTGATTCGGCGCTGAGAAATATCCTTACTGGTGAATTGCGGAACGCTTTGCGTCGTTACATTGCCCGTCTTCTGGAATTCATTGAGTTGCCTGCCCGCTAAGATCAAGCTCTTCCTTGAGTTGATGACGTCGGCCATCTTCTCTCGCTCGGAATCACTCATCGGAAAGAGCCCCGAGGCGTGCATGCGCGCTTGGGCGAAGGCTTCCATCTCGTGGGGCGTGCCCCGTTTCCAATGCAATGCGCCGTCGCTCAGGCAGTGCACGTTCGATGGAGTCGGAGCCCAGCATTGCTTGCCTTTAAGCTTTAGCGTGACCCCGGCAATGCGAATGTCTTTGGACGCGACTGGGCCAGGCACACCTTCTTGCAAGAGCGTGCGCGTTAGCTCTTGGCACCGCTCTCGCCGATAGGTTGGTGCATCGGCGTAACACAAAACTCCAAGCGCTTGAGGTCCGTTCGAGTGAACTTTTGTGAAGGTGGCTTGCCGCAGAATCTCACCGTCGGGGTCGGCTACGGTTTCGTCTAGAAGGAGCCCTGGTTTGGCTTTTCTCTTTCGGGAGGTGAGTTCCCATGCTTTCGATTCTCCTACGATGGATGGAATCAACTTGGAGTACTCAGCTTTGATGTAGTCTTGAGCGGTTGACCTTAGCCAGTCTGCTTTTGGCTGACTTGCGAATCCTCCGTAGACAACAACGTTGGCATTTGGACACGCCAAGGTTGTCCATCCCGATGCGAAGCGCTCGATGTCGCACTCTTGAAATGGACCAGTAGCCTTGGCCGGCTGCGAATGCGAAGGCGACATGACAGAGGGAGCTAATGACGTCGCAACAGCGGGGGGCGTCGATGCGTCGCGCTGTGCAGGCACCTTCGCGGCGGGTTGTGCTGGTGCGTCGCGCTGCTCTGACACTTCCGCGGCTGGCTGTGCATTTTGTGCGACAGCTCCAGGAGCGCCCTGAGCGGGCCCTTGTACGTAGATGACCTGCGGCTGCCTTGCCATGCAACTTGCGAGCGCGAGAAGCGAGAATGACAAGAAGGCGCCAGAGGCGAGAGGGGAGAACGAGTTTTGCTTCATACGGTTCCGTCGGGTTGGGGGGCCGCTTAAGACGCAGCGGTGGGCTGTGTATTCAATCGCTGATCAATTCGATCGCGACATGAGTGTCCTGAACCAAGGCATCGTCTCAAGGCATCGTCTTGAGACGATAGACGTAATGTTGCAAGCTTATGAGATGGCGCGCAGCTTGCTTATGCATCGACTCAGAATGGGAGAAGTCATCAAATGAAGAAACGCCGCGAACCGTTTGTCGTCGTCCTGCTTACCACTGGCGCATTGCTTGGCTCGGTGGGATGTACCGATGCACGCACGAGCGTCAACCCGCCCGAGCCCGAGGCTGACGCTGGTGTGCCAGACGGTTCTTCAAACCCTCCGCCTCCAGACGCAAGCATTCCCGACGCAGCTCCAGAACGTCCCGACGCAGACCTCATCCTTCCAGACGCCCAGGCCGAGTAAGGCTAGAATCCCGAAGATGCCACCCGTCGATACCTCTGCGGCCAAACTACCGAAGGCCTCTCAGCACGTACTTCGCGAGTGGCAAAATCGCATTGCCGCAGAGTACTACTCAGCCGCGCTCACTGCCGACCTTCTACACAATCTGATTGTTCTTGGAGTAAGTCCCGATACGCTCGCGGATTGTCAGCGGATTGTTAGCGATGAGCTCAACCACGCTGAAATTTCCCGAGAGGTTGCCCTTGCTGCGGGCGCGACAAGTGCTGCCCTTGCTCTCGATGGCAGCCGCATGTCGCTTGCGCCTGGGCCGCTGCTCGAACGGACCCTTTTTCATGTCAGCGAGTTTTTCTGTTGTGGAGAGACTGTTGCGCGCCCGCTGTTTCGAGCGATGCTCACAAACGCTCAACATCCCATAGCGCAAACTACGATCGAAGTAATCGTCAAAGACGAAGCCCGGCACTCATCGTTTGGATGGCAACTCCTTGACGAGTTGCTCGAGCGAGTGGATGAGCCTCTGCGGCTGTCTCTGTGCGAGCGAATACCGAGTCACATCGAACGCATGCGAAACATGTATGGGGAAAACCCCGCCGTGGCGCCCCATTCCATCACGCCAGCCGACCTCAAATGGGGGCTGCTCGAACGTGAGAGCTACACTAAGATTACGGAGCAGTGCATTGTGAAAACACTGCTTCCAAACTACGCCAAGCGCGGTTTGCTCTAAGCTGCGAAGTTGTTGACCAAGGCAACTCGACGGCCTGGCGTGAAGGTCCCCTAGAACTGTCGGAGCAGCTTGTTGTAGTAGGCGCGGTGACTGTCTTCGTGTGCAAGTGCCTGTTTGACAATCTCGAGCACGTTCGCTGGCAAGAGTTGATCAAGAATCGCTTCGCGAAATGCGTCGGCCAATTCTTCTTCGTTCTTGGCCATGGCGCGGACGATGCCTTCGTCGCCTTGCAGCTCACCAATTACAACACGACCGCGTTCGATCATGCTGTGCAAGTCACCGGTCTCGGGCGGGGTGTGTCCTAGATTGGTGACACATTCGCCGAGCTGTATTCGAAATATATCGTGTGACTTGTCGAGATCTGTGAAGATTTCGATGAGCTTGGAGTTCTCAAGCCTTCTACGCGCGGTGCCATAGGCAAGGCATAGATCGTTGGCGAGGTGTATTAGATGGTTGAGTTGCTGGAGCTGGTCTTCTTCGATCTGTTTGATGACCCCGCCGCTGCCGACGCCAACGGCGCCAATCTCGGTGGCTCCAATGCTGTTTTTGTTCTCCATAGGTTGCTCTCCATCCGTGTTGTTCTTAGAAAAAGTTTGCTGGCTACCCATTTAAGTAAGCAGCAAGTGTGCCACCTCTGGGGTGTGTCCGTACGTGGGCATTTGCGCCCTTGTGAGGGACGGGCGTTCATCCTCTTGGCCTCACATACGTGTCACTTCGCCTCACCGAGGCGTTATGGCGCGAACATTGCGGCGCGAACACGACGGCGCGCTGACCTCGAGGGCCTCGACGATACGCATGCAAAGCGGCTATCCTTGGAGGCTTGCGAGCGCAGATGACTTCACATGAGGAGGGCAAACCGGTGTTGGTCGGCATGAAGGCTTCCCAACCAACGTTGAGAGATGTCTCGTGAGCGCATCCGAGGGCATCCGCGAGGAGATTGGTGCGGCACTTGCCACGTTAAACATTGCTGCAATGCAATTTCGTGAACTGGGAGAGGCGGACGCTCGCGAAGTTCGCGAGGCGATCGAGGGCTCTTTTATGAACGCCCGAAATCGAACGTGGTGGTGGGAGAATTTTCGTCTTCCCTCATCGTCGACTCGGTTCAATGACGGGATGGCATTCACGAGGATCTGCACTGTCGTGCCGAACCCAGACGAGCAGGTCTGGTTCGTCGCTGAGGATTCGCAGCTGCCAGAGTACCCGGTTTTTGAAAGCACTCCGCGTCTGATCCAACGGGTGAGCGGCGAGTGTTACGGATTCGAATACTACCTCGTAGATAAGAACTTTTCTTGGCTGCTTTGCGAGACCCATCACGACGACTTCATTGCGCTCGGTGATGCACTGCGCAAGCGACTTGAGGCGGTAGCAAATCGAGAGGGCGAAAAATGACGGGACTCAGCAAAATTAGTAGTTCCGATAGCATCGCCAGGCCCTTCTGATACCGCGACGTTCATGCCCAAGACTCGAAATGCTCTTCATGAAGACATCATGAGGTTGAACGACGACCTTGATCCGGAACACATCATCTTTGTTCTTTGTGATCGAATGTACAATGTTGGTAGTGGATGCGATGTCACTCTTGGCCTCGTACGAGCGCGCACATGGGCTCCAGGCTTTAGAGAAGGTCAAGCCTGACCGGTGTCGGCGCGATGCACATCCCGGATATCCAGCGGCGCAACCAATGCCCTGCGACCTCAGCGGCAGTAAACGAATTGCTTGGTGTCGGCGATATGTTGTTCTATGCTCCTCCTATGGACTCTACGGCGCCACCTCCTCGCTATCTAAGATTTCTTCGCAGTTTGGTCGTTACAGGGGCCGTCGCCTCGACGCCCTTGGTTAGCGCTTGCGAAGATGCGAAAAAGCCGTGTGCAGAAGGCGCATGTGATGCGGGGCCTGTTCTTGTCGATGGTCCACTGCCGCCACCGGATTTGCCTGTAGCCATCGCTTGAGCCACTCACCTCGTACTGTTGCCTTTACCCTTAGCGGGACTCTTCTAGGCAAAGAGCACCGTGCAATCTCCGAAGCGATGGGAGGTGCACTGCCCGAACCTTCGCTTTTCGAGCCACAACAGTATTCGCCATCGTCTCTCAAAGAGGCCGCGCTGTTTTGGCAATCGCGAACCGTCTCCGAACACCGCTCGATCTCGGTATTTACCCTACTCGCAGCTCAACTCATCGAGGCGAATGCGACTCTCGATGCCAAGACTGTGATGCTTAGGATGGCCCAAGACGAGGTGCGACACACCGAACTATGTGCCCAATTCTTGGCTCAACTAACTGGTCAAGAAAGTATGGAGATGGACGTGCACGTCGAGCCTTTGGCGACCCACCAGGGCGTCTCTGCGTTTGAACGAGCTCTGCGAAACGTTATCTACACAACGTGCCTCTCCGAGACTGTTGCAAGTGCGCGACTTATCCATGGATTGGAATCGACGCACGACGCCTATGCTCGAGCGATTACGCGGCTCATCATACGCGACGAGGTCATGCACGGCCGCTTCGGCTTTCTCTACCTAGAGGCCTGCGCCGAAACGCTTCGTGACGATCCACAGATGGCTGCTTCGCTGGCAACCTATTGCCAATATGCCTTTGCGGTTTTAGAAGCCGAACTCGCGCCGGCGAGCATGCGTCACGGTGCCTCTCCTTCACAGGAGGCTCGCAACCTAGGTGTGCTTGCCCCAGACGAAGCCTACGAGGTCTTTCATCAGACCATCGCGCACGTCATCATTCCAGGGTTAGAAGAGCGCGGAGTTGCTGCAGCGGATGCGTGGCGACAGCGCGACGCCAATGTCGTTCACTCGCCGTGAACCACGTCATCGAGGCACCATCCGCGGCTACTCGTGCGCACGCTTGGCAAGATAGTCCCGGGCGATCGTTTGCAGCCGGTCTCGCCCAAAGCTCGGGTCGTGGCCTGCATGCACAACGTGGACAGGTAACTCGAGCAGGCGCTCCATGGTTTTGCAGTAGACAGAGATGTCCGAGTCGTCGAGCTGGTCTAGCAACGGCCCATCGTAGATAGCGTCGCCCGAGAAGAGTGTGCCGGTCTTGGCTTCCCACAACGCGATCGAGCCGGGCGAGTGCCCAGGAAGGTGAAGGACTTCGAAGTGGCGGTTGCCGATGTCGACGATGTCCCCTTCGTCGACAAGCCGCGTAACCTTTGCTGGCGTTTGGCGAAAGCCCTCGAGCATGACGCCCGGTGGTAGGGCTGTAACAAAGTAGGGGGAATCCACTTCGTAGCCTGCTTCGATGACGGCATCGATTGCCTCTTGTCCCCAGGCGACAATCGGCTCCAGTGAATCCATCTGCGGGCTTGCGAGCGACTTCGCTTCGGCCGGATGAGCCAAGACATGATCGAATTCGTGATGCGAGCCAATGTGATCGGCATGGCCATGGGTCGCGACCGCAGAGACCGGCTTGTCGACAAGGTCTTGCATCTCTGTCACAAGACTGGCGACGCCCATGCCAGTGTCGACAACGAGATCACGGTCGCGGCCACGGACATGCCAGATATTGCAGCGCATAAGCGGCACCACGTGTGGCTCCCACAACAACGTGATGTCGTCATCGATCTTCCGACGTTCAAACCAACGAGTCGCAACGGGAAGCGCCATGTCACATCATAGCTTCTGTGGCATCGATCTGGCCAAGCCGCCGTCTTGGTTTTACAGGCAATGAGGATAAGCTGGCACAAACGCAAATCAGGATTTCTCTCCCAAACCTCGCTGATACGCTTGAGAACTATGGGAATTCGGTTGGGGTCGCGATGCATTACCCAGAAGAGCTCAATGCTTGAACTCCTCGTCGATAGTTTGAACAATGGCACTGCGCCAAATTCTTAACTCAGAGTTGTTCGCAAAGGATTGCCAAGCATCTACGCTCTCTGGCAGAATGCGTGCGTGGACCGCGACCGAGCACTGGAGCTACTGAGGGGCGGCGTTGTGGGAATTGGGCATTGGAATCGCTGGCGAAAAAACGCGCAGGCCGCTTGTCACGAAGCCAGGCCTCAGCGACTGAGGAAGCAGCTTGACTCCGTACCGCGGTACAGGGCTCATACTGTAGCAATGGATGAAACGTCTCAAACCGGCCAAGTTGATAAGGCGGCAGGCAAAATGAAGTTCGTGTGTCCAACGTGCGGTCATTCGAGTCGCGCAATCAAGGCGATCACGGCACGCTCGCTTCTTACTGAGGCGGCGCGTGCCCACCTAACGAACTACGATGGGTTTCGCTTTTGTCCAACGGATTCGTGCCCGCTTGTCTATTTCCGTCCCGAGGATGGCCTGCGCTTTGGTGCAGACTCGGTGAGGGTTACGGTGTTTCAAAAGTCCGAATGCCAAGATCGCTTGGTTTGCTACTGCTTTGATCATTCGGTCCTCTCGATCAATCAAGAAGTGAAACGAGATGGCAGCAGTAGCGCGATTGAGAGCATTACTGAGAAATGTCGCAACGGCGAAGATCGATGCCCTGAGACAAATCCTCAAGGGAGTTGTTGTCTTGGCAATGTTCGGGCTGTCGTCAAAGCGGCGCAGGAGTAGGTGCCTGCGTAGATAAGAACTTCACCTAAGTTGGTGGGATGCGTCTGGATGCGCAGATTCGCAAGGTCGACGCCATGTTGGAAGGTGTTATTGCCCCGTTAGGCGTTTGTCTGAGGCTCTAGCCAGATTGGTTCGCGATCGTTATCAACGACGACATTCGAAGAGAAAATCGGCGTAGTCGCGGGCAAGGCGCGATAGCCGCGTTCTTCAGAGTGGATTTGCTTCGACGGAATTCGCACGCACTGGCCGATGACATCAATGGGTTCGTCTAAGGCGACAATGCCCTCTCTGATGGATACCTGAGCGATGTCTTCAATGGGCCATTTGTGCTCTTTCGCAAGTTCGAGCGCACGTGGCGACAACCGAGAGGCGCGCTCCATCTCTACATAATCGCAAACGACGTTAAACACAGCAGACTCGACTCGAACCTCGGCGACACCGCTCTCGTCTTCAATCTGAAAATCGCACTGCCGCTGAACCGCGCTGTCTGTGAGGAAAACTCCGTTTTGGAAGAACTCCAACCGGTAGTAGACGCAGGGGCGATTCGTATAGGGCGCGCGAAGCAACCCCGTGGATGAGACGGTGCCTCGGACCTTGCAAACCTCGTGCTCTACAACCTCGCTGATGTTGCTCACGCTCGTTGCTTGGAGGCGCTTGAGTGCATTTGGGCGAAGCAGCCTGTAGGACAAGAGGGCCGCGAGAGCGACGAACATTCCAAGAAACCACCCCACGGCGAGCGAACTCTAGAACATCCTCGCATGCCTGTCTGCATTCAGTGGTCAGGATCGCTAACACTCGAACTCCGCCTCGGGTCGATATTCGCGTGTGGTCAAGAGCGGCAGGGCCCTTGCCAATCGTATGTGGCTGTAAAAAAACACATTACAGTCGCGGGCTCTTTGGGCCGATAAGGGTTGTCCAACCGAAAGGGTTGAGCGCAGTTATTTTGTCGTTGGAGAATTCATGTCTAAAGATTCCAAGTCACGTGATGGGAAATGGTTTGCTGACGTTCTAAACTCAATGTCTGAGTTTGTGCTGGTGAAAGGTGCTCGTTCCAAGCTCCTTTGGGCCAACAACGCCTTTCTTGAGTACTACGGATTAACCCCCGAGTCCCTCCAGGACATCGTCGATTCCGAACACAGCGATCCAGACGATACGCTGCAGTACGTGAGGGACGATCATGAAGTTTTTACAACGGGTAAAACTCTTAGTGTAACAGAGCCAATCACAAAGTTTGATGGTTCGGTTGGCTACTACGATACTCTCAAGACGCCGCTCGTGAATAAAGACAACGTGGTTGTCGGAACGGTTGGAACGTCACGGCCAGCTGAGAGCGAAATGCTCGTCGAAGCGTCTAGTGCCCAACGCATTGATAGAAAAGAGACCGCTGACATCCTGCGCTCTGTCGTGACGGGAATCCCATTGCCGATTGTTGTGGTCGACGCCAAGCAGCGAATCATCGCGGAAAGCGGTGGCTTCGAGACGCTTATTGGACACAGCTGCAAGGTAAGCGTTCAACGAACCACGTCATCGACAGTCCCTCAGATTGCTGCGAGATCTGGCGGCTATGGAACGGAGAAAACCTGAAGCGCGAGCCGTTTGGGAGAAACGCATCGAGCGGTTACGCAGCAGCGATCTAACGTTTGCAGAGTTCGCAGCTGAGGCTGGAGTAAATCTGCACACGCTGAAGCAGTGGAAGTATCGCTTTGATCGCGAGAGTCAGGGGAAGTCGTGGCCACCGCCGCGAAGGAATGCCAAGGAGAGGCGAAGTAAGGATGCGGCAGCGGAGACGCGAGCGTCGATTCCACAGCCACGCTTCACGGAGTTTACGTTGCCGC
>TARA_R110002073_G_scaffold11135_3_pt1 | contig 15222 bp, 19 predicted proteins | sample TARA_R110002073 | Tara Oceans TARA_R110002073 (sample SAMEA4397174) | marine metagenome | biome: Polar Biome; feature: [DCM] deep chlorophyll maximum layer (ENVO:01000326); material: water (ENVO:00002006), including particulate matter (ENVO:01000060) such as... | depth 40 m
ATACCGTGATACGAAGAGCGCATGGGTATACATGGACGGTGATTATATGACGATGGGTTGGATCGGTTACGGTGACTTTCAAACCAGCAAAAGCGGTGAAAACAAATACGTGGTGTATTCTCGCACAATAGAAAATCTGAAATACTGCGACAGTAAACGACAGCACCATATGCGTATGGCGAAAGACATGGGTATAGCCTTGAAAGCGGCCAAGGCCGAGCTTTGTAGCTACTCGCCCGTAGAGATAAGCTGCGCGTTGCGCAAGAAAGTACGTACTCCTCTGCTGACTGTGCGGAGTGATGCTAAGAAGAAGCACAACAACGCCCTTGGAAAGTTGGGACTTGAAACGTATGGCGCGGAAACCAAACGTATGCAAAAAACGTTGGAAGGCTTAGTGTCGGCGGGGCATGTGTTTGTTGACGCGGAAATCAACACTGACGTACTGAATATGACCGCTACTTCTAAAGAATACAGGCGGCTATGTGCAGACACGGTGCCCATGAATTTTGTGCGTATATATGAAAAGTTTGGTAAACAACGTGTAGACATGACTAGGGTTGGTGACGTAACCTCTACCTACGACCACAACAACCACCATGTAGCTACGTGGGATGCCGAGGATGTACCCGAAGATGTGCAGGGTCAGGTCGCTGTTATGTCCATGTGTGAAGATGAGCAGTTTGTAGAAGGTGTTGGGTACAAGGTTGATGCTACCACGTTCTACTTCTATGTAGAAGATGTTACCACATGAGCAAAAGAAAAGATATCACTTATCACATACGCATATCACAGGGCAATAAAAGTGTTCAAGTGTCAACTTTAGGTATGGATAGGGTTGACGGAGAACTATATAACTATTATAGTTCTGTGGATGAACTACCCCGATGGGTTCAAGAACGTCTGTCTGTGTTGACTATGTTATCGTCGCCACCACCAACATGCGAAGTTGCTAACATAGGCAGTAGGATGGGACCGAATAGTTATTGGGTATATTAAATTCGGGCACCTGCCCGAAAGTGGTGAGGCGGGGTAACACTGTCTCACCACTGGTATCAACGGAGAGCGAACATGACACCCGAAGCTAAAGTTAAGAAGGTCGTAGTCGCACAACTCAAGAAACTGTGTGCATATTATTTTTATCCCGTCACTGGCGGATACGGTCAAAGCGGTGTGCCCGACATAGTAGGTTGTTACGAGGGTCTATTTTTTGGGATAGAGTGCAAGGCTGGTAAGAACAAACCAACGCCGTTGCAAGAAAAAAACCTTGAACAAATACGTGCCGCGGGGGGCTTAAATATGGTTGTAAACGAGACCAACATGAACAACGTGACCAACGATCTTATAGCGTGGTCTATTGTGTTACCCGATTAACGTCCTGCCCAAGCTGTGAGTGGGCGCGTTGGCATAGTTCCGCATAACCGCAGCAACAGGAGCAGGGTAACCTCCGTCTGCTATTAGCAGCACCTTTCTATCCTGTGATCTTGTCGGGGAAACCACGTCACGGTTAGCCCCCACGTTCGAGCGTGGGGCACCATAATTTTGGAGGGGAGCATGAGTAAAAACATCATAAACTTTCCGCAGCACAGTGATGTAGATCAGCAGTTTCTTGAACTGGAACGCCAACAGGAATTAATTAAGCAGCAGAGGGTAGTTATAATGGAGCGTGAGGGTAAGAAGTTAACACCTGCACAAGAATCAGAACTAAAGTTCCTTCGTCAACAGGTAGATATGTGGCAAGAGAAAGCTCATGCAAAAGACCCGATGCCTAACGCAACGGGTAACCTATGGACAGCGCAAACAGAACTAGGTCGATACGTTAGAGAGTTGCGTGCGTGGGGTAAGACAATATGAGCAAGCTCACAATGAAAGAGTTAGCCGCAATAGAAAACGAGCGTATGCGCCAAGGTTGTTCGTTAAAAAACAAAGTAGATTTACGGGCACGTGCGTACGACATGGTGAAGACACGTGCGGCATGGACTGTATCTGACTTGGCTAGACGTATGCGCCTAAAAGAAGGCGCAGCATATCAGGTTTTGAAAGAACTCAAACGTGATGGCTACCTGTCTTGCCGACCGTTGCACGACGAACTTGTGTATGAACATAGGGACTTATGACGTGGCTAAATGGAATTTTGATATGATCCACCGAGACGAATACGAACGTGTGTGTAAGGAGAACCGCGAACTAAAAGAAAAAATAGAACAACTATTAAACAGATTAGGAGATACGCGTGAAAACTATGACCCCAAAAGAACGCAGACAGTTGGTGTTGGATACGGCCCAGATTGAGAACAAACACCTGCTAGCTATGCACGGAGGGCGAACTCCGAACTACGGTATTGTGCCCGATAACCAGAAGCTACGTGGTGGAGGACCGCGTACATCAGAAATCAAACGATCCAAACCTGCACAAAATTTGTTACGGCTAGCGCAGCAGGGGTTTAGTCTAGCGGACGCGGCACGAATAACAAACAGGAGAGTAGAAGACGTTTTGAATACAGCGCACCGCTACCAAATAAAATTTAAAGGGAGCAACCAAGGACATGGGTAAAGATGAATTTACAACAATGATGCAGCAAGTAGCGGACACCGTTCCAAGCCAAGCATCAGCCGAAATCGTATCATTGATTATTGCTAACCTCATACTGTTATACGACCAGCAAGGAGAATGGCCGAAGATGATGTTAACGACAACCAGAATTTTGGCTGAAGCTATGGCCGAAGAAGAGGCGGAAAACGAAACCGCTGCAACCGAGGACGCTAAAACGTTCCTTAAAAATATAATGGAGGACCATTATGAGTAAGAAAGAAACCAAGACCGCGAAGATTATAGCTGCGTTACGTGCAGATCACCATGACACAGACAAATCTATCGCCTTGAGGGTTGGCTGCACCCCATCGCTTGTGACTAAAGTACGCAAGTCAGGTCAACATCACGCCGAACCAGAAGACGCGACTACTGGACGCCTGCGCCGTCTGCAGGAGCCAGCCAAAAAAGTTGAAGCTAAACGCGAGGCAGGGATCACTACGGCGTATGAAATGTATAAGTTTGGTCCTAACACAGCAGGTGTAGACCCTAACGCGTGGACACGATCAGGCATCTTAAATCAGGCCGAGCAGTATGTAAACGTAGATCGCGCAGCTACGCATGGCGATATGGAAGATAATTTCTCGCTTATCGCTGAGTATTGGGCACTACACTTAGGCCATAGTGTAACACCGGAAGATGTAGCAACCATGATGGCCCTGTTAAAGATCGCACGGCTAAAGTCTAACCCCACAAATGCGGAGAACTGGATTGACACCGCTGGTTATATGGCCTGTGGGGGTGAGTTAGCTACACAAAAGGACCACAAGTAGTGGACCTAATAACTTTAGACTTTGAAACATTTTACGACAAAGATTTTTCTTTGCGTAAGATGACCACCGAAGCCTACGTCCGTGATCCTCGTTTTGAGGTGATCGGCGTAGGCGTCAAACTCAACAACGAAGATACGGAGTGGGCAAGTGGTACGCACAAGCAGATTAAAAGATATCTCGCCACAAACTTCGATTGGAGTACGGCTGTTTTACTTTGTCATAACACTATGTTTGATGGTGCCATTCTTAATTGGTGTTTCGATATTCGTCCTCGGGTGTATACCGATACTGTGTGTATCGCCCGTGCTATACATGGGACTGAAGCTAGCGCAAGTCTCGCTGCATTATCTGAAAGGTACAATATTGGCGTCAAAGGGACAGAAGTTCTCGACGCAAAGGGTAAGCGGCGTAGAGATTTTACACCAGAAGAATTAGGTGCGTACGGCGATTATTGTATTAATGACGTGGAGCTAACGCACCAACTGTTTAACATTATGGTGAGCGGCGTGGCTGCAGGTTGCAGGTTTCCCAATGAAGAATTAAAATTGATTGACCTTACGCTACGTATGTTTGCCGAACCCATGCTTGAATTGGATACTGCGTTATTACACTCACATCTCGAGGATGTTAAGGAGCGTAAGGATAAGCTGTTACAGGATGCGAACATTGACAAGAAAGAGTTGATGAGCAACCCGAAGTTTGCCGAAGTGCTAAAGCGGTTAGGCGTAAACCCCCCTACGAAAATCAGCCCTACGACAGGTAAAGAGACTTTCGCGTTCTCTAAACAAGACGAGGGATTTATGGCGTTGTTAGACCATAGCAACATACGCATACAGGCTTTAGCAGCCGCACGTATCGGCACAAAATCTACATTAGAGGAAACCCGCACCCAGCGGTTTATAGATATAGCGCAGCGTGGACTACTGCCCGTCCCTGTAAGATACTATGCAGCGCACACAGGCAGGTGGGGTGGGGATGACAAGATCAACCTGCAGAACCTGCCTAGCCGTGGGGCTAACGGTAAGAAGCTGAAGCGTAGTATCACCGCACCCGAAGGTTACACAATGGTTGACTGCGACAGTTCGCAGATTGAAGCGCGGGTACTAGCGTGGTTGGCGGGGCAGGACGATCTTACCACTGCGTTTGAGAACGGTGACGATGTTTACAAGCAGATGGCGAGCAGCATATACAACACTACTGTAGAACAAGTTACAGGCACGCAACGGTTTGTGGGTAAGACTACCATACTCGGGGCGGGTTACGGTATGGGCGCAGTGAAATTTCAAGTGCAGTTAGCTGGCATGGGCGTGGACATGGACCTAGAAGAAGCACGGCGCATTATACAAATTTACAGAAAAAAGAACGGGGCTATAAACCAATTGTGGACGGACGCCAGTAACATGATCACGTACATGGAACGTGGTGACGTACACCCTATCGGTAAGGACGGTGTACTTACAGTAGATCCGATAAAGAACGCTGTGATATTACCGTCTGGGCTACCTATGTTCTATACAGACGTGTCTGCGTACAGCACTGAAAATGGGACAGAATACATGTATAAGACCCGTAAAGGTCTTAACAGAATATACGGCGGTAAGGTTGTAGAAAACGTGTGCCAAGCTATTGCCCGTTGCATTATAGGCCATCAAATGATATTGATTGCTAAGAAATACAAAGTTGTACTAACGGTTCACGATAGTATTGTTATAGCTGTGCGGGATGAGCAAGCCGACGAAGCGCAGATGTACGTGGAGCATTGTATGAGCCAGAAGCCTGATTGGGCCGATGGCCTACCTATCACCTGTGAAAGTGGCACAGGCAAATCATATGGAGACTGTGAGTAATGGAGGTGGAGTCGAGGAAAGACCAAATTGAACGCGCTGCAGAAGCCTTTAACAAAACGCACCCTAAAGTTTGGGACTTATTTGTTAGGTTCACACGGGAGTTATACGCTCGGGGCTTCCGTAATTATTCAGCCAAAGGCGTTTTTGAACGTATCCGGTGGGAGACTGACCAAGCGGATGTGTGTGGTAAGTCTGAGTTTAAACTAAACAACAATTACAGCGCGTACTACGCAAGATGGTACATGCACGCCTTCCCAGATCACAAAGGTTTTTACAGGACACGCAGACGTATAAGCGAGAGCGTACGTGCAGTAGACGCTGACGTGTTAACACCAGAAGATTTCTTTGATGATGCGGAATGGGCGTGATGGGAGTAAGACCAGAGTTCATCCCCGCCGAAGTGTTTAGGCAGTACCTATCGACTACACAACTAAACAAATATTTTCGGGTCGGCGATATGCAGGCAGGCAGCTACGTGGCGCGGTGCGCCCGTCTTGGTAACCCTATAAAGGCTAAAAACAGGTTACTCGCAAGGTATCGCCCAATAGATGTTATCGCTAGGGCACGGGCAGAAGCGCGGGAGATAACGCGGACTGAAGAAGACAAAATAGTTTTTACGCACGCGATGTATGTTGCCAAGGTGCTGAAACTAAAGCAGGAGATAGCGGAGTTAGAAGATCGCAAAACTCGTACAACGCACACGCTATCCCTAGACATTCTTAGTAACCAAATAACCTCGCGGGATATGCTGTTAGAAGAAGAGGTAGTAGCAGGTAGTCATGGGTATGAGTTTGCTTGTGGGGTGTATTTTCTGGTACATGCGGGGGCCGTTGTGTATGTTGGACAGTCAATTAACGTATACGCTAGAGTGCATAGCCACAGACAAGAAGGGTTTAAGGTGTTTGATTCCTTTGCATTTACTCCCTGCGAGAGAGAAGAATTAGATATGCTAGAAAGTCTTTATATCCATGCGATGTGCCCGTCTGGGCAAGGTCGTAGCACTCATGGGAACCTTACCGCGCCGTACAGTATGCAACAAATGATTGCGTTGGGTAAGCGCGAGAAATACACAAGGAACCAACGATTATGACAAAAGTATGGCCGTGGTCATTTAGTAAAATAAAGGCATTTGAGCAATGTCCTAAGCAGTTCTACCATGAGAGGGTACTTAAAGAGTTCCCGTTTAAGGAAACTGAAGCCACATTATACGGGACTGCATTCCATAGTATGGCAGAGGATTTTATAGGTAAAGACATACCTGTACCAGAGAAATTTGCCTTTGCCCGTAAAGCCTTAACATCATTAAAACGTAGGCAAGGGCAAAAGTTATGCGAAGAAAAACTGGGTGTAACAGAAAACCTAGAAGCCTGTGACTTCTACGCTGCGGATGTATGGTTCCGAGGTATCGCGGATTTGGTTATTTTAAACGGTGAAGTGGCTATTGTCGTAGATTACAAAACGGGTAAGTCGGCAAGGTATGCAGATAAAGGACAGTTGGAACTTATGGCCCTGTCTGTGTTTGCTCACTACCCCCAGATTAAAAAAATTAGGGCGGGGTTACTGTTTGTCATAAGTAAAGACTTGGTGAAAGACACCTACATGGAGTATGATAGCGAACAGCTTTGGCGTAAGTGGCTTGGCAAGTACACCCAGATGCAAGTAGCCGCTGACAACGATGTGTGGAACGCACGTCCTAGTGGGCTATGTAATCGCCACTGTCTGGTAATTGAATGTGTCCACAATGGAGCTAACGCATGACAAAACGTAAAAAACAAACCAACGCACCTGTAGGGTCTGCTACGTTTGAGAGACGTATGGAACGTCAACGGGCGCGGCGCAAGGTTGATAGAGAAGGCGCGGACCGCAACGGTAACGGCAAAGCCGACAAACGTGAGGGTAAAGACGTTAGTCACAAAAAGGCGTTGGTCAAAGGTGGGAAAAATCGAGACGGGATACGCATAGAAAGTTCAAGCAAGAACCGCGCACGTAACTACCAAAAGAAGAAAAAATAAAGTTAGGGAACTCCCTAACTATTAGGAGAACACAATGAAGCTGATAGATGGTAAGGCGTTGCTGTTAAAGCTACGCAATCCAAGCCGCGTCACTAAGACAATACCTAGCAGCATACAGGTTAACAAACATGAGGTGAAAGTTAACCTTGGTATTGATGAGGCGCACACCCTAAAAGATTTAGGTATAAAATCTCCATCACCCATAGAAACCCGATACCAGTGGACGGGCAAACACAAGCCTTTCGCGCATCAAAAAACTACCTCCGCGTTCCTCACAATGAACCGCAAAGCGTTTTGTTTTAACGAGCAAGGCACAGGTAAGACCGCCAGCGCAATTTGGGCGGCTGATTTTTTAATGCGGCAGAAGAAAGTGCGGCGTGTTTTGGTTATATGCCCGTTGTCCATAATGGATAGTGCGTGGCGTGGTGACTTGGAGACGTTTGCCCCCCACCGTTCTGTAGATATAGCGTACGGTACACCCACTAAACGCAGAGCTATAGTAGAACAAGGTGCTGACTTTGTTATAATTAATTATGATGGCGTTGATATTGTATCGAATAGCCTTGCGTCTGGTGGGTTTGATATAATAATTGTGGACGAAGCCACGCACTATAAAAACACACGGACAAAAAGGTGGAAAACGTTATGTCGTTTGGTTAACGATAAAACGTGGCTATGGTTGATGACGGGTACACCTGCCGCACAATCCCCACTAGACGCGTACGGGTTGGCAAAACTAATAAATCCCGATGCTGTACCACGGTTTTATGGATCGTTCCGAGACATGGTTATGACCAAGATTACGCAGTTTCGTTGGGTAGTAAAAGAAACGGCTACCAACACTGTACATCGCGTACTACAACCGGCAATACGGTTTACCAAGGAAGAGTGTCTTGACCTGCCGCCGATGGTTTACGTGAAACGCAAGGTAGAACTTACGCGTCAACAACTAAAATATTATCAGCTATTGAAGAAACGTATGACCATGACTGTGAGCGGGTCTGAGGTGTCCGCAGTTAACGCTGCAGTCGTAATGAACAAGTTACTTCAGATATCCGCAGGGGGGTTATATACGGATGAAGGTGACGCGTTAGAATTTGACATATCACACAGGTATAAAGTGCTACGTGAAGTGATAGACGAAAGCAGCCAAAAAGTTTTAATTTTTGTGCCATATAAACACGCCATTGACATATTAACCAATAAACTGCGTAATGATGGGATTGCTACGGAAGTAATTAGAGGGGACGTACCTGTAGCCAAACGAACAGATATATTTAAACGGTTTCAAGAACAGGACAATCCACGTGTACTCGTGATCCAACCGCGTTCAGCAGCACATGGTGTCACGTTAACAGCAGCGAATACAGTTGTGTGGTGGGGACCGACTTCTTCCCTAGAAACATACGCCCAAGCAAACGCTAGGGTCCACAGGTCAGGTCAAATGCACAAGTGTACGGTTGTACAACTGCAAGGATCACCTGTAGAACGGCGCATTTACACATTACTAGATAACAAAATAGACGTACACACAAAAATGATTGATTTATACAAAGAACTACTTGACTAGCGCACTAGAAGTAAATATATAATAATTCTTGTTATCTCGAAGGAGGGCAGATGGACAACAATTCCACAATTCCCGCCGATAAACTAACCAAAGCGTACATAAAAATACGTGCAGAACGGGCAGCATTATCAGCGGAGTTTAAAGAAAGAGATGGGGAGCTGGTGCGCCAGCAAACCAAACTAAAGAATGCACTACTAGACTATTGTGAGAATCACAATGTCGAAAGTGTTAGGACTTCCGAAGGTTTGTTTTTTAGAACGTCAAAGGTCAAGTATTGGACAAGCGATTGGGAGCGTATGTACGAGTTTATACTAGAGCATGACGTACCCGAACTTCTTGACAAGCGGCTAAACCAGACAAACTTAAAACAGTTTTTGGAGGAAAACCCAGACGTTTTGCCCAAGGGTTTGAACGTTGACAACGAGTACGTAATCTCAGTTAGGAAAAAATAATGGCAGAGCCATTCGTACCAATCGAAGATGTGGCAAAACACTTTGCTGTGTCTATATCTACTATCCGCGCATGGTTGCGACAAGGACATATCCCCAAAGATACGTACGTGAAACTCGGCAACACATACCGTTTTAAACTACCCGCCGTAGAAGCAGCTTTGACCAACAAAGCAAAAGAAGAAGAAGGCGCACACAACGTGCCTATAGAAACACAGCTTGAGTTTGACCTCGACGCTGACAGAGACGTGTAACGTAAAAGGAGAACGACAATGGCAGAAGCCTATATTATTGAGGGTGTAGAAGCCCTGTGGCCCAAAGTGGACCGCACTTACTCGTTTAATTCTAAGATTAAACGTAGCGAACCTTGTGATGCTCGGGATCAAAACGCAGCATACTCTATCGCATTCCGTATGGATGGAGCTACAGCGAAGGCTTTGTTTAAGGCCATGAAAGTAGCATACGCAGACAACCGTGACGATGATTGGGACGAGAAGCTGTCTAACCCGTTTGTCAAAGAAGATAACGGCATGTACACGCATAAGGCCAATTTAAAAGGCGCGTACAACGGGGAGACCACTAATAAGCCGCTAGAGGTAGATAGTATGGGTACACCTTTACCCGAGAAGTTTCAGCTTACTACAGGCAGCACGGTCAATGTAGCAGTCCACCTTATTCCGTACCGCATGAAACTTGGTAAGGAGTGGGATAACGGTGTATCCTTACGGCTAAAGGCTGTGCAGGTTATCAAATATATACCGATGGAAGTACGTAACCCGTTCAGTGCCGTGGAGGGTGGCTTTGTGTACAAGGGGGCAGACGACAACCCGTTTGCTAAAAGCGCTGCACCTAAAAGTAATAACGTATTGGCAGATGCTGATGACGACGACATGGATGAACCCCCTAAAAAGACTGTTAAAAAAGCAGCACAAACTAAAGATACAGGGGATGACATAGGCGATATTGTCGAAAGCTGGGACGATTAAAGTCTTACGCCACGGTTATTAATTTAGCCGTGGCTTATTTTATTGAGTGGTGGCAATGAAAACGAAACAATTTTTAGACCTAGTTTTAGGTCACAAAGGGAACTATTGCGTCTTTGCTGTTAACGCAGATGCAGATAAAAAGAAGCAAAAATTCTACACGTCTGTTGATCATGTGATTGACGCAGCACGGGATTTTGACAGCAACGGTTATGATGCTTATTTTAGCTTGGCCACCCTAGAGGAAGCAGGGTCACGCAAGGCAGATAATGTTCAGTCGTTTCGGTCGTTCTTTCTTGACCTAGATTGCGGTGAAGGTGACAATAAATTTGCATCCCAAGCGGTAGCCGTAAAAGCACTGCAGAAATTCTGTAAGCAACATAAACTGCCTAAACCTACGCTCGTAAATTCGGGGCGCGGTGTGCATGTGTATTGGATATTAGATGCGCCAGTGGGTAAGGATGATTGGTTAACCACAGCACTAAGGCTAAAGAAGTTATGCGCAACCAGTGACTTCCCCGCAGACCCCGCAGTTACGGCTGATCTGGCCAGAGTGCTTCGCGTTCCTAGTACGCACAACTACAAAAGTGACCCCCCTGCCCTTGTATCGTTTTTTGGCTTGGAAGAACCTCGCACCACGGATTACGATACGTTTTCCGAATTGGTTGGGGGTGAACCGATACCAGTGCCTTCTAAGGTTAAACAAGGCGCAGCGGTATTACGGGAGTTACTGGAACACGACACATATGAGAAACCTGCCGAGGTAGGCGAGGGTGGTCGGAACCCTGCCATGCTGTCTTACATAGGACATCTACGTGCTAAAGGACACCTGTCGGAGGATGACATACAGGCAATGGCACACGGGTTTAACGCCATTACGTTCGACCCCCCGCTAGATAAAGAAGAAGTAGATGGGTTAGTAGCACGTTATGCCGTACATGAAGAAGTTGATTTTTACGAGGACGATGACGTTGACGCGTCAACGGACCCCATAGATGCTACCTCTAAACATGTTATACCTACGTTCCCAAGGCCGTATTTTCGAGGGCACAATGGCGGGGTATACATACGAAAAACGAACAGTGACGGGGAGCCAGACGAAGATTGTATATATCACTACGACTTCTACGTAACGAGGCGGTTACATGATGTGTTACTAGGGGAGGTTATTTCGTTTGCGTTGCACCTACCTAGAGACGGTGTGCGGGAATTTGTAATACCCCTAACGGCAGTTACATCTAGGGAAGACTTTCGTAAGCATATGGCTATGCAAGGAATAACCTCATTTGGGAAGGACGTAGATAGACTTATGGCATATACCGCAGCATGGATAAACGAATTGCAGCGCACGACTACCGCAAGTGAAGCGCACCAACAATTTGGATGGACTGATAAAAACATGAACGCGTTTGTGTTAGGGGATCAGTTAGTTACAGCGCGTGACGTGGAGTATAACCCACCATCAGGAAAGACAGCAGGACTTATAGATTTCTTTAAGGCCGAGGGCACACGGGAACGGCAACTAGAGGTATTAGATTTCTTTAACCGCAGCGGGTTGGAACTACAGCAATTTGCAGTTTGCATGGGTTTCGGCTCTATATTGATGCCCCTGACAGGGTTGAACAGCTTCGGGGTTCATCTGTTTGGTGGTACAGGGGTCGGTAAAACCACAGCTATGTATGGTAACACGGGTATATGGGGCGACCCTCACGCGCTGACTTTGGGACAACGGGACACACCCAATTCACGTATGAACCGTGGCGAGGTCATGTGCAACCTACCGTTAAACTCTGACGAGATGACCAATATGAAAGGCGGCGATGTATCAGAATATTCTTATCAAGTAGCGGAAGGTAAACAGAAAAACCGCATGGCTGGTGGCGGGAACATAGAACGTGTTAGGGGCAAACCTTGGCAGTTGATGGCTTTATCCACAGGTAACATGAGTTTCTACGAAGAGATGCAGCGTATAAAAGATGATCCTAAAGCCGAGATGCAACGGGTATTAGAAATACGGGTGGACAAAAACCTTAAAGCGACCTTAGACAAAAGTAAAACAGACGCATTGTTTCAAGACAGTAAGGAAAACTACGGGCACTTAGCGGTCGGGTATATTCAGTACGTGATAAACAACAGGGATGATCTGCGTGAGTTATACAATAAGGTTAAGTCTAAAATAGACGCTAAGGCGGGGTTACAGGCCGAAAACCGTTTCTGGTCTGGGGGCTGTGCTGCTACGATTGTAGCGGCGTTAGCGGCGAAACAACTCGGGTTTATTAACTATGACATTAACAAATTATATTCGTGGGTGGTAGATGAACTTAAAAAAGTTAAGGCTTACGTAGACGATAGCGCGGCGTCTGTAGAACAGTTAGTTACAGAATTTGCTACGGAGAATTGGACTAACATACTTAAAATTAAAAGTAGCAAGACTATGAACAACGGTGGGCAACCTATCGACGGGATGGTGCCGATAGTTATACCCGAGCAGAACCCTCGCAATATGTTTGTAGCACGGTTTGAGACAGATACTAATATGTTCTACATAGTGCCCAAGGCGTTTAAGAAGCACTTGAATGATAGACATATAAACTACGCCGCTACAGTTGAAGAAATGGTAAAACAGATGGGAGCCAAGAAGTTGCAGATACGACTAACCAGAGGAACTAATTTTAATTTGCCGCCTATACGGGTGATTGCAGTAAAATTAGGCGCGTTGAACAGTGTATCAGAAACCTCAGAAACATGATGATTTCAACCCTGACGGGGTTAAAGTTGTTGTGGCTTGGGAACGCATGGTTGTGGGGGCGTCTGTTTTTATACCATGTGTAAACACGCTACGTGCAGGCGATCAGGCAAGAAAAATTGCAAAGTTAAAGTCATGGCAAGTAACCACACGTGCCCGAATAGAAAATAAAATGTTTGGGGTTCGCATATGGCGCACGGTGTGATATCATAAGGGCGGCGATATTCATTGCCGTTCTCCCTCAGACTCCCCCGCCTTGCAGCGGGGGTTTTTTATTCCCCAATTTCACTCAACATCATACGAATAGTGTCACCGTATGAGGAACTAAACGACACGCCGTGGTACATATTATCCGACGACGTAGCGTGTTTTTTCATCGAACGTTCTATAGCATCACCGTCTATTGCCGCAGCAGGGTGGCGTGTACTAAAGTCTATCATTTGTGTAAATATGTCTAACATTGTAGCGCTATCACCCATACGTGAGGCCACGTAATATTTCTTTAACAGCTTTGCCCGTTTTGTGCGAACCGCTGTATCAATTCTCTTACCAATCATGGCTTTGTCTTGGCGCAGTGTATATTCTTTAGGCGCTATACCAAGTGCCCAAAAGAATTGTTCCCCTGCGGATAGGTCGTCATATATGGGGTCTTGGCGTCTGGTAAACGCGCCACCGTCCTGTTGATACCGCCCGAAGGTATTCTTAATGATGTTAGATGCACCTGCAGGTAATAAGTTTTCTATACTTCGTTCTGTTTCGCCGTTGTACAGGTCCTCAATACCTCTTATCAATCGTTTAGCCACACTGAGGGCAGGACCACCAAGGTAGAACCCAGCCTGTTCCTCTATGGACGGATCATTATTGTAACGGTTCTGCTGTAGTAGCAACCCTGTAAGCGCAACGCGTGTGGACACATCTAACCCTGTGGCCGCTGTAATACCGCCCTTGTACCAACCCTCGCCAAGGTGTGCGCGAACTATCGTGTCAAAATCCTCCTGTTCATCGTCTAGGAAGAATAGGTTAGTGATTAACCGCACCGCACCATACAGGGGCAGACCTTGGACACCCGCAAACAACATTGCCGTACCATGTAATCCTATAAGTTGTCTCCATGCAGCTTTGCGTTCTACAGAACCTTCTTTACCAAACAACTTACCTTTGTCACCGTCGAAGGCTAACTTAGCTGTTTGCATCATGGTGTAGTACATCTGCATACCGTAGCTTTTATACATACCTGCAACGCGCCCGATACCTTGCTGCGTTATCCGTGGAGCGCTTTCTAGGAACGTACCACCATTAGTTTTTTGTGTGTTGTAGATAGCTTCCTGCACAGCGGCATCTAATTGCTCGGATGTTGCTTCTGCGTTTAGGGGATGATCTTTGTTCTTGGCAGCATCCTGCTCGGCCTTGTTTATATTTTGCAGGGTATGTTTAAGTTTTTTTGTGGTTAGATAATCAGTCGCTTTTTTTGCGTTTAACGCCAGATTGAAAGAGGCCATCAGGGTGACCTGTCGGTTCATCTGCTCACCGTGGTTAAACATTATTGCGGATAGCACTGCGCCGTTGTCCATAGCGCGGCCTATTTTACCGCTCTGTGCGATACGCGAGTATTCTGTAAGTCCCATAGCTTCTGCAAGGGCACTACTTTGTAGTAGTCCACGACCCCTTGCCTCTTGGATTAGGCTTGTCATACGTCCTAATTCTTGGTATTTGGCATCGCCTTCAGCACCTTCGGGTAGGTTTAATTCGGCGCGGTCCCTTAACTGTAGCGTGCCGTTGTCATCGCGTTTATAATACTCAAATAAAGAGTTAAAGGAACCGTTGCGAGACTTACTTTTAAGTACCATCCCGTAGGCGTCTTTAATTGCCTTGTGTGTTCGAGAATATCCGTATTGTCCACCTAAGTACGGCGCGACGAACAGTGGAATTTGTGACAGGTTTACCATAGCAGACGATGCGTTAAACCCAATGGTGTATATAAACGCAAGTTGATTTAACCTACGGCCTACTGCCTCAACATTTGGACGGTCTGCCCCCTCACGCGCAAACTTTGCCCGTTTACGCAGTTCAATTTTAACGGCTTCAAAATCAGCCAGCGTTCTTTGTTCAACTCCTCGTAGTAGCTTACCAGATAAAGTCTTACCCTCACGCCACGTTGCAGGTGGGTCTTTAGGTTCGGGTGCCTCGTTTATTTTAAGTTCTAACGCTCGTATATCTGCGCTGTATTTAATTTTCTGCGCTTGGCTGGCGATGTT
>TARA_R110002073_G_scaffold49466_1_pt1 | contig 15204 bp, 9 predicted proteins | sample TARA_R110002073 | Tara Oceans TARA_R110002073 (sample SAMEA4397174) | marine metagenome | biome: Polar Biome; feature: [DCM] deep chlorophyll maximum layer (ENVO:01000326); material: water (ENVO:00002006), including particulate matter (ENVO:01000060) such as... | depth 40 m
CTGCTTCAGCGTGAGACCGCTTCGCTTGATGCAAACCGTTGCGACAAAAGAAGTTGCGACGCCCGCTGTTGCGTTGACATCGCCGCGACAGCCCGAGCCTCGCCTTATGTCGACTCTTAGCCTTTTACCACCGCAGATTCAAATAGGTGTACATTACTGATGACACCGCCCTCTTTCCGCTAAAACAGGATGGTAATAGCGGAATAGCAGGAGCTGATTTCAGGTTACATTTGCATTAAGCAGCCCCACAGATGCTTGGAGTTGAAGTTGTCCAATCGCTTGGCCCATCTTATGCTAAGGCCACACACCTTAGGGCCAGAAACGACGCGGCATTTCCCACCCATCGCCGCTGCCCCCCTTCCCCCTTTGCCCTCCCCAAATCGCCATCAGATTGCCCCATCTCGCAACACTCCCCTCCCACGCAGTAACCACGTGACTACTTGTTCAATACAATCTTGTCCTACGACTGCAACGCTCCTGTGCCTCGGCATCCTGCCATGCAAAGGAACGCCAGCAATGCGGCCTGCTTTGTACGATCCCCGCGCCCCTCGTTTGCTTACCACCGAAAACCTATAACTCTCTCGACCTGAATCAGATATCGCCTAGGCGATGTCCGATAGGGAACACCCGAGGACCCGCCATCATCAAATCAAACCGGTCGGATGGGGCAAGAGGATTGTTTTATGCATAGAGAAACGAAGCTTCGACCGACTCCCAACCGCATCGATTCGCTGCTGTCTTACTTGCTAGTCGGCAGCATTGTGTTGATCGGTTGCGGGATGTTCTATCTACGCGAAACGAAACATCTTGAACAAGCGTTGCTTAATGAAGAACGCAGCCGCATCGATACATTTGCTCAGCATATTCAATCAAGTTTGCATCCCGTGGCCGACAACCTCCGGCTACTGGTCAATGACGGCAGTTTGATTTCTTACGTAACCACCGGTCGCCCTGCGGCGCTCGAGCGAGCGATTCAGCAAGCCGTCGTCTTCAGCCGGCTTAAACCCGAATACGACCAGATACGCTATTTGAATTCACAAGGGTTCGAGGTGATGCGTGTCAATCAGCCAGGCCAGGTCGTTGCCCCAGAGAGGCTGCAAGACAAATCCGACCGTCGATATTTCCGAAAAGCAAGCGAGCTCGCCGAGGGAGAACTCTACCTTTCCGCATTCGACCTGAACGTCGAACATGGCGAGATTGAACAACCGTTTCGCGAAGTGTTGCGGTTTGCGATGCCGGTATTTGACGAGACAGGACAGCGGCGCGGGGTCTATGTGATTAACTATCTCGGCGCCAATACACTCGCACACCTCGAAGAAATGCGTCCCAAGACGCAACACCGCTTGCGGATCATTAATGACGACGGCTATTGGCTGAAAGCCGCCAAGCCGGAATTAGAATGGGGATTCCTGTTCCCTGAGCGACAAACAAATCCACTAAGCCAAACGGACGCCGAGCTGTGGAGAAAAATCCAGACCCATCCACGAGGCCAATCGCGAACGTCATCAGGGTCGTTGACTTGGCGCAAAGTGGGATTGAAGGAGAGTGTCGCCGACGATTCGAACACCAACTCCGTCATCGCAGAGGAAAAGTTTATCGTCGTCGCGTCCGAGATTTCTGACGCGGAATACGCCGAAATCTTCCTTCACATACGCATCGTGTTTGCGATCGCAACGGCAACTCTACTTGCGATCTCGCTTTTTTCAATTCGCGCCATTCGCTCGAAGCAACTCGCCAGCGAATCACTACGACGCAGCCAAAAGAATCTCAAAGAATCACAGCATACGATTGATCACGCGGTTCAGGCACGAGATGCAGCCGAACTTGCAAATCAAGCCAAGAGCGACTTCTTGGCCTCGATGAGCCATGAGTTGCGTACTCCGCTGAACGGCATCTTGGGGATGAACGAATTGTTGATGCAGACCGAATTAACCAAGCAACAACGTAAATTCGTCGATGCGGCACACACCTGTGGTCAATCGTTATTGCAACAAATCAATGACATCCTTGATCTGTCCAAAATTGAAGCGGGAAAGATCGAACTTGAGATCCAAGAGCATGATATTGAATCGCTCGCCTATTCAATCACCAGTATGTTTTCGCTCAGCGCTCAACAGAAAGGGGTCCCCTTGCTGTGCCACATCGATCCACGTATCTGCGTGAAAGCTCGCTGTGACGGAAATCGCCTGCAGCAAATCCTTGTAAACCTTGTCGGCAACGCGGTGAAGTTTACAAAATCTGGACGCATAATTTTGCGGGCTGAATGTATCGAGCAAAAACAGCAACAGATGCGAGTCCGCTTCTCTGTCGAAGACACCGGTATCGGCATCCTCGCCGACCGACGTGATCGCTTATTCAAACCGTTTTCACAGGTGGACCCCTCCGCTTCACGCGAATTTGGCGGCACCGGATTGGGGCTTTCGATCTGCAAACAACTGGCGGAATTTATGGGTGGTGAGGTCGGCGTGGAAAGCCAGGCGGGCGTCGGGTCAACATTCTGGGTGGAACTCGACCTGGAACTGACCACCGAGGAACCGTCTGTTGAAACGCGACGCAAAGCCCTGGCAGGGATCTGCGTGGTTTCGGTGGATACGAATGAAAGCGAACGCAAACAAATCTACGACAGTCTGCGAGCATGGGGCTGCCCCTTCAAACTAGTCGATACACTTGCCGAAGCACTACGAGCGATCACCGACGCAGAGACCAAAGGCACCCCCTTTTCACAAGTACTGCTGGATTGCCGCGGTATCGAGGGCAACCCTTATGCGACCATCAAAGAATTTGCGAAGAAGTGCCCACTGCCCCTGATTGGCATGGGAGCGAACTTTGATGACGCAACGCTTGAAAAACTGAAACAATCCGGGGTGCAAAATGTGCTACTCGATCCGGTGCGACCGAGTGCGTTGTTTGACGCATTGGCGGCGGGCATCCACAAACCGGCCGCGAAGCAAGCTCCGGACTGCGACTCAAAAGAGACACCGCAGAGGGAAACGTCACAGTTTATGGGGCATGTCTTGGTCGCCGAAGACAACTGCATTAATCAGCTGTATGTCTGCGAACTGCTTAAACACATCGGCTGCAGTTACGACGTCGCACAAAATGGCGACGAAGCAGTCTCATTGACCAGCGAACATCACTACGACGTCGTTTTGATGGATTGCCAGATGCCTGAGATGGACGGCTTTACTGCGAGCCGTGAAATCCGACGTCGCGAACGCAACTCGGAACCATCCCACCGCTTGCCGATCATTGCGTTAACCGCCAACGCCCTGACGGGAGACCGAGAGCGGTGTTTACAAGCAGGGATGGATGAATACCTTAGCAAGCCGATCGAGTTCGAGACGCTACGACAAATGCTTGCCAAATTTCTACACAAGGCAGCCGCCGCCAATCCTTAAGGATATCCATACTCGGGATTCTTCGGATCGAAATCCAATTCAGTCAAATCCACGTTGGTTTGAATATTATGATAGGTGTAAGACTCTTGCAGCGGAGCGACCTCATCCGCTGACGAAGGCCAACCAAAACTGCGATAGCGAAGAATCAATTGACGCGTCGGATCGATCACGATTTCCGCCAGCGAAAAATCACCTTCTTTTCCCGACGGCTTCGCTCGCTTGACTTGGATTAAGTCGGCCGAAACGTTATCGAGCAGAAAGTCACGCGTGATTGTGACCTGGATATCTGGGTTCCCGAGATCCTGCTGTCCGCGTTCGATCAGCTTTTCGACAAGACGTACGATTCCAATTTCTGAAATCGGATAGCGTTGGCCTCGCATCGCCAAAAAACCATTGGGATCCAGCGGAGGAATGGGAGCTAGGCCCAACAACCCCGTCTCGTGAACCAACAATTTTCCATCATGCAAATCCTCGGCCCAGATGACTTCGCGTCCTTTGACCGATTCCGGGGCAAGGAAGTGCAAATAGACACGCTTGCCTGCCGTCTCATTGCCATCGCGAAATCGTGTCTGCACTTTCAACTGCATTTCGGTTTGCTCGCCAAGCACGCCGCTACTATCGACTTCCTGCTTGACGAACCGCGCGGTGTAGCTGTGCAGAGAACGCGCCATCGCGGCACGCGATTGAGTCGCGATCTGAATCACTTCCTCAAGCGACGACTCTCGCGTCTTCGGCTGCAGTGCCGCGTCATCACTATCATGCGATGTCGAATCCGAGAGATCGGTAGGCAACACCCGCTCGGAACTTCCACGCCCCGAACTGGTAACTGCATTAAATAACAACACCACTGCGACCACCCCAAAGGCAGCGGCGCCAAGCAGCACATGTTTATTTAGCAATTTCATACTACGAAACTCGATTGAATACAAAAAGCGTCGATTGTCGATAAATCCAAATCCCTCGGGGCCAGTGCCCCGTGCCCTCTATGTTAAGAGCAACGGAGTGTTCTTTTTTGTAGCGGAGCGGCAAGGGTGTCGGCCCTCCCATTTCCACTACCGACAATAAAAAAGTCGGCCTCCAAAGAGGCCGACCTACAAACGTCTACGAATCGCGTTGGCGAATTAGAAGTTACCGTTGTTCTGCATTTTCTGCTGCTGAACTTGACGCACTGCGGCACCTACTGCCTGCAACACACCTTCGCTGACCAGCATTCGCGATTCCTGTCCATTGACGATCGATTTTTGCACGACCATGACGTCCCCGCCATCGCTTGCTCGCGACAGCGTATCGATCATCGCGGCGATCACCTCGTTCGTTTCGATCGATTGGGCGTATTGCAGAATCGGCAGCAATTGGACACGGAATTGACCCACCGGACGCACACCACCTTGGTCACTGGCCCCTGAATCGATCAAGTTTTTCATTAACGATTCGCTGTCTTTGCCCACAGCAACAAACACCGACTTGGCCCCCGTTCCCACATGGACTCGCAATTTGGGACCGAACATTTTCTGCAGTTCGTCTTCCCCCTGCGGCACATCGGCTTCGATCAAATGCATCGTGACACCCTTGTAGGTGCTTACGTCAAACGAAAACTTCGGAGCCTTAGGCTCGTTTTGAATCTTGGCTGCCAAGTCTTTGACAATTTGGGCCGCCTCATTGCCATCGGCAACAAAACCGCCAAACACGAATTGGAAATCATTTTGGTTGGCCAACAACAGAGCGCCCACGTCTGCTTTGCCTTCTTTCACCGAACGGCTGGCGAGATCAATGATCCGTTGGACCAGAGCTTCGACATCGTCACGCTGAGCATCGGACAAATCGTCAGATTGATCCAACGCGGCACGAATGGCTCCGGTCGCATTTTCGAGACTTGCACTGACCTGTTCGACCGCCTGAGGACCGATCGACATAGCCGTGTGATAGTAGGCAGCCGCATCGTCACGGATGACCGAAGCAAACTGCGATGGAATCGCTTGTTGGCCACCGTACATCGCGGCCAACTCGCTGCCGGCAACCGCGGTGAAGGACCCTTCGAACATCAACTGCTTGCCCGCTTGATCGATATTCCAGCCGATCTTGAGCTCGTCGGTATCTTGGATCAATTGCTCGATTTGCTTGATCGAACTTTCGGCCATTGCCTTGGTGCCTTCGGCATCCGCTTGGTCTTGCTTGGAAATCGCTTGCTCGAACCCTTGACGAAGCTGAGCAACAAGCATGTTGCGAGTTTCGGTGGGTACCAATTGCATTCTCAAGCGAATCGCGATGTCATAATCGTTGCCCATTCCTTCAAACAACGATGCGGGATCGGTTGGCGCCAACGCGAGCAAGTCGCGGTTGCGAGCGATCGCGGCCCACGTGCCAACTTGGCGGATATAGACGGTGTTCGCTCCGACTGCGATTACAAGCGTGCCGTCATCGAGTTCATCCGCAGGCCCGGTTTGAGCTTCCAAACGCTTGAGTACCGTTCGAACGTCGGCGGTTGGCAACAACGCAATCGGTTCAGGCGTTCCGTTGACAAGCGGAACGATAATGCCAATCGGTTGATTCAGATCAACGCCTTGAGTGAACGTGCCGGCCATCATCTGAAAGATTCCGCCGTATTGAGGCTGGCCCACAACGCCGGTCAAGTAGTTGATGTCTTGCATCAATTTATTGACTGAACCGAGCGTGACGACCACGACAGGCTCGGTGGCATCCGTGACGAGCGTGCCGCCTTCGGCTGCCGGTGCCGTGCCTTGAGCGCGAACGAGCGAATGCGAACTAGCAAACAGCGTTGCGGATGCAAACGCAACGACTGCAAAAAGTCGGTTGACCGTAATGGAACAACGGAAAGACATTTTCAAACCATCCTTAGGGAATGCGAAGCAAGTGTTTCAGAAATCATGTACCCGGACTTTAACTGTGAAGGCAAGCCAAAGACATCTAGCGAGCCAATCCGGAGTCTCTATCTAAGTTACCCACACTGAACCGCAATAGTTTCATCCAAGCTCAAGAATGCAACAACCCACCTCAAGATCACTCGCGTGCCAGCTGCAATCACAACCGCTGAAACGGGGGGGGCAGTGGGCGCAGACACGCGTTGGTGCCGAGCTATCAAGCCAGAACAGGGATCGATGGCGATCCGAACCCATTGAACGACCACCCGAAAGACCCACCACCCAAAGACATCAGTGGTGACGCGCATCGACAATGGAGCGCAATGACACCCGAACGCTGGCCAAGAGGTGCCCAAGAGAGAGAGGGCCAGCGGATGTGAACGCTATCGTTCCCGGAAAATGATTCGACCTTTGGTTAGATCGTAGGGCGACAATTCAACTCGCACCTTGTCACCCGGAACAATACGGATGAAGTGTTTACGCATTCGGCCGGCAACATGCGCCATTACTTCGCTGCCGGTCTCAAGCTGGACACGGAAACGAGTATTAGCGAGTGCCTGGGTTACAGTACCTTCGACTTCGAAGGCCTCTTCTTTCTTTGCCAAGAGACAAAACCTGTTTCGTTTGAGGGTATTCGCTGGTATTTACAACAGCAGAAAGTGGCATCGATTCCTACAGGAACGCTCGATCGTTCGTAAGAGCACACCTCTTACGAACATTCATTTACGAACGTTCATCATTCCCGAAAGAACCATGATCGGAGAACAAACTAACCCGCCAAGATGGCGGGAAAGTGATTTCCCATCAAATGGGAATGCATATCTCGTGCCACAGTTCTCTTTCGAAAAAGAGCCGCGATTAACGCTTGCTGAACTGGACACCCCGGCGAGCACCACGAAGACCTGGCTTCTTTCGCTCTTTCATACGCGAATCGCGGGTCAAGTAGCTGCCATCGCGAAGCGGTTCGTGCAGTGCTTCGTCGTAGCTAACCAAGGCACGCGCCAGTCCCATACGGACGGCACCGCTTTGGCCGGTCATGCCGCCGCCGCTAACACGGACAAGCACATCGACCTGTTCGTTCAAACCAACCGCATCGAGCGTTTGCGTGATGCTGGCTTGGTCTTGAGCGTTAACAAAATACTCACCGATCGGCTTCGAGTTTACTACGATCTTGCCGCTTCCAGCACGAACTCGCACGCGAGCTACACTGCTTTTACGACGTCCCGTACCGAGGGCGTCACCGTTGATTTTGTCCTTTTTTACAGCGACCATAAATATCAGTCTGGTGTTTAATTTTTTTCAGATGGATTAACAGCACGTGCGGAAAATCCGTCACGCATCAAATAGAGGGTAACTAGCAGAGCAAACTCTACCAGATTTACTTATCGCTACTGGCTTTCTTGCCAACTCGTTGCAAAACGACTGGCTGCTGTGCCGTGTGAGGGTGCTCGGAACCCGCATAAATCTTCAATTTCTTGAGCATTTGGGTTGCCAATTTGTTCTTAGGCAACATGCGACGCACCGCGTGGAAGATCAAATCTTCGGGTTTGCGTTGTTGACGATCGCTGTAGCTTTCCAAACGCAATCCAGGATGCCCGGTGTACCAGGTGTAGTGACGAACGTCCATTTTGCGGCCGGTCATGGCCACTTTGTCGGCGTTGGTGACGATCACAAAATCGCCGCAATCGACGTGCGGAGTGTATTCAGGGCGATGTTTTCCCATCAGCACGACGGCGATATCGCTCGCCAACCGACCGAGAACTTCGTCGGATGCATCGACGATGTGCCACTGCTTATCAACTTCGCCAGACTTGGCCATGTATGTTCGTTGAGCAACCACGAGATTGACTTTATTTATCGAGAGCTAAAGGGTGTTTTGAGGTTGAGCCGCCTACGTACGGGTTACCCCGGTGGCTGGCGAGAATCGAGGAATTTATCGGGCAGGGCGGTTAACGGCAAGGCCTTTCGTTCTAGATTCCCGCTGAATTGCCATGATTTCCCGCCAAAGATGCCGTCTGGGAAACAATCGACCACCTCAAAAAGTTGAATTTAAGTTATCCAGAGGATCGATAAGATCGCCAAAACCGGCCACTCTCGCACTCACCCCCCCAATATTGGCAGGCAGGGAAACTCGTTCATCGATCTGGGCCACGGCGGGTGAACCTCCGAAAGTCTTGGCGACTTTCGCTGCGCCAGCAAGGGACCGCAGCAAAACCATGCATTCCCTCGCTGACGCGTCGGGTTGAGAAACGCGTTGCGAAAATCGCACAACTCCAAAAATGCATGAAGCTTTGTAAGTCGGACGCTCTCTCTACGAATCGGTCCCCGGCCCAAAACGCTCTAAATAACGATCGAGTCTCAACTTGCGACGCGCACTATCGCTGGTCATATAGCGGACGCTGCCGAAAATGGGGCGTTCGGGCCCCCAGGCTCGGTCGAATCGTCCGAGCGTCCAAAAAATTCCGCTGTAGGAATTGGGATCCCGCCCATCGAGCCCATATTTATTGTTGAGCTCGATCATGATTCGCAACGCTTGCTGCGGCGTTTCGGTCCAGTGCAAGATTTTCTTGCCCCACAACATTCGCATATAGTTGTGCATCACACCGGTGCGAACGAGCTCGCGTTGGGCGGCATTCCAGAGTGGATCGGCTGTTTCCGCCGCCTCAAACTGCCGCAGTGTGTAAACCTCATCGCGAGCGTCACTCTGATGTTTTCGCAGCGTTTTGACCGCCCAATCGGGCAGCGTGTCAAAGTGGTCATACGTCCCACTCTCGCGAAACGTACGATTGAAACTAAGTTCACGCCACGTGATCAATTGGTCCAACAACGCCTCGGCCGACTCGCTGGTGTTCCAAAAACCGTTGTTTTTTCCGTTCGGCTCTGACGCTTGGTCAGGAGTCCAATCTTCATGATCCAGGATTCGGTCGACAATTTCGTGAGCCGAGATGTGCCCAAAATGCAAATACGGACTGAGCCCCGTCGTGGCATTTTCATCAGGATGATTCCGATCGTCGGCGTAGCGAGCCAGATCGTTTTTTATGAACGCAGTCAATCGAGCATTGGCCTGTTTGGCTCCGCCGCGTACCGTTTGACTCGGTTTGACATGATGGTCAATCGGAATCTTGTCGAGTCCGCCGGACGAGAGCAACGCGTCGATGTCCGCAGGAGGCCAGCGCCGCGTGATCGCCGCAGGCAACGAGTCGAGCTGCGGCAACGTGACTCTCGACAGCGGATCCGGTTTGGGCATTTCCAACAGCGCGTCGAGAATATTTTTCTGCATCCAGCGGCGGTAGCTATGAGCGACGGTGAAGGTGCGGTCGGGCAACCGCAGCGGCATCACCCCATTGCTGTCGACCAATTCCAGCCGCGCCGGAATGCGGTCCTTCACTGCGTCGATCATGTCCGGCAAAAAGAAACAAGGATATTCGTCTGTGACAACAGTGCACGCTTTCTTGGCCAACGTGTGCAGCAGTGGACTTCCCGTTCCTGGCTTGGGTTCAACGTACGGATAATACGTCACCGATTTATTTGATAACGCGGCGGCGTTGTCATGCATCCCCTCGATCACGAAGCGATGCAGCCGATCGCTCGCCCATCGATAGCGAGTACGAAGCGGCTCGAAAACAATCAGCGGCTTGCCAAATTCCTTTGCCCGATCGACTGCGTGCTGCAGTGCAAAGTTGGATCGAGTTCGCCGAAACGCGATCATCCAATACAGCACATAATCGCCCTGCGGACGCAGCGGATGGGTGTTGGCATCACTGTGACGAATCTCGGGAATCAACATACAGAGGCCACATCCAGAAAACAAACAACCTATCGCCCGGCCACAACCCGCGCGGCAACTGAGTTCATTGTTGGTGCGTGACAAGCTTAGCTTGGAAGATCCGGACTCGGCTTGCTGCCCAACATCGCGGCACTGACCCCATCAATCGAACGCACATGCAGGTCGCGTTGGGGAAAGGCGATTTCGATATTATGTTCGCGAAATGCGTCATCAATTGCGATATGCAGTTCATGTTTAATGCGGCGATAACTTGCCACGCCTCCGACAAACACTCGCAGCTCAAAATTCAGTGTGCTGTCCCCAAACTCGTTAAAAATCACCATCGGCGGCGGATCCTCCAGCACCGAGGTGTTTTTATCGGCCACCTCATAAAGCAACTTCGTCGTCAAACGAGTATCACTGCCATAAGCGACACCGACGCTCGTTACCAATCTCAAACTGGCGTTGCTGAGCGTCCAGTTGACCAGATTCCCCGTCACAAATTCTTTGTTGGGAACCACCAATTCTTTGTTATTCCAATCCAGGATGGTCGTCGCCCGAATCCGAATTCGTGTGACGGTCCCGGTCACATCGCCGATGGTGACGGTATCGCCGACGCGCGCCGGTCGCTCGAACAGCAGGATGATTCCAGAAACAAAGTTCGCAAAGATCTCTTGCAAACCAAACCCCAGGCCCACAGTCATTGCGGCGACCAACCACTGCACGCTCGACCAACTAACGCCCATGAAATGGAACGCCGCCAAGGCACCGACCAAGATCATCAAGTAGCGTGACATCGCGCTGGCGGCATAGCGGGCACCAGCGTCCAGCGGCAACCGCTGAAGCAGTGTGATGTCCATCAATCCCGGGACATTGCGACAAGCAATTACGGTCAATACGACCGAGACAATCGCCATGACCAAGTCCCCCAGCGTGACCCACACCGGTCCCGAATCCGACTCGGCCGACAGATGCACGTTCAACCACAGCGGATAACGATGGACGACCCCGAGCGCCGGAATAAACTCGCTCCAGGTCAAATACAACCCGATTGCACCGAGCAGAATCGGCACCAATTTGACAAAACGCTGAGCTTGGCGATTGAGGTCGGATAATTGGACATGCCCGGCACTTTCGATCATTTCGACGGCATCGGCTGGCATCTCGGGAGTCGCCTCTTTGACTTGCGCCAACGCTTCGCGGCGTTCTCGGGCGCGTGCGATGGCAACACGCCGATAGGTGATCAGCAACCACCGCATCAGCAAGGCGCGAACGAAGATCAAAAAGGAAACGATTCCGACCGAAACCACCACCCGCCATGACAATTGAACCGCCGCATAGTGGTACCCCGCTAGCGACCCCGCCAACAACACCAACGGAATCAGTGCCAACAATGGCGCCAGCGTGACCCCGATCCTGGCAGACGGTGTATCCGCGGAAGCACGAATCTGAGCCATAACCGTACTGCGAGGACCGAGCCAACCCCACAAAATGACCGCTCCGGTGACCATCGCGATGGCAAAGGCGAGTCGTCCGATCGAGGTTGTCATCAACTCATCGCCTCGGAGCTCGGTATACATCACGATCACCGAGCAAGGGACGATCACCCGAGCACTCCACACCAACCCGCGGCGAATCAAATGCGTCGCGGTCAGATCCCAATCGAAATGGTCTTGGGCAATCCCATCGGTACGAAAGACATGGCGAACGAAATCGATGACGTACATCAAGATGCTGCCGCTAAACAAGGCCTTGCCAAACAGATGCAGCGGTTCACCGATCAGCGTCGCACTTTCTAATCGCCATGCGATCCACAACACGAATAACGCTGCAGGGCTGGCAATTAACATCGTCATCAGCACCGCGTGCGTGGTCGGCGCAAACAGCGTCGCGTTGGGCCGTGATGCTTCGTGTCCCAACCGGCTTATCTCGCTCTTGATGCGTCCGCGTGAAAACAGCAACCAACCGATCAGGATCCAAATCGGTATCGTGGCAAGCGGTTTCTCGCGAATATCGCGAGCCAATACTATCAAACCGTCTTTCCATGGTTGTAAGTGAAACGCATCCATCAAAGGTTCACGCCACGAGAAGCCCGCGCGGTACCAAATCGGCGTGGTGCTGGGCACCCACAACACATGCTCGGAAACGAATGCCGCATGTTCGTCGATCAGGTCTGCTAAACGACGCTGCTCGACTTCTAAGTTGCTCAAACGGTTCAGTCGTTTGCGGGCAATTTCAGTCAGCTCGCGATAGAGCGTCAAACGATCGTTAAAAACGCGGCGAAGCTGGTCTTCGACATGCTCGCGATCGTCCCCGGGAATCAACCCAGCGTGATCTTCGACATAGCGATCCACGGCAGCATCGAGGTCCAACAGTTTGCGGCGTTCGTTCTCCCACTTCAAGATTTCGACCGTCAGCTCACTGATCGCCGCACGTCGTTTGCGAGATTCCTGGCGATACGCCGACGTACTGGGCAGCTCATTTTTCTCGTTGCGAAGCAGTATCCCGATCTCTTCAGAAAACTGAGCCGCTTCGGCTTGATCTCGGATTTCCGTGAACTGAGCGTTGCGTGCAAGATACTCTTCGCGAGTGACGACGATCGCTTTGCGATTTTTTTCGAGCTCTTCCAGCAGCGACGTTTTCCGATTTGCCAACGCCAGGTTAATTTCGGCGGCATCCTTGATTTCTTGGTCGGCGGCTTGAACTGCCTCGACCGCTTGGCTGGCCTCTTGCATCGCCTCGGCTTGTTCGGCTTTTGCCAACGCTGACTGCAAACTTTCGACCTGCTTTTGTTTCAATGTCTGTTCGCGAGCGGTGGCGTCACGTTGAAGGGCAAGCAGTCGCTGGGCATCCTCGGCCACGCGGGTTTCGGTATCAAACAAATCCAAGTCGTTTTTTAGTTGCAGTATTTTTGCCTGCAACGAACTGCGTCGCGCCGCCTGAAGTGGATCGGTATCGTCTTCGGCGATCTCACTCAATTGCTTTTCCGACTCGACCAACGCCGACCGCGACGTCGCGATCAAGTCGGGCAGCTCCGCCATCCGCTTGCCCCAGAAATCGACTTGATCGTTTAACGCTTTTAACTGTTGATCCAAGGCAGCGAGATCCGCAAACGCTTGCCGATGCTGGACCTGCAACTGGCTCAGCGGAATCTCGCTAAAATTAACGGCTTCGGTGACGGGACGCGTCGCCAATTTTTCAAGTCGAGCTTGGGCAGTCTTAAGATCTTCGGCGACGGTGGTCGACTGCTTCGTTAGCAACTCGATTCGCTGGGCTGCCACCTTCGCCTCGTCGATCCGTGTGATCGCCTTTTTCAGTAGCTCGGTGATTTGAGCCTTTAGTACATCATCTAAATCGACCGACGCAGCAACTAGCTGCATCCGCGTTTCCAGATCACTCTTGCTGGGCACCAGCTGGTCAGGAATCCCATTGGACGCCGCCACTCCGTTCGCCTCGGTGGGACCACTGGACATCGACGGAGCATTCGCATCGGGCGACGAGACTCCGTCCACTTGGTCGGCCGCCGAGGTGGCCTGGACTGTGGGCCTGTCATCACGCGGCGGGCTGCCGGATTGCGGACCGGCCGACTCGGGGCGCGCGGACTGGGGATCCACGTTACCTGGCGTGTTTGTCCCTGGCGAATTCGCATCCCCGGGCGCGGTCAGCTGTAGCGGTGGCACATCCTGAGCCGTCACCGGATGGATCAAAAAGAAGACCAGCAGACAGAGCAAACCGGTTGAATAAGTCCGGATGTTGCCATCCGACACGGCCCTAAAAAAAAACAAACGATGCAAAAGAGACTCCATCGGGTCGAAATCGCATACCGGACGACAAGTCTGCCCTCCAAAGCAGCGATAGCCACTCAAGCTTACGCAGCGTAGCATGTTGCGGTCAATTACTTTCGACCGTGAACTTGCCGCCGTTTTTACATTTGGCCAATCCGGAGCGTCGTGACATACCGCTCACTCGGTTTCCGGGGGTTCGCGGTTCAAAGCCGAGCGACTTCGGCTACATTCATGCACAGCACGGCGGTGCACACCATTTTGCCATCTCCCCGCTTTCCACTTTCCAGCTTTCCATTTCCCGTGATAGTTTGAGGTTCCCGACGTGGGACGTAGGCGACGATCAATTCCTTGGGCCCTTGTATTGGCAACCACGCTCGCTTGCATCGCTGCGGCTTATGTCTTCGCAGTGGCATGGTGGCAATCGCGTGGCACCTCGCATTACAGCCCAGCCGATCTGTACCTAACTCGGTTGATGGACGTCACGATCGCGGCTTGGTTGTTCTGGATCGGATCATCGATTGGCAGTTTCCTGAACGTGGTCGCATGGCGAATGCCGCGAAACCAAAGTGTCAATGGACGATCTTATTGCCCCCGCTGCAACACCCGGCTGAAGGCACGCGACAATTTCCCGGTGTTTGGCTGGCTGGCGCTGCGTGGACGATGCCGCACTTGCCGGCTTCCGATCTCACCTCGTTATCCGATCGTCGAAGCGGCGGTCGGGATCAGCATCACTTTAGTCGGGATCGCCGAGATCTATCGCTTAAGTCTGCCGTATCAAAACCAACACTGGCACGGAGGACCTTTGTGGGTCCCGATGGTGGATCAAGCGGTGCTGGTCACGCTGCTGTATCACGTGATCGCAATCGCACTGAGCTGGGCGATGGGGCTGATTCGCATGGACGGCCATCCGCTGCCGCGGCGACTGAGCACGACCGCGGCGGTGATGCTTGTCGGCGGCATGTTGATGTTTCCAACGGTGATGGTGGTGCCCTGGCAGATGCAAGTGCCTGCGAATTGGCGAGCCGATGGATTGCACGTCGACGCCGTGATGCGAGTGATCACTGCGCTCGTCGCCGCCACGTTTTTGGGACGCTGCTTGGCTCGCGGTTTGTGTATTGGTGCGGATCCCAAGCTCGATCCGCTGGGGAAATCAACGATTCGTTTGATCGATTTGATCACGATGATTGCCGTCCCCGCATTGGTGTTGGGATGGCAATCGTTGGCAGCCGTGCTGGTGGTTGGGGCCTGCATCACGCTGGGTCTAGGTCGCGTGTTGCCCAAGTCGACTGACATGCTTGGCCGCTTTGCAATCGCAATGCCGATCACGCTCTGTTTGTCGATCCTGTTTTGGCGACCGCTACACGCGGCGGGGTTTT
>TARA_R110002073_G_scaffold80116_1_pt1 | contig 15198 bp, 6 predicted proteins | sample TARA_R110002073 | Tara Oceans TARA_R110002073 (sample SAMEA4397174) | marine metagenome | biome: Polar Biome; feature: [DCM] deep chlorophyll maximum layer (ENVO:01000326); material: water (ENVO:00002006), including particulate matter (ENVO:01000060) such as... | depth 40 m
TCGGCTTCGCAGAGGTTGTGGAGGGTGGCGCCGCGAAGTCGCAGGTGCCCGCGGCCTGCGCGACGGTTGACGTTGCGCGCGGGTGCGACGCCGAGGGGACTCTCGTCGCCTACGCGCAGGGGTCCGGACGCGACGACCTGGCCACCATCCGATCCCGCGCCTGGCCCGAGGCGGACGAGGTGGTCGGCGTGCCGCACCATGTCGGGATCGTGCTCGATCACGAGCAGCGTGTTGCCGAGTTCACGCAGTTCATCGAGGACGGCGCGCATGCCGTCCTGTTCCGAAGGGTGGAGGCCGAGCGTCGGTTCGTCGAACGCGATGAGTTGACGCCCGAGTCCGGCGGTGAGTTGCGCAACGAGGCGTAGGCGTTGCCCTTCACCGCCGGACAGGGTGCTGCTCGGTCGATCGAGCGCGAGGTGCCCAAGTCCGAGGCGCTGCATGCGCTCGATGCGGAGTTCGACGCCTGGGCGGAGTGCGTTCCAGACGGGTGTGACTTCTAGATGGGTCAGCGCGTTGCGGAGTTCGCGCACTGGCATCGCGAGGAGTGCGGGGAGCGTGTGAGCGCCGACGCGCGCCTCACGTCCGGGTCGCGAGAGCCGCGACCCTGCGCACGTGCTGCAAGCGACGGTCTCGACGAAGCGCAAGATGTTCGGGTTGCGGTTGCGGTCGAGCGTCTCCTGGATGACGGGGACGAGGCCGCGGTAGTGGCCCTCTTCTCGTGGTCGCGCGGTGATGCCCTCCCACTTCATGCGGGATTCGATGCTGTGCTTGCCGAAGGGCACCTTGAGCGCCTTCGTGCCGTACAGGATGACGTGTCGTTGTGCGTCGGTGAGGTCTTGCCACGGTGTGTCGATGTCGAATTCGTGAGCACGACAGATGTCGTTCATGACGTCGACGGTGACCTGGCTGTAGACGGTGTAGCCGTTCTTGAGCGTGGGACGCAGCGCACCGTCGCGAATGGACTTGATCGGATCCGCGATGATCTTGTCGGGATCAACGCGGTCCTCGAGTCCAAGGCCCTTGCAGGCTTCGCATGCGCCGAGCGTGTGGTTGAAGCTGAAGTGGCTGCGTGTGAGTTCGACGCCTTCGGGGTCGACTCCTTCGCGCGCGAACAACAGCCGCAAGAGATCCAACGCACCACTGAGCGTCCCCACTGTCGAGCGCGGACTATCGGTCGCGGTTTGTTGCCCGACTGCGATCGTTGCGGGCAAGCCTTCGATTCCGTCGAGTGCCGCGCGCCCGAGCTTCCCGTGGAACTGGCGTGCGCGCGCAGACAGTCCACTCAGGAATCGTCGTTGGCCTTCGCGGACGATCGTGTCGACGACGAGGGAGGTCTTCCCCGACCCCGAGGGCCCAACGACCGACGTCCACCCCCCCAGCGGCACGTCGAGATCGACATGCTGGAGGTTGTGCTCGTGCGCACCGCGAAGAGAAAGTGCCTTGGGCATGGCAGGAGGATACTGACCAGAACCGCAAGGGCGGCATCAACGGCACCCGACCGCCAAGATCAATCGCCCCCCTCCCATACGGTGTCGCACACCGCCCGGAAGTATTCGAGCGAGTACCGCACAAGACCCCATGTGCATGGACTCTCTGGGCTTGTGCGGTACCGCCTCGAAGAAAACTTCCAGGTGGTGTGCGACACCGTATGGTGGGAACCTACTTCCGGCGCAGCTCGACGATCACCTCTGCCGTCTCGCCCGCGCGCACGTCGACGCGCTGGGACTCGATCGGGAGGAAGCGGTCTTTGGTGAGGTCCCCGAAGCTGATCTCGTAGATCCCAGGCGCGCTCACCTCGGTGAGTTGCTCTCCCACGCGCCCCTTCGAGCGCCCCTCGTGCTCGACCGCGTTGACGCATTGGAGCGTTCCGTAATGCACCCATTCCCAGATCCCGTCCGAGAGCTGCGGGGCGGCCCCGTCGACGCTGATTTGGTAGTGGATGCGGCAGGGGGGCGTGAGCTCCAAGCGCACCGACTGGAGTCCGGGGACCAGCTCGAGTTCCTTGCCGGTTGAAGCGTAGCCCTGCTCGCTCGGGATGTTCCAGGTCCTGACGTACGTCGCGCCGGGCGCCATCCAAACTCGGAAGAGGCCAGGCTCGCCCTCGAAGCCGACCACGGCGTGGTCCGGAGTACTCCAGTCGAAGTACACCTGACCCTCGAGTTCCTCCCGGGAGCCGTAACGAATCTTCTCGAGAGGGATCCGTTCGCCGGTCCGTGCGTCGACCGTTTCGACGCGTAATTCGGCGAGCTCGGCGATCACGAGCTCTACGTCCTCGCGTCCACCGACCGGGACGTCGATCATCCAGCTCTTCTGGAACGGCAAGAGACGGATCTGGCAAGTGCCGACCGGAATGTCCTCGAGCCAAAACGACCAGGTCGGGAGCTCGCCGCCGACGCGCACCATATCGGCCAGGACAAGCTCGACGTTGGCGACTCCATAATCCCAGTTGGGGGGAAATAGCTGCAGCCGCACGTCCTCCATGCCGTCGAAGGCGGGAAAGGACACCACCCCGCCGAGGGTCACGCGTTCCGGCGGCGAGGGCGGATCGGTCAGCGTCAAGACGAGCTCGCGCGTTTCACCGGCAGCGAGGGAGAGCTCGTCGCGCGCAAGCACGGGCCGCTTCGCCCACTCTCCGCCGCCAAGCTCGACCGTGACGCGGTACCCGCCCGGTTCCAGGCCTTCGAGCCGCAGCCCTTCGCTCTCGAGTGTTTCGTCGAGCGGTACGAAATGGACCCACTGATCGCCCCCGTCCTCGCGGATCCAGGAGACGCAGAGCATGGGCTTCGTCTCGAGTGTTCGGTAGCGCTCGAGCTGAACGTTCTCGAGCCGCACGTCGATCGCGCAGCCCGGATTCAGCAAGAGCTCACGCTCGTCGCTCTCCGAGAAGTCGAGGGCGATCGAGCCCCAGGAATATCCGGGAGCACGCGCAGAGACATGGAAGCCGAAACGGAGCCGCGTGGCGTACGCGAGCTTCACGAGCCGAGGCGACTCGTCCACTGCTGGCCGCACCGCCAGGTGGGCGACCGAGGCCTCCGGATCATCCGGATCGCGCCCGCCCATCAGCGCGATGGGCGATCTCAGGCTGTCCTCGAACGAGGTGGTCAGGTTGTTGCGTCCCCACATGGACGTACTTATTCCCGGAAGGAAGCGGAGCTCGACGTCCTCGAGGTGCGCCCGCGTGTGCGCGTCGCGCACGGCCAGCGTGAACTCCGGCCAGAACTGTGGTCCCACCAACGGCACGCGAACTTCGTAGATGGTCTTGCCATTCGTCGGCTCCACGTCGCGAGCCAACGAAACCCGGGCCGTCTCGGACAAGTGATGCGGATGGTCGACCTCGACCTCTAGCTCGAGGGTGCGCTGGTCTCCGACTCGCATCGCCACTTTCGCGAGGAACGGATCCAGGTCGAAGTCGCTCGTCAATCCCTGGCTTGGCCATGAGTCCTCGATCCCCGCGATCGTCTTTCCGTTCTCGTCCCGAGCAGTCAGCCGGACCTCCGCCACCCTCGCGTCCTCATCGGTGATCCCCTCGAGGACCACGCGCAGCGCGTTTGTGCCGATGATCGCAGCGAAGTCTACGGGAGATTCTTCAGCGGCCTGGCTCCGTCCCCCAGCCTCCTTGGCTGCGGATACGAGCTCGGCGTCGATGAGCTCCTGCGGCTCCACGTCGGCCGCCGGCGGCTCGACCGTCACCATCTCCGGTGACTCGGCCTGCGGGGGTCGCGTCACGAGGTACACGACCGCCGCTGTTATGAGGATCGCGGCGGATGCTTTTGTCTTCGTTCCCATGGGCGTCACTTGCGTGAGCTGATGTCACGGGGGCTATCTGTGCTTGCAGGAAAGCCTAGGTCGCATTGCGAGAGTTGAGGTCGCGTAGCCCACGCGAGATCCTACTTCCGTTGCAGCTCGACGGTCACCACCGCCGTCTCGCCCTCGACCACGTCGACGCGCTGGGACGTGGATTCGGTGCCGCACACCGCTCGGGAGTATTCTTCGAGGCGGTACCGCACAAGACCTCAGAGTGCGCGCAGTTGAGGCCCCGGAAATATCACGTGCTGTACTTCTCAGGAGGATCCCTCCGAATGGTGTGCGACACCGTATCGCGCGGGATTTCCCGAAGCGACCCGTACCGAGCCCTACCTCACTGCTCGCCGAGAATGGCGATTGAGCGGCCGGAACCTCCCCCTGGCGGCAATGGAAGCGAAAATTCCGCCCGGTCCCTAGAATCAAACACGCGCACAGTTAGCAGCCTGCCCTCTGAGAGAACCTACATGCCGCAAGAGCAAGCCGAAACAGTCGACTACTACGAAGCCCTTGAGCTCCAGGCGACAGCCACGCCGTCCGAGATCAAGTCTTCCTACCTGCGGCTGGTTCGACAGTTCACGCCAGAATCCGCCCCTGCCCGATTCCGAATCATCTCGGCTGCATACCAGACTCTGGCCAACCCCAAAAAACGAAAGGCCTACGACACAGAAGAGAGGCTACCCGAAGAGGTCCGTGACCAAATGAGCCGGCTCATGCGGGCAGCCATCGAGGAGGAAAGCTCCACAGCTCTTGATGAGCTTGAGGACTTGTCCAATGAACACTCGAGCTCCAAGGTGATCCGGTTTGCATTGGGTGTAACCCTGGACCGGCGAGGCCGCCATCACAAGGCAGTAGGTGTTTTTGAACACCTCTTCAAGGAAGATCCGACGAACGCGGAGTACGCAACCTGGCTCGGAGATGCGCTGCTGAGCTCGGGGGACGAGCGGGCCGGTGTACAAAAACTCAAGGAAGCGGTCGTTCTCGACAAGGACTGCACGATTGCTTACGTCTGCCTGGCCAAGCACTACACGGCTAATGATGAAGAGGATAGAGCTCTTCAGATTCTGAACCGTGGCATCCACGCTGACGGAGTCGTGGATATCCAAGACCTGCCGCTGTTCATTGAACGCATTCTCATCTTGGCTCGGTCCTCAAAGTGGGCCCAACTAGAAGATGTGGCCACTGAACTCTGCAGTGCGGTCTCCAATGATGACCTTGAAACACGCCAGTACGCCTCGAGTCAACTTGCACCACTGGTTCAGCTCTTCATTTCCGCAGACCGAGCAGATTTGACCCACTTCGTCCTCGAAACGATGCGGAAGCTGGATCCCAGCAACAACGAGATTGCAGAGTTCTCGAGAGATATCACGGAATCCGCGGCAAGCCAGAGGAATCGCCCAGCCTTCTATGATGACAAGAAGGTACCGGACTGGATCAAAGCCCTCGTCGCCTTCTGGTCTGCGGACGATGTTCCGGATGACGTCGACAGGTTCGCCGCGGGGGTCGCAGCCCACATAAGCCAACAGCGCGATCCGAATGCCCAATGGCAGCGGGCTCAGTCAAGACACCCTGCGGCTCTGAGACCATTCAGTGGTCGATGGAAGGAGACTTTTGGAGGACGGTCCTCCCATGGTTCGTCACGACGACCTAGCTCCACAGGACCGGACACTACCTGCCCTTGCGGATCTGGAAGGAAGTACAAGAACTGCTGCGGCGTAAACAGGGGCCCTGGCGCGCCTTCAGGATCTAGAAATCACCAACCCCCTGCAGGGTCCGGATGCGCAGTCTTCCTTGCCATTGCTGGCACCCTCATGTACCTCCTTTGACCTCTGGCATGAACGAGCGCAGACTCCGACAAACTCAACGCACTTCCGTGGAAGAGGTCCAGCTCTTGGACGATGCGATCTCATCCATCGGTCACAGACTCACTGGAGAGGAGCTTGCGAAGCGTGGCGGAAACTACCGGCTCGTCAATCGCAAGGACCTGCTCCTTCGCGTCCTCAAGACACTCGAAGTCTTCGTGGAAGACCGCGTACGGCAGACGGAAGACCAACTCCGAGGATTCCTTCAAGAGAGGGAAAAGGAGGCAACGGAAGACGGGAAGATGCGGGTCCTCGCCTCACTTGCTGACCTCGCGGACCTCGTCGACTCCTTGGTCATCAGCCTGGGCGGCGAAGGCGCGCCGGCCGGCGCCATCGCCCTAGACAAGCGAATGGACCGTGTCTTCAAGTCCTACTCATTCGAGAGAATCAAAACGGTCGGATCTGAGTTTGACCCAGCACTACACGAGATGCTGGACGGCCGTGCAGAAGAGGGAGCCAATTCAGGCACCATCATCGAAGAGATCAGCCGCGGGTATCACCGAGAGGGCTTCGTCCTCCGCGTCGCTCGCGTCGTCGTCGCAGAGTAGAGAAATCCAAGCACATAACACCTATGGGACATACAGTCGGAATCGACCTCGGAACAACGAACTCGGTAATCGCGTACACTGAATTTGGTCGGCAGAGGGCCGTAAAGGTTGAAGAGAGTGAGCTCACCTCCGCAGTCCTCCCCTCGTGCATCGCACTCAAGAACGGCGAGTTGACCATTGGGGCCAAAGCGAGACGTAGCCTTGATTGTGTACGGGAGGTCAAGCGAGGAATCGGGACCGATGCCACGTTCCAGCTGGGCGCCGAGTTTTATGGTCCCGTTGAGCTCAGCGCGATGATCTTGTCCAGACTCAAGCAGGGCTTTGAGTCAGCCGTAGGCCCAATCGAAGGCGCTGTGATCACGGTTCCGGCCAACTTCACGGACAGGAAGCGCGCGGAAACCCGTGAAGCTGGACGGCTCGCGGGACTCAAGGTACTACGCCTGATTAATGAACCAAGCGCAGCGGCCATTGCGTATGCGCGGAGCGACCGTCCCCCGGGCAGCAATGCGGTCATCATTGACTGGGGGGGCGGCACACTCGACGTGTCTCTGATCGATTGCCTTGAGGGTGTCCTTGACGTTCGCGCAAACGACGGCGAGGAGCGCTGCGGGGGTGCTGACCTTGACGACGCCATCTTCTCCATTCTCGAGGACAAGGCCCGGCACCAACTTGGAGACAAGCTGGATGACCGCAGCGTCCGGAATGATTTGATGAACCAGTGTGAGGCAATCAAGATTCACCTCTCTTCTGAGGAGCGTTGGGATGAGCCCCTGAATGCACGAACTGCCAGAGCTTTCGTCGACTTTGAATTGACACGCACGGAGTTCGAACAGGCCGCGATTCCGCACGTCAACAAGGTTCTCCATGCAGTGAAGAGATGCCTCGACAAGGCGCCAGAAGGATCTGTACGCCCTGAAGATGTGACGGATGTCATTCTGGTTGGAGGGTCCTGCAACATCCCTCTTCTCAAGCGCCGAGTAGCTGAATTCTTCGGGCAGGATCCTAGGTGTGACCTAAACCCGATGGAAGTCGTGTCTATGGGCGCCGCCTATCAGGCGGAGCACGCACATGAGGCCGGAGACCTAGTAACCCTTCACTCCCTGACACATGCCCTTGGCGTGTCCTGTGCGGGCCCGGACTCGAAGGGTGTGCTTCGAGGCAACATGTTCGCTCCCATTCTGGAGGCGACGAGCAAGCTCCCGGCGAAAGCACTCCATACGTTTTCGTCAATGAATGACGATCAAGAGTCGATCATGGTCCAGGTCTACGAGGCACATGTTCCGGGAGAGACTGTTGACGACATGGTGCATTGGGACTCGAAATCCATAGACAACCTGCCCCCTGGACCAGCCGGCTCCTACCCCATCAACATCGCCTTCGACTACAACATCGAGCAGCAGCTGACTGTCCACGTAGAGATCCCTGGACATGGAATTTCAGAGCGGTGGACCGCGTCGCACCAAGATGAGCTTGAGTCGACCCGTGGTGAGTCTGAGTCGAAGCTCTCAGCTCTGGGAGTAGGGCCGGTAGACGCGCTGAAAGACTATGCCGAATCAGTCCGGAGTAAGTCTGCTGTGCTCAACACCGACGCGCTGGAGCAACTACGGCAGCTCGATGAGTTCGTTGAGAAGGGTGATGCAGACGGCGCCCGCTCGACCAAAGCCAAACTCGCGGAGACGCTTTTTGACTTGGGCATCTCACTTTGATCGGGACACAACTGGAGCTTTCACCACAATCGCTTTGCAGAATCCTCACCGCCTCAATCCAGAATTTACTTACTGAACCCCAAGCGCCTTGAACGCCGCATCCCTGGGGTCCGCATAGAAGCTCGTCTGGAACTTCGCGAACAGCTCACCCGGAATGGTCGGGATGTCGCCAACACTGGCCATCGGAAGCAACAAGCGCTTGGCGCCGGCCTCCGCAGCCACTTGAAGTGACTCAGCCAGGCTCTCGACAGGAATGATGCTGCCACCGAGGCTCATGCTGCCGAGCACCACCATCTGAGACTCCAGCGCCTTGCCCACGAGGGCCGAACAAAGAGCAACGTACGCCGCGAGAGTCACCGTGTTCGAAGGCCCCGTGTTGTGCGACTCAACAACATGCAAGTGATAGTCGTGGTCCGCGGCCTTGAGTGAGGCCTGGATCTGCGACGCGTTCGCCCGGAAGTAGTCGAAGCCGACCTTCACGGACTCCTTCGCTGAAGCGCTCGATCCAAGTCCAGACAGTTTCAGCTGTCCATTACCGGGTGTCACCTGAGTTTCCAGACGGTACAGCCCAAGCTGCCCACCACTGCCACGACCAACGGTGAACAGCGAACCCGGATTGAGCGGGTCATCCGGAATCAACGAGTCACCGCCCTGCTCCAGAACGCGGACGATCCTCTCTTCGTTCGTTTCCAGATCGATGTAGCTCAGGTGGACGTCGTAGAACTCCATGCCGCCGATTCGCTTCAGCTGCTCCTTCACGCGGCGACGGGCCTCGAGCGCGTACTCCAGGCACTCGCGAACGGCTTCCTTGTCGTACTCCTCGTGCGGGTACAGCAACTTCAGCAAGCCCGACACCGTGTGCTTGACCGCAATGGTGTCCCGCTGGTTGAGGTCTCCGCCCAACCGGAAGTACTTACTGATCGCATCCCCGAAGTTCTCCTTCCGCATCTCGCGGAAGAACTCGGCCAGGTAGTCCACAATGAAGCCGTACTGGTTCGTGAAGAACTCAGGACGCATCTTCGGGATCTCCCACCCAGGGATGTACGCGTGGAAGCGATCGAAGAAGGCTGCATCGATCATTGCGTCCGGGAAGGGCGAAAGCAGATGGCTCGTCTTCAGGAGCGCTTTGACGTTGTCGATGTTGCCCACGAAGACCATCGACGCCGAAGCGTTGATCGATCCACGCCCACGGACGAATGACCCTGAGGCCATGTAGTCCTTCATGATCTGAACGCCGTCGTGATCCTTGAAGTGGATGCCCGCGACTTCGTCGAACGCAACAACATCCCACACTCCAACCAGGCCGATCTGCCGACGAGCGAGGTTGTAGAACAGGTTCGCCACAGTCGTTTGCCCGCCTGACACCAGGATGCTGTTCGGACTGACCTCCTTGTAGATGTGGCTCTTGCCGGTGCCTCTCGGCCCAAGCTCGCAGACGTTGTAGTTGTTCTCGACGAACGGGATCATCCGCGCCAACAGGTGCCACTTCGCCCGCTCCTCCAGGTTGGTCGGCTCCATCCCGGAAGATCTCAGGAGAGCGTCGTGCCACTGAACCGCCGTGAACTTCCGACGACCGTCACGAAGGTCGTCCATGTCCATGTTCGGCATCTGGATCGGCTTCAACAAACGGACGATGAACGGAGACCCCTTCTGCCCCTCCTCGAAGAAGTACTCCAGAGTCACCAGCGCCCAGATCCCTCCAACGAGCAGCTTCTCGTACTCCTTGACCGTACTCGTCGGCACCACCACGCCCTTGATCCCCAAGCTGAGCAGGTGCGCTTCATAGACGTCGCGCTTCTCATTGAGCTCGACCGTGACCTTGTCGATGACCTTGTACGTTCCCCTCTCTCGGATGAGGGACTTGATCTTCTCGGCCTCATCGGGACGCACGAAGTTCTCCGCAAGGACGCGCTTCACCGTCTGCAGGCCCTCTTCGATGATCTCCGGGTCCTGGGATGCGCAGTAGTTGCCAAGCAAGTACTCGAGCACAAAGACAGGGACGTTCGCGCCCTCCTTCACCAGCTTGGTGAGGTCCTTGCGGACGATCTTGCCGGCAAAGTGTGCGTTGAGGAGGACGTCCAAGTCGCTCTGCACCAGGTCTTGGCTATCAGAAGTCATCGTCAAAGCTCCGGTCGATTACGACGGGGACAGTCTGCACCTCGGCGCCAGTGTCGGCATCGCGAAGTACGAGTTGGTAGTTGGTGGACTTGTCAAACTCGCCTGCACGAAGCTCCAGGCGGATCGACCTCTTGCGCTCTTCGATGCTATCGGAAGCGCTATCGAAAGTGACGGTTTCGACTGAGGTCACGGCTTGCTCTCCCTCGTAGACCGCAGCGCGCAGCGTGATGGGCAACCGGCGCTCACTGACCGCCTCAGTCTGGATGATCTCGAACCGGTGCCTGGGGGTGGTGATCTTGTGGCGATTGCCCAAGACCTGCACAGAGACTTTCTCGGCCCGGGAGGCTTCCTTCTTCTTGCCACGTACGTGCGTGACCGTCACCAGCGGCACGACCACCTCTTGCGGCATGGCGCCCCCATGGACGAATCGTGCCCCGCCGGTGAAGTGGAATCGGTTAGCGCCTCTGGGCACCCAGAACTCCATACCGCCCTTCGCTCCGGACGTGGATTCAATCGAGCCGTGGTGAGCCTCGTCCGCATCGCCCAGGGACGGTCCGATCACGTAACGCTTCTTAACCTTCGTCGCCTGTTCAGGTTTGTGCTTGAGCTTGCTCTTGTCCGTTGCGCCGGGAGCCTCTTGTTGGAACAAGAACCCGTGGTCGGCGGTGACCCAGACCTTTCCCGCGTTGAGGGTGTTCACGCAGAACTGAATGAGGTCCTTCAACTCCTGGATGCAGCCGGCAACCGCGGCGAACGTCTCACTCTCCGTCGGTGCACTGTCCCCCACCGCATCGATCGTGTTGTGATAGATGTAGACGACTCGGCTGTCCTCCACGAAGTCGCGGGCGTCCGTCTTGGTCATTGCCGTCAGGATCTTCGCCTGGCAAGCCAGACCCTTCACCTTCAAGAGCTGCTTCCCGCGGGCCTCGGTACCCGATGTCGACTTGCCATCGGCCAGGACTTCACCCTTGGCGTTGTAGGCCAACTCCTCGTGGGGCAACAAACTGGCCATTCCGAGGGCCGTATAGGAAGGCAGCACACCAAGCATCGATGAGATCTCGGCCCTCATTCGGTAGAGACCGTTGATCGACCCGGTCAATTCCTGCGCCGCTTCATAACGAAACGCATCGCTGATGATGACATAGGCACGCTTGCCACCCGGCTCCTTCAAGTGAGGCTCGACAGTTGTTCGGTAGAAGTTCTGCTGTGACGGGATCCCATCAAGCGACCACTCCTTCAAGAACCCGGCATCCAGGTGTCGGCTCCACTCAAGGCCAAGCGGCTGGATGAAAGCCTGGTCGTACGCCCGCTCAACCTCATCGGTCAAAGCCTTAAGCAAGTCCCAGCCCCGGTTGAGAGCAGCCCGCGAGTTCACGCAGAAGTGTCGGTAGCACTGGTCGAAACGATAGAGCCCCTTCTGATACGCGTCGAGGAGCTCGAATGGAGTGTTGAACTTCAACGCCTGCAAGTATTCCCTGCGCAACGTGAAGAGCTCGGCAGCGGCAACGATGGCTCGGTAAGCATCCGAGAGTGCCTCGCGTTCCGGATCCCCCTCACTAGGCCCAGTGAGCCAGTAGCCCGCCAGGCGATCGGTGGCTACGCCGCGAATGTAGTCCACATCCAAGGACTGCGACTCAGCAAGCAAGTGATCCCGCAGTCCAGAAACGACGATCTTCTCAGCTTCCAGGAACGTGTAGATCTCGCTGATGGAATCTAGGTCCAGAGACCCCAAAGGCCCCTTGATAGACTGTTCCTGAGCAATGGCGTTGGCAGCAGCATCGTAGCTCCCTGCCTTCCCGCTCGAATCACGCCATTGAGTCAAGAAGACCACGGCGTTCTGCCGCCCCTTTGCAGTTGGAAGCTGAAGGTGAGTGAGGGACTCCATCCCCTTCCCGTCAGCCTGGTGGATCAACTCCGAAATGAAGAGACCTCGCAGGAGACCGGCCAAGGTAGGGGCATCTGCCGCGTACCCGAACTCGCCTTTCATCAAGCTCCAGAACCGGTCCAACAACCCGGTCTTGTCCAGCATGACCAAGAGCTCGGGAACCTCGTTCATGGAGAACTCCCCGTCCTGCAGATGGCTGTGACAAAGCCCTCGCAGCACGTCGAATGCCTCCGCCACTGGACTGTTCGTGAGAACGGCCATCATCTTGAGATCCAGCGTGGCCTCATCATCATCCGGGCTTACTAGCCGCTTCAGCTTCTTGCGGCGATCCTTGCTGGCCAGGAAGGCTGAACGCGCACTCAAGTGCTCCCGAAGCGAGAGGCTTGTCAGGCCGAGCTCCTGAAGCCTCAGGCTGGCCAGGTCCGCCCTGAACACCGAGCTGTACAGCCGAATGTCCAACAGCCAGTCTTCGTCCGCAGTGGGCGCGTCACCCTGGGTGTAGACCAAGTACTTGCCTTCAGGATCCTCGCGTTCCAGGAGCAACTTCGCCGAGAGGCCGCCCAGGGCCGCGACGTCAAGGACCTTGACCTCTTCAAGCCCCTCACCCAGGCCGGCGTGGACATAGGTTGCGAACTCCGCAGCGGGGTCGTGCCAGAAGACGAGCCGAGCATCCTCATCTACGAACTTCTTCAGCAGCGCCTGATCGACCTGACCCGCCTTCATACGGTCACTGCCTTCTGGCCGTGAACGGCCTTCACTTCAGCGAGCAGGTCCCCGAACTTGCCGTAGTTGACCTTCACACCGTCATCGAGATCCAGGGAGATGCGCATGTCCGCATAGTGCCGCAGCTTCTCGTCGAACGCGAGCAGCTCTACCTGCTGCTTCTCGAGCTTGGCTCGCTCCTTCTCGAGGCGCTTACTCTGGGCCGTTGAGGTCGCGGCCTGGATGTCGCCCCCGAGCTTATCCAGGCGGGTCGCGATCTTGCCCTGCAGCGGGATCACGTACTCGCTGCGCATTCGCGAGAGCGTGCCCTCGTTGTAGCGGTGCAGATAGACCAGGCACTGGAAGGCCTTCTGCTTGCCGCTCGAGAAGAGCCAGTAGATGGGGCGCTTCTTGTACTTCTGCAGGTGGTCCTTGAAGAACTTGTCGCAGACATAACTGCGGATGGTGTCGCGGCTCGACTCGTTCTTCTTCGGGCTGAGGTTGCCAGCCAGGAAGGTGAGGTTCTCTTCGAGGTCCTCGGCGCGCCAAGTCTTCGAGAGGAACTCAATCACGCGATTGCAGGCATCGTCGTCGAACCACTCGGTGTCGGTGAGCGGGACGATGCCGTCGTCATCGGCCGGGAAGGTGGTGTACTTGGCGTGGTCGAAGCCTTCGTTCCCGCTGTGGGCGTGGATGAGGCCCGGCGCGTCGAGGCTGTAGCGGCCCATCATGCAGCCGATCGCGTAGGAGACCAGCTCCTCCATTGTGTCCTGCCGGAAGCGGGTCCACTGCTCGTCTTCGGTGAGCTTGCCGCCGTAGCGGTAGGCGGGATTCACCGTGAGGGTGATCTGCTCGATCGGGACGTCGGGGGTGAGCTCGTCCGCCAGGCCGTAGGCATCGATGAAGAGGCGGTTGTTCTCTTCTTCGAGGCGCTTCATCTCGGCGATAGTGTCGCGGTTCTGGGTGATCCAGGCCGTGTAGCTGGATTCGAGGGTGGGCGTGGAGTCGGAGGAGGCCGTCAGGAGGTGGAGCGATTGGAAGTCCCAGGAGCGTTCGTAGGCGTCCCAGTCCACTCGGGTCTGTTCAACCAGCGAATCCGCGATTCGCTCAGCATCAGCTTGCGGTAGCAGCGCGGCCGGGAGAGCGTTGAAGTAGCCGACGTGGAAGTGCACAGTCGGGTTCAGAATTCGCGCGGCCTCCTGAGTGAACTTGTTGTTGCAGAGACAGAGCAGTTGCGCCCTCGAACAGCGGGAGTTCGCAAACGCGGAGTGCCCTGTTGAATCGAAGAGGAAGCCGTCGGGATACCACCGAAACGCGTTGATCGCAGACGTAATGTCGGACCACGAAACGCTCGATGCGAAATGCGAATCCGGATTCCTGATGACCGCACCAGCGAACGCTTTCAGCTCTCGTCCGTCGTCCCGCCAATTAACTAGGAAGTCATGGTTTCCGTACCACTTTCGGAACTCGCCACCTTTGTTATACGGAAACCAACGAAGCCGACTCTGTTGGGCCTGATCACGCGATCGCATATCGAAACCGGCGCTACTGAGTGGCACTTCTGGCCAAGTCCGTACAAAGCGATCATTGTCGGCGGTGGCCAGTCCTTGCTTTGCCTCTACCAGCTCGCCAATGGAAGGGTTGTCGCTGAACACTGCCAGTGAGTTGGGTCGGACCCAATACGCAATCGGGCCTCCCGGTATTTTCTGAAAACCTTCTTGAGAAGCCTCAAAGAGCCAACCGCAATCCCGATTGGAAATTGCGTGTCGCGTCCTCGGCCCTTGCTCGTCAACCCCGGGAAAATCAGCGAGCCGTACGAAGGAAGAGGTGAAGCCAGGCAAGGATGTGTTTCTAAGAACGAAAGTACAGACGTGGGCCTTCGCATCGACGAATGCGTCATAGTGAAGTTGCACCAGCGAGCTGATATTCAGATCCGATAGAATTCTCTGGCGCAGCGACGCGAACGACGAAATGAACATCCAAACAAACGATGTCATCAGCCCAATGTAGCCTGCTGGCTTCGCAAACTCCTGGCCTCTTACGATGAATGCCGAGAACAGGTCCTTGGCGAATCCCCGGTAGGCGACCTTGATCCAAGACTTCAACTCGGGGCTGAACAGCCTGGAGCCCATATACGGCGGATTCGCCGCCACTGCGTCGTACTGCGCCGATAGCAACTCGGCCTGCTGCACGAGCGGCCCCAAGCGTTTGAGCGCTTCTGACACAAAGAGGTCCTGGCTGGTCGCCTCTCTGAGCTGCCTCAGCGCCGGCAGCTTCTTCGCCAATCCCTCCGGCACCTGAATCAGCGACCCAAACGTCTTCGCGTGCTCGAACAGCCGCTTCAGCGCCGTGAGGTCCCCCGGCATCAGCCCGTAGTCCGAAAGCTCCACCCCCTTCGCCAGCCCCTCCGCATCAAACCCCGCACTATCCACCAGCGCCATCACGTTGAGCTTCACCTCCCGCTCAAACAACCGCCGGTCATCCGCCCTCCCCTTCATCATCAGCGCAAAGCCCGTCAGCTGCGCCGCTCGCTCGTCGATGTCGAGGCCGAAGAGGTTCTTCTCGAGGATCAGCTG
>TARA_R110002073_G_scaffold29086_4_pt1 | contig 15168 bp, 9 predicted proteins | sample TARA_R110002073 | Tara Oceans TARA_R110002073 (sample SAMEA4397174) | marine metagenome | biome: Polar Biome; feature: [DCM] deep chlorophyll maximum layer (ENVO:01000326); material: water (ENVO:00002006), including particulate matter (ENVO:01000060) such as... | depth 40 m
GGTCATTGGTCCCACACCGCCCGGCACCGGGGTGATGGCGGCGGCGTTTTTGGCGGCGGCCGCAAATTCCACATCGCCGACCAGACGGGTCTTGCCCTCATCTGTCGTGATGCGGTTGATGCCCACATCAATGACGGTCGCGCCCTTTTTGATCCAGTCGCCCTTGACCAGTTCCGGAACCCCCACAGCGGCAACAACAATATCGGCGCGCCGCACCACATCGGGCAGATTTTTCGTCCGGCTGTGAGCGATGGTCACCGTACAGCTTTCATTCAGCAGCAATTGCGCCATCGGCTTGCCGACGATATTGGAGCGTCCGACCACCACCGCATCGAGGCCCGACAGATTGCCGAGACGGTCTTTCAGCATCATGATGCAGCCAAGCGGCGTGCAGGGCACCATGCCTTTGCCACCGGTGGCCAGCAGGCCTGAATTGATGACATGAAAACCGTCCACATCCTTGTCCGGCGAAATGGCGTCGATCACTGCCGCCTCATTGATATGCTTCGGCAGGGGCAGCTGCACCAGAATACCATGCACCGCCGGATCGTGATTGAGCTGTTCAACCAAAGTCAGTAACTCGACTTCACTGACGCTTGCGTCCAGACGATGCTCATAGCTGTTCATGCCGGCGGCCTTGGTCGAGCTGTTCTTGTTGCGTACATAGACTTCGCTCGCCGGGTCCGCCCCCACCAGAACCACCGCAAGGCCAGGGATGAGGCCATGCTGTTCCTTCAGAATAGCCACCTGCCGACCGACTTTTTCCTTCAGTTTCGCCGCAAAGGCTTTTCCGTCGATGATATTATCTGCCGTGGTGTTTGTACTCATGGGGTGAGATCCTCTATCCAATGACCTAACCGGCGCATCAGCTCGTCTGGCGCACCGTCAAATAAGATCTGTTTATTACGATTTGTCTGGCCCGATGCAACAGAAATCTGGCTTGCGGGTATTTTCAGCGCTTTCGACAGTAATTTGATCAGGCTTTTATTGGCTTTGCCGTCCTCGGGTACTGTGGTGACATAGGCTTTAACCTGTGCGCCGCCGTCCGCTGTCTGCTCCACCGCACCAAAACCGTTCTTCGAGGCCTTGGGGGTCAGACGGATGGCGAGACGGACACCCTTTTCCTGCGGGGTAAGCGGCATCAGGCGTTACGCCAGGCTATACAACACCCGCATCAGAATACGGCTGACGAATTCGAGCGCGATAAACAACAGAACCGGCGAGAAATCCAATCCGCCCATATTGGGCAGGATAGCCCGGATCGGCGCCAGCATCGGTTCAAAAACACGATAAAGCGCCCCCATGACCAGCGCGACAAATTGATTGTGACTGTTGACGACAGAGAAAGAAACCAGCAGGCCGAGCACAATATACACCAGCAGACCAAATTTGATCGCCCCGAACACAGCGCCCACCAACCACGCCAAATCATACGCAAAACCGCCCATACCACTTTCCTGTTTTAGAATTTCCTGATGCCAAAGATTTAAGCCTGATCGGCGGCGAGTTCAATAGTTCATTTGAATTAGCCCCGAAAACACCCTAAAAAATCAATAAGCACCAGCCCTTTGGCGCTGCCGGGATCACTAGGCAAAATCGTCCTATTGTTGTGCGGCATATCACATGCTATCTTTAAGTGATACTTTGTTAACTGATTCTCAGTATACTGAGGAATGGAACTCTGTTCGTACCCGCGGGGATACGAATTTATGTAAGGATGCCAGATGTTTGGTTTTAATTCTAACAATACATCAACCAGCTCATTCACATTGATTAATTTTGATGCGAATTTGCTTGGCTCCTATTTCAACGCCCGAACTGTCACCCGAACTGTCTCCGCCATTCAAAATGCCCCGACAAGGATTGAGCGTGGCCCGGCGGTAATTACGCCGTGGGATGCCCTGGCCGGTTCCGACCGCACCTTGGCGGCGAAATACAACGCCTTACGCGGTAAAACCAACTTTATTGACCTCAATACCGATAACGTTCGGCAGACCCGCGACAAGGACGAACGCGCCCTTTTTGCTTTGTATCAGGCCCTCAATAATTTGAAGACCGTGGCCGACTATGCCAAGGAAGAATCAACCCCAACAGCGATTTTGGCCAAATTGAGCGATCAGTTTCGCGGCGGATTAAGCGAAGTACAGGACTATATCCGCGCCGCAGAACTCGACAAACTGAGCCTGATGTTCGGGAAAAAGGAACCGCGGCTCCAGAGCGATGTTTCTCTGGGTAAAAATAATTATGATATTATTGGTTCCGCCCTGTCTGTTTCTTCAAAAACACAGGTAATCCCCGGACTTTCCGGCACAGAAGTCTTTACCGTCAATTTGAATACAGGCACAGTCAATGATGACATCACCATTGACCTGTCGCAAATCACGGAACCCATTACGCTGAGCAGTCTGAGTTCCTACATTAACCAGCAGATTATTTCCCTTACAAAACTGGACACCGAAGGGAACGAGGTCTCTAAATATGACAGTCGTTTTGGCGTAAAAGAAGTCAGCACCGGCAAATTTGCCTTAATGGTCGATGGCATAAGTAGTGAAAAAGTGACTTTATCAGCCCAGATTACTGAACCCGCCCTGTATGTGACCGGTTCTTACAAGGCGGTTGGCTCCGACAGTGTCGAAACCGCCACCCTGACCAAATTGCGGAATCTTGCGGCGGCAGATCCCACTACGGAATTCAATACCCAGATTGCCGGAACAAATTTGAATAATTTTATCCCGCCCAGTACCGATGAGGACGGGGAAACGATCACGGCGCCTGCCGAACTTTTCGAAACCAAAGCCACCGCCAGCGTGGTCGACAGTCAGGGTAACGTCTATGTGGTCGGTACGACAAAAGGCGATTTTGGGACACAGATAAATACATCTCAGAATCAGGATGTTTTCCTGAGCAAGCAGGATGCAGCCGGCAATGTGCTCTGGTCACGGCTGCTCGGCGCCTCCGATGAAGCGGAGGCTTTCGATCTGGTTATTGACGGCAATGACAATGTGGTCATCGCCGGGCAGGTCAATGGCGAACTGGTGACTTCCGATACATTCAGCGGCCTCGACAGCTTTATCAGCAAATTCGACAGCGCCGGAGAAGAACTCTGGACATATCAACAGGACACCATTGCCAAGGATCAGGCCAACAGCCTGGCCATCGACGCCAATGGCGATGTCATCGTCACAGGCTCCATTTCCGGCAGGCTCGACAGCACAACCACCGCTGGCGGCGGTTCTGATATCTATGTCACCCGACTGGGCGGCGCAGACGGCGTTATAGCCGATTTAACACAGATCGGCGGCACCGGCAGTGAATATGGCGAGGCCGTCACCATCGCCAGCGACGGCAATATTCTCATTGCCAGCCGGGAAGATGGGCGCGCAATCATCCGTAAGCTGGATGCGACGGACCTGACCAATGAACTGGCGACGTATGATCTGGGAAATCTGGCGGGCGGCAAAATCGCTGATATAGCCGTAGACGACAGCGGGCAGGTCTTTATCACCGGCACGTCTTATAACGGCAGCCTTTCAGGCGGCGCAACCACCAATGCCCACAGCGGCAGCGCCGATGGTTTTCTGACCAAACTCACCGATAACGGCGCCTCGCTCACCGCCAACTGGACCCATTATCTCGGGTCAAGCGGCAATGACCGCCTCGAAGGGCTTACCGTACATAACGGGGCTGTTTATCTTGCCGGTAAAACCGACGGCACCCTGCCGGGCGAAACAAAATTCGGAACCACCGATGGCTTTGCCGCCAAGATTGACGCCACGACAGGTACGGCCGACTGGCTGAGACAATTTGGCGGCTCCACCGGGTATAAAGGCAGCTCATCCCTGGCATTTTCCGCCACTGGATCATCTGTGCTGACCAAGCTCGGCTTGCCAACCGGCCTTTATAACAACAGACAAACCCACGATATAGACACCCAGACCTCGGCCCGGACCGGCGACTACTTCTATATCTCGGTCAATGGCGGCAGTCAGCGGAAGATTACACTGGAAGCCGGCGATACCTTTGCGGATCTTGCAACAAAAGTTCAACGGGCCTCTTTCCGCTACGTCAAGGCCGTGCAGATCATTGGCGAGAACGGGCCTGAGCTAAAGATTGAAAGCCAGGCGGGCGCAACAATCGACATCTCCGCAGGCAAAGGCGCCCAGGATGCCTTGATCAAGCTCGGCATGGAACCCACAAAAATTCTGCCTTCTGATAAAGTTTACGCCATTGGCGAAGAAACATTAGGCACCGATCCAGAGAATCTTGGTGGTGTTTTTGGATTGGCATTACTGTCCGGGTTTTCCTTGCGCACCAAAAAAGAAGCCGAATATGTCAGCGGTCAGATCGCGGCAGCATTGGAAACCATCGAGCGTGCTTATCGCTCCCTGACCTATGATCCCGTAAAAGCCGATATCCTGAAACAGGCAAAAATTAAAAAAGGCACCGTACCGCCCCATCTGCTCAGTCAGCTGAACAATTATCAGGACGGGCTTAACCGCATTTCCGCCCTGACCGGGAATTACAGCGGCAGCCTGTTTATCTAATCCCCCTTTAAACGCAAAAAAAGGCGCCCGATACACAACTCGAGGCGCCTAAAATCTTTGCAGTCTTAAAACATACTATGCAGAAAAGACATATCTCACTACTCAGTTACTGTGTGAGCAAGCGACCAATACACAACAGGGCCGCCATCGTCGATTTTGAGAATTTCCTCCTACGCATACTCAGAAGAGAAAACCCGTTAATCTACACTTGCCTGATGAGGCGACGGCCGATACTCAACTGGGCCGCCTAACTCCACTTCATCAGATGAAGCATGGAGTTGGCGGAGGCAAGCGGTCCGTTGGGGGTCGGATAAGTGCCTGTTTCTCCGCCCCTGCTCCAGAGGCAATCTATACTATGCACATCCCATGCCAACTTTTGGATCCTTTGATATCTGCGCCTTTTTGTGAGACTTTGCCCCGAAAAGACCAAATTTATTGCAAAATGTAATAAATATAAAATGTGTTTTTGCATTTTTCATTGCAATTTGCAAATTGCCCTCTGCCCAAATATTTCCCGCATTAACCAAAAAGTGACATTCCCTTGTTATTCTGTTGATCTGCGACCAACCTGTAACATGAGACCCCTCCCCGACCAACCGGTGACACAAGAGATATAACCATGAAACGACGCCATTTTAGCATTCTGATGATAACGGGCTTCCTCACCTTGATGACAGCTCTTCCCGCGACTGCAGAAGACAAAAAAGACAGCGGCGCTCTCACAGAAGAAATTTACCTCACCATTCCCCCCTATGCCGTCACCATGTATCATAAGGGACGCCCCAAAGGCAGCATGACCATTCGCGCCAGCTTGCGGGTGGTGGACAACAAAAAACGCGCCCAGGCCCAAAAATACATGCCGCGCCTCAGCAATGCTTATTTGATTGAGACCAACCGCCTGTCGCACGATTATTTCGACGTAAACAGGCCAGTCAGCGTCGCCGCCCTTGGCGATACGCTGCAGATCGCCACCAATCGTGTTTTAGGTCACGAAGACGCCAAACTTCTCATCTCCGATGTCTCAATCAATAAACGATAGGCCCTCGAATTCCTCATTTTGGGATTAGACTTCCCTAATTACACGCATTAATACATATTATTCAACAAGTACATATCAGGCATTAAATCCTGATAATTCTGATTATAGGCTTCATTTCAGTGCCTTACGAATCTTAAAAGAAGAAGCTGCGCCCTGCCAGACAATCAATAAACAAACGACTGTTTTATGTTGATTTTCAACGCAATTATAGTATAGTAAAGCAAGCGGTAGAATAGGGGCCGCTGTACCGGCAACCAGGCCTGTCGTTTCATGCAATAATAAAAGACACGGAAAAATACCGAAAAGTCACCTGCTGAGGAAACGGACAGCCAGTCATTACATATCCACGGGAGGACTAAATTGTATACTTTCGCACACCTGAGAACCACATCCGCACTGATTACCCTGGCGCTTCTTTCTGGCGCCACCACATCATCAGCTGCCTTTGCCGAAGAAGAAGTTATGACGCTTGAAGAAATCGTCGTAACCTCCCAGTATCGTGAACAGAGCCTGAAAGATGTTCCCATTTCTGTCGCCGCCATAGGCGGGATGGACATGCGGGAACGATCCATTGAAAAAATGGCTGACCTGCAGTTCGCCGTCCCGAACTTCACCATGGCGGAAAGCGGTATCGGCACCAACGTCTTTATCCGCGGCGCCGGATCAGGCAACAATCAGGGCTTTGAACAAAGCGTTGGCATCTACGTTGATGGCATCCATCACGGGCGCGCCCAGCAATCCCGTCAGCCCTTTATGGATATGGAACGGGTCGAGGTTCTGCGCGGACCGCAGTCAATCCTGTTCGGCAAGAACTCTGTCGCCGGAGCCCTGAATATTGTCACCGCCAAACCAACCCAGGAATTTGAAGGTTCCGTCAGGGCCGGGTACGAACCCACAGACAATGAAAAAGAATTCACCGGCTATGTCTCCGGGCCAATATCCGACAAGGTCCGGGTCCGTCTCGCCGGGCGCTATCATGATCTCGACGGTTATATGGAAAACCAGACACTCAATCGTGACGAACCCCAGGAAGAAGACTGGGCCTTGCGCGGCACCATGGTTGCCGATCTCAGTGATAACCTTGAAATGACCTTTAAGCTGGAACACAGCCGATTTGATACATTGGGGCGCAATATTGAAATCGCCAACGAGCTGCCCAGCGTCATACCGTCCTTTGGCGGCCTGACTTACAGCCAGATCCTGGTTGGCGTATTTGGCGCGGATGCATCGGTGCTCAATAACATCCGGGATGACAAGCGCCATTCCAACGGCGATTTCAGCAACAACAAAAGCACCGAAGCGGTGATGACGCTGAATTACCGCATGGGCGAACATACCCTGACCAGCGTCACCGGATACAGCAATTTCAACTATGATCAGAATTGTGATTGCGATTTCACCGGTGCTGATGTCTTCGATCTGCCCATGACAGAAAAATACAAACAGTTTTCCCAGGAAATTCGCCTGGTTTCCCCTGGCGGTGAAAAGATTGATTATATTCTTGGGGCTTACTTCCAGACCAGCGACCATGATTTCACAGATCAGCTGCGCGTCACGAAGGACTCGGTTCTGATTAACGCATTAAACGCCAACCCCGCCTTTGCGCCTTTTGGACCCATTTTTGCGGTGAATGGTCTTGCCGGAGCCGGAGACCTGTTTAAAAATACCGCTGTTCCCCGGGCGGCCCATGTGGACGCGGATGTCTATTCCGGTTTTGCGCAACTGTCCTATCACATGTCTGACAGACTGACCTTGCAACTGGGCGGCCGCCTGACTCATGAGAAAAAATCCGGCACCCGGGAAATGACGGTAACCAACATTGACGGCACCCCCCTTACCGGCGCCCAAGCCAGCCTGGCCCCGGACTTCTTTGCCCTGGCGTTTGAGCTGGGCGCGTCAAATGCCCGGGGCGCTGAACTCGGGGCTGAAGTGCTGCCTCTGCTGACTTCTGTCTACACCGGATTATACGGGCCGGTTATCGGCCCCGCGACTGCAGCGCAAGTTGCCGGCGCCTTCGGCGCCAAAATCGCGGCATTGGGACAACATCCTGTTGCCGGGGAACGCAGCGAGACAAAATTCTCTCCTGATATCAAGCTGCAATTTGACGCCACGGACGACGCCATGCTCTATGCCAGCTTCTCCAAAGGCTCCAAGTCCGGCGGGTTTGACTTCCGCGCCAATAACAAGGGCGCTTCCGCCACCATGGAGGACTCCTTCGAATTTGAAGATGAAACCGCCACGAACTATGAGATTGGCGGCAAGGTTAAATTAGCCGGTGGGGCCGCAGAACTTAATTTCGCGGGGTTTTATACCCAATATAAAGACCTGCAGGTATCGATCTTTGACGGCACGCTCGGTTTTAACGTCGGCAACGCGGCCAAAGCGGACATCAAAGGCATCGAAGTTGACGGCCGCTGGCAGGTGGCCGACGGGCTGGTTCTTTCCGGTTCTGCGGCTTACAATGATTTCGAGTTCTAAGATTATCCGCTTGGGCGGTGTAATTTCCTGCAAACCCCGGACAGTGTGGTCAATGGCCAGGATTTCTGCGATTATAGCGGCGAAACCAACCAACTGGTTTCCGAATGGCAGGGCACCCTGGGACTGGACCACAATATGTATATAACTGATGATCTGGAACTGCGCACCAACATCAATATGTTCTATACCTCCGAATATCATGCCTCTGCCAGTCTTGATCCGGTATTGGTCCAGAAAGGCTATGCCAAGATTAATGCCCGTGTGGCGCTGGTGAATATAGCCGGGGGATGGGAAATTGCGGTTCTGGGACAAAATCTGACGGACAAGCGGGTCTTGTTGTTTGGCGGGGACGCGCCCCTGTCCGGCAGCAGCTTCGGTGCCAAATCGACCTATAACTTCATCGGCCGCGGCCGCACCTTCACACTGCAGGCCATGATGAATTTTTAATTACCATCTATGTTATACCGGTCCCTGAACCGAGGGACCGGTATAACATGAAATAATATACTTTTCCAAATTTCCCCAGATCCAATTTTTAGCAACATCACTGCAGTAACTTTACCAAGGCGGGTAAATATGTATATACTGGTCCGAGATTATCACCTCTGTCCTTGAGATGAGGCAAAACAAGCCCCTTTCTAACGCTTAAAAGGGCGTATTCTAAGAAATGCTCATAATGTCCGACATGCCTAAAACACCACGCCATTCTTTCCCCAAAATGCCCAAGATGGGGCGCGGCGGTATCCTCCATACAGACTTTTGGTGGAGTATGCTGCCCGATTTTGAAGTCATAAACTCCCAATTGAAGCAAGAAATATCTGACCACAAAGCCGAAGAAACTGACACTCAAATTCTAAGTAATCCAGATTGCTGGCGCGGCCATCGCAGCTACCAAACCTGGCCATATTTGAAGGATTTTATCCTCCATAAGCTTAAAATTGTTCATCAACATTATATCGCCGGCGGTGCTCCTTGCGCTGCACTGGACGACTATCCTGAAGATCGATTTGAATTCGAATATTGGACAAACGTTAACGAGCCCGGGAGTAGCAATATCATTCACTCCCATTCAAAGTGGCATTGGTCCGGGGTTTATTATGTGCAAGGACGAGACACAGGAAAAATAGCCTTTTACAGCACACCATATTTAAACCAACAGGTCACAAGAGGATTACCCTTTGGGCAATCCTTCACGGTGGAGCCCGTGGACGGCTTATTATTACTCTTCCCAAGTTATCTTCTTCATGAAGTATTGGCAAATCCCTCCCTTAAACAACGCATCAATATTGCTTTCAATATTAAAATTAAATTCTAGAGCGATAACTTCAAATGCTCCAAGGAGGCGACATGACATTTTTGGCTGATCTCGAACAACGCGCTACTTCTATGATTCAGCAGGGAGAAGAAGCGCAAGCCGCACAAGTGTGCCAAAAAATCCTTATGGTCGAGCCAAATCATATCAGTGCACTGGATTTTCTCACTACATTCAGCTTTGCTCAGAACGAGTTTGCCGCCTGCCTGCCGTACCTCGAAAGACTTGTAGCCCTAAACCCCGAGAACACCGTGTTCTTAACCAAACTAGGTTATGTGCAAGAGGCGCAAGGGCATCTCGCAGAAGCCTTAAAGATTTATCTGAAATGTCACAGCATCAATCCAGGAAACCCTGTAATTTATCTTTATATTGGATATGCCTATCTGGGACTGGGGCAAGAGGCCAAAGCCGCTGAAGTTTTCTCCTTAGGAGAGGATGTCGATTATCTTTTGCTCAGAACCTACCATGATCCGGAGAAGGGAGTCCTTCTGCAACATCGTGCGCGGAAAGGCGAACAAGTCCTGCATCAACATCTCACCAATCTTCACCTACAGGTCATCCGCGAAAGAAACACAGATCACTCCCTTCACAGGATAGAAGCCGCCATTTGGCCACAAGTGGATATCCGAGACTTTACTTATAAAAAAAACAACCAGCGCCCCCACCTTTTCTATATCCCCGACCTTCTTGCCAAACCCAGTTTCGCTCGAACTGAATTACCCTGGACTAAATATATTGAATCCCGCTTTAATGACATTAAACAGGAAGTTCTCAATAATCTGAACGTCGAAGAAGACGGTACCCCATACCTTCCTGCTAATCTGGCTTTATCAGAGGAAGGTTGGGATAAAATTGTCGGTCGAATGAACTGGGCCGCAATACATCTTTATAAGCAGGGGGTCGCCGCTGATCATATCATTTCAAAATACCCCACCTTATGTGAGGTCCTGAAAGAACTTCCCTTAACGAAAATAAATGACCAGCCATCGGAAGTCTTTATATCCGTCCTAAAACCCGAGACTAAAATTCCTCCACATTTTGGAGTTTCCAATAATACCCTTACTGTACATTTCCCCCTTTATGTGCCGGAAAGGTGCGGTCTGCGTGTTGACAATGAGACTTTTGATCAACGCGAAGGCGAAATTATTGCTTTCGATGATAGTTTTGATCATGAGGCCTGGAATAATAGCCAACAGCCGCGGTTGGTACTCATCTTTGAAGTATGGCACCCGGATTTGACAAAAGACGAACAAGACGCGATCTCAGCTACCTTTGATGCCCGAGTAAAATGGCTTGCCCAACGTACCATCACCTGATCCTTACTCTAATGCGCCTCGTCCCAGTTGTCGCCGGTGCCACAATCGACCGTAAGAGGGACACTGATTTCAAGCGCCGGCAACGCTGCCTGCTCCATTGTGCGCTTAACCACCGGAATGGTCGCCTCAATCTGGTCTTCCGGCACTTCGAACACCAGTTCATCATGCACCTGCAGCAGCATTTTGGCATCAAGTCCGGCTTCCTGCAGCGCGGATGGCATTTGGCTCATTGCCCGACGAATGATGTCCGCCGCCGCCCCCTGTATGGGCGCGTTAATCGCCGCCCGCTCGCCAAAGGACCGCTGCATGCCGTTCTTGTCATTGATGTTGGCAATATGGCAACGGCGCCCAAAGATGGTCTCCACATAGCCATGACGGCGGCAGAAATTCTTGGTCTCTTCCATATAGTGACGAATACCGGGAAAACGTTCGAAATAAGTGTCAATGAACTGCTTGGCTTCCCCGTTGCCGATCCCCAGTTGCCGCGCCAGCCCGAAGGCGCTGATGCCGTAAATAATCCCGAAATTGATCGCCTTGGCCTGTCGGCGGACAATCGGGTCCATCCCCTCAAGCGGGACGCCAAACACCTGGCTCGCGGTCATGGCGTGAATGTCTATTCCGTCACGAAAAGCCTGCTTCAGGCTGTCAAGATCGGCGATATGGGCCAGCAGACGCAGTTCAATCTGGCTATAATCGGCGGCAAGGAATTTATGTCCCGGCTTGGGGATAAAGGCCTGCCGGATTTTCCGGCCCTCCTCGGTGCGGATCGGAATATTCTGCAAATTCGGCTCATTGGACGACAGCCGCCCGGTGGTGGTTGCCGCCAGGGAGTAAGATGTGTGAATGCGGCCACTGTCTACATTTATTTCATTCTGCAGCGCGTCGGTATAGGTGCTTTTCAGCTTGGCCAGTTGCCGCCAGTCCAGTACCCGCCGCGGCAGGTCATGGCCTTCTCCGGCCAGTTTCTCCATCACGTCCACATTGGTGCTGTAGCTGCCATTCTTGTTTTTCTTGCCCCCCGGCAGACCCAGCTCACCGAAAAGAATTTCCCCCAGCTGTTTTGGGGAAGCGATATTGAACTCGCGCCCGGCAAGACCGTGGATTTCCTTTTCCAGCACCGCAAGGCGTTCGGCAAAATCATTGGACAGCCGGTGCAACATCTGACGGTCGACCAATATGCCATGCTGCTCCATACCCGCGACCACCGCCGCCAACGGCCGGTCTATTGTCTCATAGACCGTGGTCATTTTTTCTCTCGACAGCCGGGGCTTCAACACCCGATGCAACCGCCCGGTGATATCCGCATCTTCAGCGGCATACTGGGTGGCCTTGTCGACCGGCACCTGATCAAACGTGATCTGGTTCTTGCCACTGCCACAGACCGTCTTGAAGGGAATGCAGTCATGATTCAGATGCAGCTTCGCCAGTTCGTCCATGCCATGACCATGCACCCCGGCATCCAGAACGTAAGACATCATCATCGTATCATCATAGGGATGAATATGGATGCCTTCCTTGGCGAGGATCAGATAATCATATTTGATGTTCTGGCCGATTTTAAGGATCGCCGGGTCTTCCAGGACCGGTTTTAAGGCGGCCAGAGCTTTATCAACGGGAATCTGGTCCGGCGCCTGAGCGTCGCCAAAATCAAGCTCGCCCGCCACCACCGTCGTATGACGTAAAGGAATATAACAGGCCCGCCCGCTGCTGACTGACAGGGAAATCCCCACAAGCTTCGCCGCCATCGCATTCAAGGATGTGGTTTCCGTATCAACCGCCACCTGATGCGCGGCCCGGATATTGGCGACCCACTTTTCCAATTGCGCCAATGTAGTAACGGTCTCATAGACGACTTCTGCCGGCACCGCCTCTGCCATATTTTGTACAGAATCAGGAATCTGGTCGGGGCCCATATGGGACATCACCTTGACCTGAAGACTTCTAAAACCCTGTTCTTCCAGGAACGGCAATACCTGCTCCGCATCTATATCCTGCACCTTCAACGTGTCAATATCCGGCAACCCCTGAACATCCGTGACAAGCGTGACCAGTTCCCGACTGGTGCGCGCCATGTCGGCGTTTTCCATCAGCTTTTCCCGGCGCTTGGGCTGCTTGATTTCATGGGCGCGGGCCAGCAGGCTGTCGAGATCGCCGTACTCGGTGATCAATTGAGCGGCGGTTTTGACCCCGATGCCCGGCACGCCGGGAATATTGTCGGCGCTGTCGCCGGCCAGCGCCTGTATTTCAATCACCTTTTCCGGCCCGACACCGAATTTCTCGAACACCTCTTGCGCCCCGATAAATTTATTCTTCATGCCGTCAAACATATTGATCTTGTCACTGATCAGCTGCATCAGATCCTTGTCCGAAGATACGATGGTGACCTCAAACCCCTTTGCTTCGGCCTGACGGGCATAGGTGGCAATCACATCATCCGCCTCATAACCATCGCTGTCGATGGCCGGTACATTGAAGGCGTCAACCACCTCACGGATAATCGGGAACTGCGGCACCAGATCTTCCGGGGCCGGGGGACGGTGGGCTTTATATTCCGGATAGATATCATTGCGGAATGTCTTGCGCGCCCGGTCAAATATGCAGGCCAGATGGGTCGGCCGCACATTGTCGTCAAAATCCTTCAGCAACTTGAACAACATGTTGGAAAAGCCCATCACGGCATTAATCGGCGTGCCGTCATGGCGGGTCAACGGCGGCAGGGCATGATAAGCCCGAAAAATAAACGCTGATGCGTCAATCAGGTAAAGATGTTGTGGTATCGCCGTCGGCGTATTATCGGTCATGAAGAGCCCTTAATTCCTGTAATCCCCCATGCAGGGATCCCATGTTTTTATCAATAGTCATTGACCAAAGATTAACCGGGTGATACCGATAATCCTTGCCCGCAAGATGACCGGGTAAATAGGCTTGAGAATCTAATGCGCTCCCGCCGGTTACACAAGGTATTTTTATGACAGATCACCCCTTGGCCCTGGAAATTCGGGGATTGGAAAAAATCTACAGCGGCAGTAAGAAGGCGGCCCCGAAGCATGCCCTGAAAGGCATTGATCTTTCGGTGAAGCGGGGCAGCATCTTTGGCTTGCTTGGCCCGAACGGCGCCGGCAAGTCCACCACCATCAATATTCTCGCCGGTCTGGTGCGTAAAACGGCCGGCAGCGCCAAAATCTGGGGATTTGACATTGACGAGCAGCCCCGCAACGCCAAGGCCAGCATTGGCATCGTGCCGCAGGAAGTCTATTTCGACGCTTTCTTCTCGCCGCGGGAAATGATGGAACTGCAGGCCGGTTTCTACGGCATTCCAGCCGAAGAACGCCGCAGCGCGGAAATTTTGGATGCCGTCAGCCTGCTGGATAAAGCCGACAGCTATACCCGGCATCTGTCCGGCGGCATGAAGCGGCGGCTTTTGGTGGCCAAGGCCATGGTGCATAACCCGCCGATTCTGGTGCTGGATGAACCCACCGCCGGGGTCGATGTGGAGCTGCGCCAGAACCTCTGGCAGTATGTGCGGGAACTTAACGCCCGGGGCGTCACCATCGTGCTCACCACCCATTATCTGGAAGAAGCAGAAGAACTGTGCGACGAGATCGCCATTATTAACCACGGCGAAGTGGTCGCCTGCGACAGTACGAAAAATCTGCTGAACCATATTGATGAGAAGATTGTCACCATCCGGACAACGGCGCCCCTCTCGGCCCTGCCGCCGGCGCTGACCGCCCTGGGGGCGCAGATCAACAGCCTGGGCGAAATCGTGGTGCATTTCAGCCCGAGCCATGTCAGTATTGGTCAGATTCTGCAGCATCTTCAGGATGCCGGGATTGAAATCACCGATCTCTCGACCCAGGAAAGCGATCTGGAAGATATCTTCCTGCAGATCACCTCCGCCAAGGCCCAGGTCAAAGACACGGCATAACGCCATAGTTGAAGGAAAATTGTCATGTCAGAGTTTCATGATTTTGATGTCTTGGTTATCGGCAGCGGTGCGGCGGGGCTGACCCTCGGCCTGAAGGTCGCCGACCATGCCCGGGTCGCCATCCTGTCGAAGAACAAACTCAACGAAGGCAGCACCAACTGGGCCCAGGGCGGCATCGCCGCCGTGCTTGACACCCGCGATACCATCGAAAGTCATATTGAAGACACCATGATCGCCGGCGCCGGACTCTGTCACCGGAAGACCGTCGCCCATGTGGTGGAACAGGGCCGTGAGGCCATCGCCTGGCTTGTGGAACAGGGCGTCGCCTTTACCAAGGACAACCCCGCCGCCAAGGATGCCTTTGTCGACGGCGATTATCATCTGACCAAAGAAGGCGGGCATTCTTTCCGCCGGGTGGTGCACGCCACCGACGCCACCGGCAAGGCGGTGCAGGAATCCCTGGAAGACAAGGCCCGCAGGCATCCCAACATTACCCTGTTTGAAAATCACATGACCGTCGATCTGATCAGCGACCGTCACCCCGACCCGGA
>TARA_R110002073_G_scaffold87564_19_pt1 | contig 15167 bp, 14 predicted proteins | sample TARA_R110002073 | Tara Oceans TARA_R110002073 (sample SAMEA4397174) | marine metagenome | biome: Polar Biome; feature: [DCM] deep chlorophyll maximum layer (ENVO:01000326); material: water (ENVO:00002006), including particulate matter (ENVO:01000060) such as... | depth 40 m
GTTTCGACGGCTGGCGGATCGAACGGCTGGCCGCGTATGAACGCGATGTGCAGGAAGGGCGCGGGCATTCCGGGCGCTCGGCGCTGATCGATTTCGTGGCGGTGAAACCGGGCTGACGGTCTCAGGGGGACATGAGGATGCAGGTCGTCGAGCCGGTGGCATAAAGCTTGCCATCCTCGACCCCCCGGATTTCGCCAACCGCAACAGCGGTCGATCGCCCGGCGTGCTGGAGCGTTGCGGTGCAGTCGATCAGGGTGCCGGGCTTCAGCGCGCGGGTGATGTTGATCTTGTATTCCAGCGTCGAATAGGTCTTGCCCTTGGGCAGGATGGTGGCCACGGCACAGCCCATCGCGCTGTCCAGAAGCGTGCCATACCAGCCGCCATGCACCCCGCCCATCGGGTTCAGATGCTCGAACGCGGGCGCGCCGCGAAAACTGACGCGGCCTTCCTCGACGGCGTGCATGGCATAGCCCATGATCCCGGCGATGGGCGCGCCGGGAAGGCGGCCCTCCTTGATCGCGGTGATGAACTCCAGCCCGCTTTGACCCAGCATCGTCCGGGCATCGGGCATATCGGCGGGCGAGCGGGCAACGTATTGATCGGGCATGGGAACCTTGGCGGGTAAAAAAGGGTCAGGCGCGGGCTTCGGCCAGCGCATCGGGCAACGCGCGGGCAAAGGCGTCCAGTTCGGCATCCGGGCCGACACTGACGCGGATGCAGCGGTCATGGGGCGCGACAAAGGGCATCCGGATGAACACCCCGCGCGCCACGATCCCGGCCAGCACGCGGCGCGCGAAATCGCCGTCGCCGCCGCAGTCGATGGTCACGAAATTGGTGGCCGAGGGCAGGGCGCGCAGCCCCGCATCCAGCGCGATCCGGGCCAGCCGGTCACGCGCGGCAGCGACTGTTTCTCGCATCTGGGCCAGATGCGCGCGGTCCGCCAGCGCCGCCAACGCGGCCTGTTGCGCGGCTCGGTTCATGCCGAAATGGTTACGCACCTTGTTGAAGGCCGAAATCAGATCCGGCGCGCCGATGGCATAGCCCACGCGCGCCCCCGCCATGCCGTAAGCCTTGGAAAACGTGCGCATCCGGATCACGCGGGGATCATCCGGGGCGATTTTTGGGGCAGTGCCCTTGGGGGCGAATTCGACATAGGCCTCGTCCAGCACCAGCAGCGTGCCGTCGGGCACCTGTTCGATCATGCGCGCAATGACATCGGCGCTGTGCCAGCTGCCCATCGGGTTGTCGGGATTGGCGAAATAGATCAGCTTCGCGCCCACCTCGCGCGCCTTGGCGATCAGCGCGGCAGGATCCTCGTGATCGCCCAGATAGGGCACTGTGTGCAAGACACCGCCATAGCCCGCGACGTGGTAGTTGAAGGTCGGATAGGCCCCGTCCGAGGTGACGATCCCATCCCCCTGTTCCACCACCAGACGCACCAGATAGCCCAGCAACCCGTCGATCCCTTCGCCGACGACCACATGCGAAGGCGTTACACCCATGCGCTGGGCGATTGCGGCGCGCAAATCATGGCTTTCAGGATCGCCATACATCCATTGCCCGGCATCCGCCGCCTGCATTGCATCCAGCGCCAGGGGCGACATGCCAAAGCCGTTCTCGTTCGCCCCCAGCCGCGCGAAGAACCCCTCGCCCCGCGCGCGTTCCTGGGTTTCGGGGCCGACAAAGGGCACGCTGGCCGGCAGGCGTTCGACCAGCCGGGAATAGCGCGGCCCAACCGGATGCCGTGTCATGCCCGGGCCTCGTGTAGCCAGGTCCAGATGCGCTGCGGGCTGAACGGCATGTCCACATGGCGCACGCCGTCATCCCACAGGGCGTCCAGCACCGCGTTGCCCAGTGTCGCCAGCGCGCCCACCGTCCCGGCCTCGCCGCAGCCTTTCATGCCGATGGGGTTGTTGACCGAGGGCGTGGGCTCGCTGAAAAAGCCGATCATCGGCAGATCCTCGGCGCGGGGCATGGCGTAGTCCATGAAACTGCCGGTCTGAAGCTGGCCGTCGTCGTCATACAGCGCCTCTTCGATCACCGCCTGCCCAAAGCCCTGCGCCACACCGCCATGGACCTGCCCCTGCGCCAGAACCGGGTGCATCAGCACGCCCAGATCATCGACGCACAGATAACGGTCCACGCGCAGCGCGCCGGTTTCCGGGTCGATCTCGACCTCGCACAGATGCGCGCCGTTGGGAAAGGACTGGCCGGGCAGTTTCGTGCGCTTGTGGTGTTTCAGAAGGTCGGTGCGCCCCTTGGCGCGGGCCAGGTCGGCGGCTTCCAGCAGGGTGAAACGGTGGTTCGATCCGGGGGCCGAGAAGATCCCGTCCTCGAAGGCAAAGGGGGCCGCGTCGATCTCGGCCTCAAGAAACGCGCTGAAGGCGGCGACCATCTGTTCTGTCAACGCGTGTGTTGCCACGGATTGCACGGTCACGCTGCGCGAACCGCCCGTGCCGCCGCCCTGCGCAATACGGTCGCTGTCACCCTGGATCACGTCGATCGATTCGTAGGGCAGGCCGGTCAGATCGGCCAGGTATTGGGCGTAGACGGTCTCGTGCCCCTGTCCGTTCGATTGCGTGCCGACATACAGGTTCACGCGGCCTGCGCCGGTGAATTCAATCGTCGCACCTTCGGTGTCATCGCCCAGAATGCTTTCCAGGTAATAGGCCAGCCCCAGCCCGCGCAGCTTGCCGTTGGCCACGCTGGCCGCCTTGCGCGCGGCAAAGCCCGCGACATCGCCCAATTCTTCGGCCCGGGTCAGGACGCGGTCGAATTCGCCAACGTCATAGGTGACCTTGCCGGGCGTGGCATACGGGAATTGATCCGGCGTGATGAAATTGCGCCGCCGCAGGTCCATCGGAGTCAGGCCCAGTTCGCGCGCGGCCATGTCCATCGCACGCTCCAGCAGCGTGATGGCCTCGGGCCGGCCCGCACCGCGATAGGCATCGACCGGCGTGGTGTTGGTGTAGATCCCCTTGACGTGCAGCAGCGCGCTGGGAATGTCATACACCCCGGTCAGAACCTTGGAGAACAGCGCCGACTGGATCTGCTGGGCGAATTGCGAATTGTAGGCGCCCAGATTGGACAGGGTGCTGACACGGTAGCCCAGCAGACGGTGATCCGCGTCAAACGCCAGTTCGGCGGTGCTGGTCAGATCGCGCGCGCCGTTGTCGGTCATCATCGCCTCGGCCCGGTCCGAGGTCCAGACAACAGGCCTTCGGACCACTTTCGCGGCGTGGGCGATGGCGAAATATTCAGGATAGGTCATGGCTTTCATGCCGAAACCACCGCCCACATCCGGGGTGGTGATCTGCACCTGTTCGGGGTCCAGGTTCAGCGTCCTGGCCAGTTCGCGTTTCATCACCCAGACGCCTTGCCCGTTGAAGGCCAGATGCAGGCGCTCGCCGTGCCATTCGGCAAAGGCTGCGCGGGGCTCCAGGCTGGCCACGGCAACGCGGTTCTGACGCACGCTCAGCGTGGTGACGTGGGCCGCGCGCGCGAAGGCGTCGGATACGCCGTCCTCGTCGCCCAGCATCCAGTCAAAGGCGATGTTGTCGGGCGCCTCTGGGTGCAGGGCCGGGCCTCCCGGCGACAGATCCAGATGGACCGGTGCGTCGTCGATATCCAGCACGATGGATTCGGCGGCGTCCATCGCCTGCTCGCGGGTCTCGGCGACGATCAGCGCCACGGCCTCGCCGACATGACGAACGGCTCCGTCAGCCAGGATCGGGCGGGCCGGGCTTTTGCCGGCAAACCCGCGCTGATCCGAGGCCGGGGCGGACCACATCGACCTTGTGATCCCGGCGGCTTTCAGATCGTCATTGGTCAGGATCGCGGCGACGCCGGGCATGGCGCGCGCGTCGTCCAGATCCAGCGTGGTGATCGCCCCGTGAGCCACCATGGATCGCAGGAAATACGCGTGCAGCGCGCCGTCCGGGGGGATATCGGCCATGTAGCGGCCTTGCCCGGTCAGAAAGCGGATATCTTCACGCCGCTTGACGCCCTGTGCCTGTCCGAATGCGCGCATCTTTGTCCCCTTGCCCAATGCCTGTCAGGATAAGCCTGCCAAGCGCAAGGGCAAGGGTTAAGCAGGGTTTCGCGCGCCTTTCATATGGTTACGACGCAAGGTCCATGACCATTTGCACCGCCAGCGCGCCAAAACCGTTGAAATGGGTGTTGGTGGGCACCGAATAGGCCCCCATGCCCTGGAACAGCAGGAAATCGCCCTCCTGCACATCGGCGGGCAGCGGGGTTTCGCCTGGCAGGCGGTCCACGCTGTCGCAGGTCGGGCCAAAGATCGTGCGGCCCAGCGTTTCGCCGGTGCGGCGCTCGCCTTCCGGCGACCAGACGCTCAGCCGGTTCAGCGTGCCCAGCAGCGGCAGTTCGGCAAAGGCGCCGTAGACACCATCATTGAGGAACACATGATCGTCGTCGCGCAGGGCCTTGATACGCACCAGCATGGCCGAACTGTCGGCCACCAGAGCGCGGCCAGGTTCGCAGACCAGCGCCGGGGCGTGATCGCCGAAAACCCCGGCGGCGGTGCTGCCGATCATGGCAAAGATCGCGTCCAGCGGCGGGGTCAGCGATTGCAGCCGATGCGACGGGAACCCGCCGCCCACGTTCAGCCGGTGGATCCGCACACCTGCGGCATCGGCGATGCGACCGGCGGCGCGGATATAGGACGCCCAGGCCTGCGGATCGACGCATTGCGTGCCCGGGTGGAAGGTCAGCGACGGAATGTAACCGCGCGCGGCGACGCGGCGCAGGATTTCGGTGGCCAGTTCCTCGGTCGCGCCGAACTTGGCGCCGAAATCATAGGTGGCACCAGCGACCGGCAGCTTGAAACGGGCGGTGATTTCCACGGTTTCGCCGTTCTCGCGGGTCACGGGAACCATCGCGAACAGCTTGTCCAGCTCGCTCAGCGAATCGACCGAATACGACGCCACATCGCGGCCCACGGCGAACACGATCTCGTGGCGCGCCCGCACCGGGTTGTTGTAGTGCAGTGCCGCGTCAGGGTCCAAACGCCGGATCAGGGCGATTTCCTCGGGCGAGGCCACATCGAAGGCGTGAATGCCGGCGGCCACCAGATTGGTGATTACGGCCTCTTCGGGGTTCGATTTGACTGCAAAGGTCACCAGCCCGGGAAAACCCGACTGAAAGCGCCGGGCCTGCGCCTGAAGCGCGGCTGGGGACATGAACAGGACCGGATCATTCGGACCGACCGCGCGCAGATACTCTATCGGATCGGACCAGATGCTGTCTGCAAACCCCATGGGCGTGACCTCTCGACTGTCGGTTCATCGTGTCCAGACCACCTCTGGCACTGTAGAACAGGATGGCGCAAGTAGGCGACATTTTCACCAGCCAAAAGGTTGAAAAAGACGAAATAGCGATATAAAATGACGAAAACATCGGCAAAGTGACATGGACGACCTGGACAAGGCCCTGATAGCCCAGTTGCAGACCGATGCACGGCAATCGGTGGCAACGCTGGCCCGCAAGATGCGGGTTGCGCGCACCACCGTGCAGTCGCGGCTGGACCGGCTGGAGACCAGCGGCGCTATCGCCGGCTATACGATCAAGCTGGGCGATGCCGCCGCGCGCCGCCTGATTCGCGCCAGCATCCTGGTGTCGATCGAGCCGCGCGGACAGGCGGCGGTGCTGACACGGCTGCGCAGCATCCCCGAAATCGAGCGGGCATTCACCACATCGGGGCGATTCGATCTGTTGTTGCAGGTGGCCGCCGAAAACACCGCCGCGCTGGATCAGGTGCTGGACCTGATCGGGGATCTGCCGGGCGTGCGCTCGTCCGAGAGCCTGATCCACCTGACCACGCGCATCGACCGGGTGACGTGAAGCGGCGCTACAGATCGCCTTCCCACCACAGGCGGCCGGTTCTGGGATCAGCCCGCAGCACAATGGTTTTGCCGATGGCCGGCAGATCGCCGGGCTTGCGGGCGCGCGACCGACCCGGGCGGCCCTGCTCGTCGGTCCAGATCATGCGGTGCAAATGAATGTCTCCCAGCTTTGTGCCGGTGTATTGATGCGTCTGGACAAAGGCTGTCTGGCGCCGGGTGGATTGCTGAGCCCGGCGCGCCGAAGGAAGATCGCGTCCGATGACCAGCGCCGCCCCGGAACCGGCCAGCAAGAGCAGCGCGCCAATGGACCAGGTCAGCCAGCCGTAGCCGCGCGTGGTATCGTCGATGATTTCGGCCGTTGCCGGAGAGTTGGGCACGTAGCGAACGGGTAGTATCTGACCCACGGTGGCGCTGTCGAATACCGCGCGGCTGACATCGTGCCATGCTTCCACGGCGTCGCCGCGCGCGGGCAGAAACCGGACAAGCAAGCGGTATCGCGGGGTCGGCATGCCGTCAGGCCCCTGCATTTCAGCGGTGCGGGCGTTCAGAACCGTGGCATTGGCCCGCAATCCCTGCCCGTCGAAGGCATCCACCGTGCGATCCAGCACCGCGCCAGCCAGCAGCACCGCCATGGCCATGGTCACCGGCAACAGCGGGATCCACATGTGGTGGCGGCGCAGCAATCCGATCAGCGATCTGTCCGACATGGTCCTGTTGTCCCCCGGTTCCCAGGCCGTGGGTCGAACCGGGCGCCTGCGGGGTTCAATCTTTGGCCGGATCAGGGGCGCGCAGACCCTGTGCGGTCAGGTTTGGGTCAGGGCTCGCGTCGCGGCCTCCAGCGCGCCGCTGCCGTGCGGGATTGCCAGGGCCTTCATGCCCGCGTCCATCACCGCCAGCGCGCCCAGCGTCATATGGGCGCTCACATGCCCCATATGTGCCCGTCGAAAGAAAGCGTCGGCCTGCGGGCTGTCGGGCTCGGCCATGCCCAGTCCGACGCCCAGCGTCACGCCGCCCTGATGCTCGCACCAGTTGCGCAGGCGCGTGCCGTCCGCACCCGAAAGCCGCATCGCCGTGACCGAATGCCCGCGCGCTGCCGGGTCCGAGATATTCAGCGCGAAATCGCCGCGCTGCGCCCAGGCGTCGCCCGCCGCCCAGACCGCGCGGGCCAGCCCGGCATGGCGCGCCCAGACGTTTTCAAGCCCTTCTTCCACGATCATTGTCAGGGCTTCGCGCAGGCCCATCAGGTGATGGGTGGGGGCGGTGCCGAAGAAATGCATGTAGAAATGATTGGCGTCGATCCGCGGCTCCCAGTCCCAATAGGGCGTGCGCAGATCCGAGGTTTTCGCCGCCTCGCGCGCCTTGTCGGAAAAAAACACCAAGCCGAGTCCCGGCGGGGTCATCAACCCTTTCTGGCTGGCCGCGATCATCACATCGACGCCCCAGTCATCCATGCGGAACTCATCGCATCCCAGCGAGGCGATGCAGTCGACCATCAACAAGCCCGGGTGCCCCAAATCATCCATCAACCCGCGCAGCGCGGCGATGTCATTCCTGGCGCTGGTCGACGTATCCACATGCGTGACCATCACCGCGCGGGCATCGGGTTGGGACCGCAGCGCCTGTTCGGCGCGGTTCAGGTCGATGGGGGCGGATTTGCCGAAATCGGTCAGAAAGGGCGTGACACCCATCTGCCGGGCGTGATCGGCCCAGCCTTCGCCAAAGCGGCCGGTGGACAGCACGACCGCGCTGTCGCCGCGCCGGAACACGTTGCTGTTGGCGGCTTCCCAGGTGGCATGACCGTTGCCGATATAGATCGCGGCGTTGTGCCTTGTGCCCGCCAGCGCCTTGAGATCGGGCCACAGGGACGCCGTCAGGTCCAGCAGTTCGCCTTCATAGATATTGGGCGCGGCACGGTGCATGGCGTTCAGCACGCGGTCGGGCATGACCGAGGGGCCGGGGGTTGCCAGATAGGCGCGACCGTTGGCGAACGTCATGCGGGGCACTCCTGAACATGTGCAGAATCGCGGGCACCTTAGGTCGGACAATTCGGGGCGTCAATCGCGCCATGGGGGCTGTCCAAGGCCCCGCGCGGGCCCTATATCGGGGCTATGGAAACCCTCATGCCTGTGCCCCTGCCGGACACCGAAACCCGCTGCGCGCCCGCCCTTGGCCGCGCGCTGTTGCGCGTGTCCGGCGCGGACCATGTGGCCTTTCTGCAAGGGCTGGTGACGCAGGATCTGGCCCGCGTCGCGCGGGACGGGATCGCCTATGGCGCGCTTTTGTCGCCGCAGGGCAAGGCGCTGGCGGATTTCTTTCTGGTTCAGGCCGACGGGGCGATCCTGATCGACCTGGCCGCCGGGCTGGCCGACGATCTGGTCAAGCGATTGACCCTGTTCAAGCTGCGTTCGAAAGTGGTGATCGAACCCGTGGACCTGCCGGTCACGCGTGGCACAGGCCCGATGCCGAAAGGCGCACTTGCCGACCCGCGTGACCCGTCGATGGGCTGGCGGCTTTATGGCCACGCTTTGACACAAGGGCCAGAGCCGGATTGGGACGCGCTGCGCGTGGCCGCCCGGGTGCCGGAAACCGGCATCGAGTTGCGGATCGGCGAGAGCTACATCCTTGAACTGGGGTATGAGCGTCTGAATGGCGTCGATTTTCGCAAGGGCTGCTATGTCGGGCAGGAAATCATTGCCCGGATGCACCACAAGACCGAACTGCGCCGCCGCCTGATGGTGGTCAGCCTGTCGCATCCGGTGCCGGTGGGCACGCAGGTTCTGACCGAAACCGGCAAGGATGCCGGCGCGGTCTACACACAGGCAGGCGGGCGGGGGCTGGCGCATCTGCGCGTCGAGCGGGCAATGGGGCCATTGCAGGCCGGGGATGCGCGGCTTGAGGTTCAGGACGGATAGGGCTCAGACGTTCATCAACAAATGCTCGCGCTCCCACGGGCTGATGACCGACTGGAACTCGGCATATTCATGCCGCTTCACCGCCGCATAGAGCGCCGCGAATTCCGGGCCCAGAACCTCGATCAACGCCTCGTCCTGCTCGAACATGTCGATCGCGTCGCCCAGCGTCAGCGGCAGCTCATCCTCGCCCATATAGGCGTTGGTGCGGCATTCCGCGCGCGGCAGTTTCTGTTCCTTCAGGCCCAGATAGCCGCAGGCGAGCGACGCCGCGATGCCCAGATAGGGGTTGCAATCCATCCCGGCCAGGCGGTTTTCGACCCGCCGCGCCTCGGGCGGAGAGATCGGCACGCGCAGCCCGGTCGTGCGATTGTCACGGCCCCATTCCAGATTGATCGGTGCCGCGAAGTCCGGAACATAGCGCCGGTAGCTGTTCACATAGGGCGCCAGCAAGGCCACCGCGCCCGGCAGATGGTTCTGCATCCCGGCGATGAAATGCATGAATTCCGGCGTTTCGCCATCGTCGGGGCCGGTAAAGATGTTCTGGCCGGTTTCGATGTTGATGATCGAATGATGCATGTGCATCGCCGATCCCGGCTCGCCCTCGATCGGCTTGGCCATGAAGGTGGCGAAGCAATCATGGCGCAGCGCCGCTTCGCGGATCATGCGCTTGAAATAAAAGATCTGATCCGCCAGATCGACCGGATCGCCATGCGCCAGGTTGATTTCCACCTGGCCCGCGCCACCTTCTTGCAGGATGCCGTCGATCTCCAGGCCCATGGCTTCGGCGAAATCGTAAATGTCGTCGATCACCTTGCCGTATTCATCGACCGCCGACATGGAATAGGCCTGCTTGCCCGCCGCCTTGCGCCCGGAACGTCCCATGGGCGGCACGATGGGCATGTTCGGATCGATGTTGCGGGCGACGAAGAAGAACTCCATCTCGGGCGCGACAACCGGTTTGAGCCCCTCGTCGGCATAGAGCGCCAGCACCCGTTTGAGCACGTTGCGCGGGGCGGTCGGATGCGGTTGCCCCTGCTGGTTCATTGCATCATGGATCACCTGCAAGGTGATGTCGGCGGTCCAGGGGGCGGCGGTGGCGGTGTCCATGTCCGGCACCAGGAACATGTCGGGCTCCTGATACTCGTCCTCGCCGCCCGGCGCATCGGCCCATTCTCCGGTGATGGTCTGCAAAAAGATCGTCGTCGGCAGGTGGAACTGGGTCTGCTTGTCGAACTTGAAGGCCGGCATCGCCTTGCCGCGCGCCACGCCCGCGATGTCAGGCACGATGCATTCTATTTCATCCAGGCGGCGCCCGTCGATATAATCGCGGGCGGCTTCGGGGATCTTGCTCATCCAGTCGGACATGGGGTTCCCTTCGGGTCAGGTGGCCGATCACGCGGCCCGCTGCGCGCCTTTGAAAAACGCGGCAATCTGCGCGGCGATGGCGGCGTTGTCGTTGGGTTGATCCAGCCGCGAACGTGCCGCCGCCAGCAGGTCATCGGGCACCACGCCGGGCCCGCGATGGGTCATCAGCCCTTCGATGAAATCATTGTCCATTTCGGGATGCGGCTGGACGGACAGGCCGGTATCGCCGTAGGCCAGCGCGGCATGGGCGCAAAACGGGGTCGAGGCCAGGGTGCGCGCGCCCTCAGGCGGATCGATCACCTGATCCTGATGCCAGGCGTTCAGGCGCAGGGTCTTGCCGGCGAAATCATAATCCGTCACCCCCACCGACCAGCCGCCCTTGAACTTTTCAACATGCCCGCCCAGGGCCTTGGCCATGATCTGATGACCAAAGCAGATCCCGGCGATGCGCACGCCCGCCGCCAGCGCGTCGCGGATGAACTGCTCCAGCGGCGCGATGAAGGCGTGATCCTCGTATACACCGTGTTTGGATCCGGTGATCAGCCAGGCGTCACATTCGGTGACGCTGGCGGGGAACTCCATGTCCACCACGCGGTAGACCTGAAAGTCAAACCCGTAGCCGTCCAGCAGGCGCATGAACAGATCGGGGTAATCGCCCGTGGGGATCAGGGGTTCGGGCGCGTAGCCGGTTTGCAGAATTCCGATTTTCATGATGCGGCTCAGATTGGGGGCTCAGATTGGGTGGGACTCAAACAGTGTCCAGATACAGTTCGACCACCTCTTCGGGGGCCAGTTCTTCCATATAGCGGATTTCCTGGCGCTTGGTGCGCACCAGGTTCTCGATCAACTCCGGGGTGAAGATGCGCGCCATCTCGGGCGAAGCGGCAAACGCGTCCACGGCGGTCGGCCAGGTCGTGGGCAGTTGCGGCAGGTCCAGGTCATAGGCGTTGCCGGTCACCGGTGGCGGCGGGGTCAGCCCGTCCTCGATGCCCAGCAGTGCCGAACCCAACACGCCCGCCATCATCAGATAGGGGTTGATGTCGCCGCCCGCCACGCGATGTTCGATGCGCCGCGCCCTGCGGTTGCCGGACGGAATACGCAGGGCCGAGGTGCGGTTTTCATAGGCCCAGGCGATGCCGCTGGGGGCGTGATTGCCGGGCACGAAACGCTCATAGCTGTTGGCGTGGGGCGCCAGCAGCAGCATCGAGCCGGGCATTGCCTTCATGCAGCCGGCGACCGCATTGCGCATCAGGTCCGCCCCCTTGGCAGAGCCGTCGTCGAACAGGTTGTTGCCCTCATCATCATTCATCGAAAAATGCATGTGCATCCCGTTGCCCGGCCAGTCCGGATAGGGCTTGGCCATGAAGCTGGCGGCGAAGCCGTGTTTGCGGGCGATGCCGCGCACCAGTTGCTTGAACAGCCAGGTGTCGTCGGCGATCTTCATGACGTCGTCGGAATGCAGCAGGTTGATTTCGAACTGCCCGACCCCGGCCTCGGAAATCGCGGTGTCGGCGTCGATATCCATGGCCTCGCAGGCCTCATAGAGGTCGGTGAAGAACACGTCGAACGCGTCCAGCGCGCGCAGGGCCAGGGTATCCGCACCCAACCGCCGCTTGCCCGAGCGCGGCGACGGCGGCACGCGCAATTCGCGCCCGGAATCGTCGATCAGGTAGAATTCCAGCTCGGTCGCGCAGACCGGGTGCAGGCCCCGGTCGTGAAAGCGGCGCACGACATTGGCCAGCGCGTGACGCGGATCGCCCTCGAACGGTTTGCCGTTGTCGTGGAACATCCACAGCGGCAGCAGCGCGGTGGGGGCCTCAAGCCAGGGCATCGGCAGAAAGCCGCGGTCGGTGGGTTTCAGAACCCCGTCCACATCGCCGGATTCGAAAACCAGCGGGCTGTCTTCGATATCCTCGCCCCAGATATCGAGATTCAGCACGGAATAGGGAAAGCGCGTGCCGTCCTTGACGATCTTGTCGGCGAACCGCACGGGCACACGCTTGCCGCGCGCCTGACCGTTCAGGTCAACAGCGGCGACACGGATGGTTCGGACATTGGGGTGATGGCGCAGCCAGTCACGCATGGGACACCTGAAGGTTTTGCGACCTGTCCGGCGCCTGGCCGGGTGATCGGGGAAAGGAATGGGCGGTTCGAACCGGGGGGATCACCCCGATTGCGAGGCGCTCAGAAACTGCCGAAGCCGTGCCGATCTGGGGGCTCCGAACAGGGTGTCGGGTGGTCCCTCTTCCTCGATCAGGCCCTGATGCAGGAAGATGACATGATCCGACACATCCGCCGCCAGCCGCATGTCATGGGTGACGATCAGCATGGTGCGCCCTTCTTCGGCCAGCGCCTTGATGACCCGCACCACTTCCTGTTCCAGCTCTGGGTCCAGGGCCGAAGTCGGTTCATCGAACAACAGCGCGCGCGGCTCCATGCACAGGGCGCGGGCGATGGCGGCGCGCTGCTGCTGGCCGCCGGACATCTGGGCGGGATAGACATCGGCCTTGTCACCGATCCCTACCTTGTCCAGCAAGGCGCGGGCGCGCGCCTCGACCTCGGCGCGCGGTTGCCCAAGCGCGGTGACCGGGGCCTCCATGACGTTGTGCAGAACGGTCATGTGCGACCACAGGTTGAAGTTCTGAAACACCATCGAAAGGTTGGTGCGGATCCGGGCGACCTGACCCCGGTCACCGGGTTGCCGGTTCAGGCCCGCGCCTTTCCAGCGCACCGCCTCGCCCTCGAACAGGATCTCGCCCTGTTGGCTGTCCTCAAGCAGGTTGCAGCAGCGCAGCAGGGTCGACTTGCCCGAACCCGACGATCCGATCAACGAGATCACCTGCCCGGGATGGGCCGTGACATCGACGCCCTTGAGCACCTCGAGGCTGCCATAGGCCTTGTGCAGTGCCTGGATTTCGATCACCGGGACGGGCGCGGCGGATTTGGCGTTGAGCGGGGCAGCCGACGGATCGGCTGCATGGGTCGAGGCAGTCAAGACAGCACCGCGAATTTTTTGATCATATTTTCGCAGTAGGCGCGAAAAATCCGATAAATGCAATGACCATGCGCGCAATTTCTGCCGGTCAGCGGATTCACGAACGCCCCAGATCGGAACACCGGCCCGGGTTATCCGCGAAACCGGTGGCCCGGCGTGGGTGTGACCAGCGCGGCAAAAGCGAAGCCGGCGACAAAGCCGCCCAGATGCGCCTGCCAGGCCAACATCCCCGCAACCAGGAAATACAGCAACAGGTTCAACACGATCAGCCCGATCAACAGCCGGCCGACCGGCTCCAGGCTGGCGCCAACGGCGCGGCGGCGTTGAAAGTCCCAGAACATCGTCGTGCCGAACAGGCCGAACACCGCGCCCGACGCGCCAAGCATCGGGGCGTCACTGGTGGCCAGCAACCCGTAGACCGCCGCGCCGCCGATCGAACTCAGGGCAAAGAGCAGCAGGAAGCCGCCCTGACCCAGCCGGTTCACCGACTCGCGGCCCAGATGCAGAAGGATCAGCGCGTTGAACAACATGTGCAGAAACCCGCCATGCAGAAAGGCATAGGTCACGAACATGGTGACCGGCTGGCCGTTGAAGGCAGGCACCCAGTCGCCCAGCAGGCCCGGCCAGAACGCTCCATACATGATGGCGATGTTGCGCAGGCGGCCAAGGCCCAGCGGCGGCAGGCCCAGCAACGTGAAGGCGGTTTCCAGAACCGCAAGAATGCCGACGATCCACAACAGGACCGGGGCGTGGCGCTGGGTATCAGTGACCGGTGAGCTCATGTGCATGACTTGTCACCATGGATGCGGCCATGCAAGCCCTCCGGGTTTCAATACCCCGTGGCGTGCAGCACGACACCAAAGGTCGACACCATGATCCGCAGATCCAGCCCGGCGCTGAGGCGCTGCGCATAGCGCAGATCCAGCGTGGCGCGCAGGTCGAAGGAATCCTCGTTGCGCGCGGTGACCTGCCAAAGGCCGGTCAGGCCCGGCCGCAACCCCAGATAGGCCTGCGGGTGGCGATACAGCGGCATCTGCTCGGGTAGCATCGGGCGCGGGCCGACCAGGCTCATGTCGCCCTTGATGACATTCAGGATCTGCGGCAGTTCATCCATCGAAGTCTTGCGCAGCAGGCGGCCGATGGGGGTGATGCGCGGATCGGACTTCAATTTTTGCGTCAGGTCCCATTCCGTTTGCAGCGCGGGGTCGCGCGCCAGGCATTGGGCCAGTTGCGTATCCGCGTCCCGCACCATGGTGCGCAGCTTCCACATGCGAAAGTGCTTGCCGTTCCGGCCCAGGCGTTCCTGTGAATAAAACGGATTGCCGCCTTCGACCCACAGGGCGGCGGCCAGCAGCGCCAGAACAGGTAGCATCAGCACCAGGGCAACGATGGCCAGTACCAGGTCCACCATCCGCTTGACCGTCGCCGCATAGGGGCGGTCCAGGGCCGGCAGGGCAATGGCAATCTGCGCAGCCGCGTTGGCCCCGCCGCGCGGGCACCAGCTTGCGTTTTCTGTTGACGCCGATGGAGGGCCGAAATGAACCCCCGACAGGTCAGGAAGGTCTCGATAGTGCAATGTCATGGCAGCACCCATAAGGTTCTGAGTTCGGCGAGCACCCCCCCAGGCGACGGGCCGACACAGTTTCGACAAGTTTTAGCCGTCTTCCGGCCCTGCCAGAAACAGATTACGGACAGATCGCCTCAAATCAGCGGTAAACTGTTTGTTTCCAACATAGTAAGCACTGGTTTCGACGCGAATTGCGTCGCATATTGCACATATTCTGCGGGACTTGCCGGCATCGTTTTCGATCTGGAAACAATCGGGCCGTCTGGTCCAAATCCGGCTGAAAACGGAAATGCCCTCGATAGGTGCATTATTGACCAAACTGCAACCGAAGCGCGAAATCCGAATCGACATCGCTCATGTCCGCAGCGCGATATGCCGCGAAAGCGCCGCATGAATTTGGTATTGTTGTCAAAGTTGACCTATATCACCAGACATCGAGACCCCCGCCGCGCTGGCGGGATTGG
>TARA_R110002073_G_scaffold93778_5_pt1 | contig 15122 bp, 24 predicted proteins | sample TARA_R110002073 | Tara Oceans TARA_R110002073 (sample SAMEA4397174) | marine metagenome | biome: Polar Biome; feature: [DCM] deep chlorophyll maximum layer (ENVO:01000326); material: water (ENVO:00002006), including particulate matter (ENVO:01000060) such as... | depth 40 m
ATTGTATTTTTCATTTCCTGTCACACTTGTAACACAACTTAAAGATTCGACCGTTCCATTGTCGTTTTTTACTCTTTGATTGTAATACGTTGACGGCGTATAAAAATAGTCTAGTGACGAATCAATACATTCTAAACTCTCAAAAATACCGTCATCAGCCAAAACCCTATCGGAATAAGATTTTGAAATACTTTCGGAATAAGAAATTTTAACCTTGTATTCGCGTTCGTCAAACTTATAAAAATCGTCGTATTGTATTTGATCTGTTACGATTAAATCCAAAGTACATTGCGATCCAATTAATGGTTTATAAAAATCGTCTTTTGAATTCCATTTTATTGTAACCGGTTCGGCGCCGCCTATCATTGGCAAAACTTCGCCGGTATAATCTTTTTTTAATATTTCAATTTTTTTTGGATATCCTAAAACGTCCGAAAATATTAATTCATATTTTACTCCGTATGCCATTTTTTAAATTTTTAATATATTCGATTTGCCGTTTCATTGGCGCGTTCAATTGCAATCAATAAGTCTTGACCTTCAACGCGTACCGATCCTGTAACGTTTACGTTACCGCCACCGCCACCGCTTGCGCCAATCATTCCTTGCAATTTATTTAATGGCGCTATGACTTCAGGATTTGATTTTGCGCCTGGATATTCGCCCACAAGACCCATTGTCGGACCGCTAACGATTCCACCGTTTGCGAATGCAGTCGCACCGCCGCCGCCGCCGCCAATTTTTCCGGCTTGTGCTTTTGCGAATGAACCTAATGCAATTAATGCAATACCGGCCGCAACCGCAACGGCCGGATTTAACGATTGTAACGCCTTTTTAATACCTTCAACGCCAATACCTATACTAATAGCTAATTTTCCCAATTGAACGGCCATTCCGCCGACTGTTGTTAAAAGAACTTTTGATAAGTTTTGTGCTAAATTTCCGCCGCCGCTGATAGCTTTCCCTAATGCTTCGCCGATTCCTGTCGCTAATTGATTTAATCCGCCGTTTATTATATCAGATAAACCGGCATTAAATTGCATTGCGTTTTCCATTGCCATTGTCCGTTGTTCTGTCAAAACCGCGTTTTGTTCCGCCATTGCATCAGGAATTCCGGCCGTATCGGCTTTTATTGCGTTTGTTATTGGCGTCGATATATCGCCACCGCCACCGCCGCCGTTGGTTGGTGTTGCTGCATCAATACCGCCTTCGCCTGTTGTTGCTTCATCGCCACCGCCACCGCTTGAAACCACCGCAACCGGAATTTTTATCGGTGCAATTTGTTTTGTTTTTAGCGCTTCATTAAAATTGTCGGCAACACTTGAACCTAAATTTCCGGCTTCCGTTTTAATATTTTCAAATGCGTTTGTAAAATTATCTTTTAAACCATTTGTTAAATTATTAAATCCGCTTTTTATTTTATCTATATCAAAGGTAAAAATCCCCATTATTAAATCGGCGGCACTACCAAAAACCGTTGATATATTTTGACCGAATAATTTAATAATTGTTGATAATGTAGAAAAAACAAATTTTCCATACGCTACCAAATTTTTAAACACCATTATAATAGAATTAACCGCTAATTGAATCGGTAAAGAATTGTTATATAATTCAATGAAATAATTTCCTATTTTTATAAGCGCGTTTCTTATTCCGGCCCAATTTTTATATATTACAACAGAAACCGCAGTCAATCCGGCAACAATTAATCCGATTGGACCTAACATTAAACTAATAGCCGCACCGATTGCCGGCGCCATTGTTAAAAGCGTTCCAATTATAGCAATGACCGGACCTAATGCCGCAACAATTCCGGCAAACGCCACAATTATTTTTTGCGTTGTTGGACTTAATGCCTTAAATTTTTCCGATAAACTTGTAAAAAAAGCGCCTATTTTTTGAACCGCCGGCGCCACCGCCGTCAATATAACTTGACCGACTGTTAACAACGACGATTTCATTGCGTTCAATCCTTGCGTCATTTGAAACGACGCCGTTTTTGATGTCTTTTCAAACGCTTCGTCCGTTGCGCCCATTGTGTTGGACAATGAATCAAATATTTGTCTAGTACTTTCAACTCCGGCGCCTGTTAAATCTAAAACCCCTTTTAAGGCCCTAATATTTGGAAATATTGCCGTTGTATCTTGACCGGTTTGTTTTAATCCGCTTTGCAGCATTTCAAGCGTTGCCAAAAGTCCGTCCTCACTTAATGATTTTTGAACGTCTTCAGTACTCAACCCCATTTTCGCCAAAGATTGAACCGCGCCGTCTGTTGGTTTTTTAATTGACGCTAATATTGCGGTCAATTGCGTTGCGCCTTCAGCGGCGCCGGTTCCTGTTCTAGACATTGCAGCCATTGCCGCGCCAACTTCGTCAAATCCAACGCCCATATTTGAAGCTAAAGGAATAACGCCGCCCATTGCACCGGCTAGCGCTGACGCTTCCAATTTACCTTCACGAACCGCCGCAACCATTATATCCGTAGATGCGGACGCGTTTAGATTTTCAGCGCCGTAAGCATTCATCGCCGACGTTGCTAAATCTGCAATCACTTTTGTTTCACCTAAACCAACCGCCGACGCTTTTAATGACGCGTTTAATGTGTCCGTTGCGTCCGCGCCTTTCAATCCGGCCGATGTAATAAAAAACAACGCTTCAGCGGCTTCGTTTGCGCTTTTACCGGTATCAACGGCCATTTTTTTAGCCGTTTCACCCATTTTTTTAACCTCATCGCCAGCAATTCCAACCAATGATTGGATTTGACCCATTGATTTATCAAAATCAAACGCCATTTTTGTAGCAGCAGCACCGGCCGCCACTAATGGCAATGTCAATTTTGCCGTCATTGATTTTCCAACGCTTTGCATTTTAGAACCAAATGAAGACATTTGCGAACTTGCTGAATTTAAAGCGCTTTTTAATTTCGACGAATCGCCGGTAATATTTAACTTAAGATTTGACTCGGCCATAAAGAGAATATTTTAAACAAAAATACAAAAAAAAAGACGCTTTTATTTTAACGTCTTTTTCACTGTCATTGCTTTGTATTTTTCGTGAAATGATTCCATTTGTTCACGCGTTGATTTTGGTTTTGCACGTTCTTTTTTTCTTGCTTTGTCAACCGGCAATTGAAATAATTGATCCGGTTTCAACATTTGCGATTTCTTTTGACATTGCGAATTGTGTACCATTGTCGCAATATATCGCGTTTGTTCCCATTGCAAATTTACGTTGTTGTGATAAAATTCGGCTAATAGCGCATTTTCGCGCCACGTTTGCCGCCAAAAATCGTCCGGTTTTGTGCCTATTAATCCGATATAATAATCGGTTAATGATTCAAATGTTATTTCTTTGACGGCTTCAACTTTCCCGGCTTTTCAATTTTTGAATTTAAGCTATTCCCTAAAATTTTGGATTGAAGCATTGTTTCAACAATTTTATTTATTGATTCGGCCTCTAATTCGTCAAGCCACGAACCAACAGAATAAATATTATAATCAATTTCATTTCCGTTTTCTTGATCGTTTGCCAATATAGCCGAATAAATAAGCGCGCGCAATCCTTTCAATGAAATACCGTTTTGAAATACGTCGCCAATGTCCTGAAGTGAAATCCCTAATTGTTCGGTAAATTCCGACCAAAAATTCATTGAAAAGTGTAACGTTCTTTTTTTGCCACCGACATTGATGTCAATGTAGCCTTTGTTTTTGTTTGCCATTTTAAATTGTGTTTGTCGTTAATAAAAAATAAAAAGCCGACGCCAAACTAATGACGGCGGCTAAAATAATAAACTTTTAATTTTTTTTTAGTTTGTTGATTTGGTGATTGCACCCGTCAACGTAATTGATCCGCTATAAGTAACGGCCGCTTCCATTTCCGCCGACATTTCAACGCTTGACAAAAAGCCTTCCGCAGTATAAACCGCGTCGCCTGTTTCAGCCGTTCCAAATACGCACGTTAATTGCGTTCTAGCTAAAAGATAATCAGCAAACTCAATTGCGTTTGCGCTATCGTCATAAGAAACTAAACCTTCAAATGATACTTCGCCACCTTTTACGCCGCCGATATATTCAGAAAATCCGTTTGAATCTTTTGTTGTTGCCTCTGGCGTGTCCATTGATAAGGACATTGAACAGCTTGTTGTGTGACCAACTGTTGCGCCTTCGACTGTTAAAATTAAATTAGTACCGTTAAAAACTCCCGTAGTAGCCATGTTTTATTTTTTTAAAGTTTATTAAATTTTTTGTAAATATACAAAATAATTATTTTATTAATCAGAAATATATTTGACGCCGGCAAATGAATGAATCCCTTCATTGTCGATACTTATTTCAAAATCGGACCAATCATCAATCGCGTTGTCGTTTTTGTCATTCCAACAAACGTCAACACAAAATTTTTCATATAAAATTGGCGGTGTGATCTCGTTAAATTCGTCATCATATTCGCCTTCCTTTACAATAAAATAACCAATTTTAACAATGGCGTTTTGATGTGTTGGATATTCATTGCCATCTTCGTCGGTGTCAACGCCTAATTTACTGATTAAAGAATCAACTATTGATTCATTTTCAAATTCGTATTTTTTTATTATTTGTGCCATTATTAAAGTGTTGTTAATTCTATTGCTTCAGATTGTGTTAATGCCCGATTATAAACTCTTAAATCTTTTATTTTAGCTTGTAGGTTATACGCATCGCCTGAAATTCCTGCGATTGTGCTTCTAACTTCCGTTAAAGTGTTTGGTGCAAATAAATTAACGTTTGTACCTGTTGAAATTAATTGACCGTTTACATAAAATTTGACTTCGTTTAGTTTGTACGTTATAGCCATTTTATTAAAATTAGTAATATCAAAACTTTGTGTAGTTATTATCGCTTGTGCTGAATTTAAAACCCTTACATCACATCTTATTTGATTATTAATAGTATCGTATTGTAAAGTAATTCTATTTTGCCCGCTAATATCTGCTAATTCTATACCATTGCTGTTTGTTTGAGCATTTAAAAAAGATGCCATTTTAACAAAAAAAGTACTTTCTAAAGAATTAAATAAACTACTTGAACCCGCACCATCAATAAAATCTTTTTGTCTTGTTACTGTACCCGATGTTGTTTTTATGTAGCTTGTTGAATAACTTCCTTGTTCTATTTGTCCACCAAAAGTATAAAATGTATTTCCCGAAGCGGTTGAACCATCTATATACACCGAATATTGCGCTGATGAAGTAGATGAATGTGACGTGTAATTAAATGATACCCTATACCAGCCATTACCATAATCTTCAATTTTTTTATTTGTAGCGTTATTACTTGAAACTTCTGTCCCGTTTGACAAATTAACAACCATTCGAGAATTTGTAAAACCCTCTTGAAGCCTTATATTATTATAATTCCCTTTTTTTAAAAATACGGATATATTGTATATTGTGTTTGTTGATGTTCCAAAACTTCTATATATCACACAAGTACCACTTCCATTAGACTGTACTAAAGAACCGTTATTTTCTCCGTCTGGTGATATAGTTACATTATCAGATTTAACCCCATTTAAAATACTATAACCTGACAAACTTGTATTTGGATAAACAATATTTGTCCGTAGCGGTTCTAATAATAAGCTAGGGCAATCACTATTTAAATAGTCTAATCTTGGTATATTTGACGACATTGTTTCGATCAAACCGCCGGCGCCTTTTCTCGTTCCGTCGCTACCTCTCGTAAATGTGAAATCGCCGTCGCCGTCTGTTGGAAATACTGAATAAACTATTCCGGATTTGTAACCGCTTGGAATCAATAATAAAGACGCTTCGTTTGCTAATGACATAAAAATAAGATTTTAGCAAAAATACAAAAATTTAAAAAGATATTTAACGGCCTTGACCTTTATATCGTTTTTTGTAGTTTTTAGACGTTTTAAGCGTTGAATTTTTATTTTTGGAATGTATGCCTTTGCGTTTCTTTTTAACTTTTTTAAAGACTTGTATTTGTGTTTGCTTTTTTGCCATTTTATTTTTTCCAATTTTTTACAATCTTTTCAGCGGATCGCGCACCAAAATAACCGCCGTAAACTAACAACAATAAACTAGATAATAAATCAATCCATTGTGGCGATATATTAAAACCGTCAATTGACGAATCTAAAACAATGTAAATAAACAACGTCAATGTTAAAAAAGCCAATACCAATGGACGAATGTTTTTTGTCAAAAATGAATCCGTCGCATTGTCGGACGTCCAACGCTTTGTAATTTCTTGCATTTCAATCATATCGAATTCAATTTCTTTTAATAAAAAATCTTTATCAATTTGTGAAATGTCTTTGTCTGAATTTATTTTGTCGGCTAAAATCTTTAAGGGTTCGATTCCCGTTATGTTACCGGCTAAACCTAACAATTCCGGTGCAACCTTTTTTCCATTGGCAACCAACCAACGAAGCGCGTCGCCAATTCGCGTTGTTCCGTTTTTGTCTTTATATGATTGTTTTGCCATGATTATTTTTTTGTATAATCCCAACGCGATTTTTTGTCGCGTATATCTAAATGCGTAAACGTGTTATATTTTCCAATTCCGCCAAAATTTAATTCGTCACATTCAACCATTTCACAAACTAACTTGTGGACCTCGTTAGGCGTCATTCCAATAACAACAATGTCCGCAGCTTTGCCCAATTTATGTTGTGAATGTTTTGCGCCCTTAATTACATTATCGTTATAATTGGCGCATCTAAAAGCCGAATTTATTTTGATAGGTTTTTTTACTTTGTCGCGCAAAATTTGTAATTGTTCGGCTAATTTAAAAACGTTGTTTTTTACGTCGGCGGTCATTTTACAATTGCCGCATTTACAATAAAATTCGGAAATCGAAAAATTTTTAGTCATCTTTATTTTTATTCAGATAATACCAACGTTGCGCGGTGTAACCAATTGAAACGGCTAATAATATAATTTTTAAAACTTCGTCAATTGAAGTGAATGACGCCATAAACGAAAAAGTATTCAATACATATAATTTAAAATCATTCATTTTTAAAAACTTAAAACGGTTATAAGAATATTTTCAACTATTGCCGTCGCGCCGCTTTTATCAACTTTGACCTGAATTTTGCAACCGCTTGTCAATTCACTTGTTTGCGTGAATATTTGCGTTGTTCTTGAATACCGAACTTGATCGCCATTTGACGCAATATTATCGTGTGAAAATTCAATTGTTTTGCCGGTGTCCGGAAAATATATACGCGCGTCTAATCGTGTGTTTGCAGCGCCGGCGGTAACGTCGAAATCATTTCTAACTAATAAAATTTTATTCGCGCCAACTTTTGATGTATCAATTTTGTTTGATGCTGAATCCCATAAATCGCCGCTAATATATGACGGTAAATGTGAAGAAGTGTTTGCGCCGGCTTTATCATTTGTTAAATCGGTCCAGGTGTCCGCCGTTAAACTTATAGGCGTTCCGCTTGTTGTTGCGTCTTCATAATCTGCAAAACCGCCGAATTTATCATAAGCGGCATTTACTGAAGTTTTTATTTCATTCAAATCTGCGGCCGTTACTTTATTAATTGCCGGCAATACTGAAGTTTGATTATCTGTTTTATTTGTGTAGGTTATTTTAGCCATTTTTTAATTTTTAGGATTGTAATTCGTTTTGTAATTCACTTTGTAAACCGCCAACCGCGTCGATTTGCTCAATTTTATTTGATATTTCAATAATGGCGCGAAAATATGTAAAGTCCGACAAATCGTCTTGTAAATATTTAACTCCTTCGTTTACGCTTGTATATACATTAAAACCGTTCGCGCTTAAATCAATATAATTTGCGGAACGCGTTCGCAATAATTCCAAACACTTTGAAACCATTAAATTTGAATCCAATTCGCCGCCGTCATCACTTGCGAATCGTGTAACACATTCAACGCGTGTAATTGTTTCGGTTGTGAATGACGTTTGGTTTTGGTCCGTTTCGTCATTAGATAGCGAATAAACTCTTATAAATGGATAACTTGCATTTGTTGGAACGCGCCCATAAATAGGAACCGACGAACCGTCAATTATAACATTACCGTTTAATTTTGCAATGATTGCCTTTCGTACATAATGAATCGCTTCTAACATTATTTTATAGCTTTTTTAATTTCGCCATTTAGACGATTTAATAAATTTTTAAATCCAATACGGCCCGAACTAAAAAAGAACGGACGCGCCGGTAAATTAACATCTCGGATTCCTTTTCCTTTAAATTGGGCCGCATAGCTTGCCGGAATACCCAATTCCAACATATCATTTAAATCAACCGAACCGCCTGTCCCAAATTCAACATAAGGCGCGTAATGAGCGCCGGCAATTACTTCGACGGTTTTTCCTTTGCGTTCGGCTTTAATTGATTGTTTTAAACTACCTGAATCAACCGGCGCGGTTTGTTTTGCCATTCTTGAAATATCCAACGCGGTTTTGCCCAACTCATTAGACAACTTTTGCGATTCAAACGCGCGTAAATTATCTAACTTCTTTTTAAGTTTTGACAAATCTGATTGATCTATTTTTATATTGACATTCATTTAATCCGATTTTGTTGCTAATAGTTTAGTATAAAAATCTAAATCAAATTCAAATTTGTCGTTTATTCTATATTTTTGCGTTTCATTTTCTAGTGTGAAAATGTCGCCTAATTGAATCAAATCAGCGGTCTTTTTACGCATTGTTATTTCAACTTCAATATCTTGCGAACGTTTGCCGAATTTCTCGTTTATTTCGCCTTTAATTTGCTTTAAATTGCACCATACCGTTGCAACGTCCGACAATGTAGAATTGAAACCGCCAAAATCGTCCGGCGTTTTTGTCAAACGTTTAATTGTTATTTTAGAATCTAATTTTCCGGCGTTCATTATAGAAACATTGATTTATAAGATGTTAAAATTGTCTTTGTTGATGTTGGAATTTCCGATGTTTCTTTTGAGCCTTCAGAATTAAAATCGGCGCGATTGTCGTAATAAGTTGATATTAATTGCAACATTGCTTGTTTAATTAACGAATCATTCAATCCGTCCGTTATATAAGTTATTTTAACGTTATCCGCTGAACCGCCGTCCAATTCAATTGTTTCATTATCCAAACCTAAAATTTCAAAATCTGTTGTCGCCGTTCCGCTAACTGTAATTTGTTCAATACTAGAAACCGGACCGAACGGCAAATCAAACAAACCGTTTGTTTGTGGCAAATAGTAAGTTCTATTTTTTGAAACAATATCGCGTGAAATATAATTTTCGCACCAGATCCGCGCTTGTGTAATCATTGCGGAAATAATATTGTCGTCGGCGCTTGTATCAACGCGAACAAAATCCTTCACGTTTTGAGCCGTCAAAATTTCATTTCCTAAAGTCGAATTTATTTTAATTTGTCGCATCGTCTTTTGTGTCTATATATTCAACTTTTAATTCTTTTGTTTCAATTTTTTCTTTGTTTTGCTTTTTACCAATCTTTGATGCTAAACCTTTTTTAATCCAATTTTTTGCAACGTGATCCGGCAATTGTATTTTGTCGCCTTCATTATAGCGTTTGCCGTTTCTTAAAATTGATAGTTTTATTTTTAATTCCATAGTATTGAATTTTTTGTAAAGATAAAAAAAAAGCGCCACATAAATTTGTGACGCCTTTTTAACAGAAAACAATATGAAAAAACATTAAAGTGCTGCAAAGTTATTAAAAAATTTCGAATATTTTTCTAAACCAATTGTAAACGACTGAATTTTGCCATCGTTTTTAAATATAAAAAAGCCTTTTCGTTCTGCTGAATATACCGCAAAAAAATCGACGTCCTTTTTTTCGTATTTACTTTTATTTCTGCAATTCAATTGAATTCGGTTTCGCGTTCGGTTATCTTCATTAATACCTTTTATTTGTATTTTAAATAAACCATTCGGCGAATCAACTATGCAATCATATGTCGAAGTATGCAGCAAAGGAAACGATACTAACAACCCGGATTCCATTGCTTTAGTAGCGAATAAATATTCAACGAAACAACCAAAAACGTTTGGATTCATTTAGTAAAGTTATAAAAAAAGACGATCAAAATTGACCGCCTTTTAAACAAAACTAAATAATAAACATAAATATAAAACTAATCGTCGTTCGCGGTTTTGATTGCCGCGCTTATTATAAAAAGGTAAATACTCAATATAAAATCGTTATACAACATTATTTGCCTAATGCCAAAAGCAAAGAAACTAATTGTTAAGAAAATTTTAATATTTCTTTTCATAATATTATAATTGATCCGCATTAAAGCAAACATTTGAACAAACGCCGGTATCTTCAAACATCGCGACGCCACAAACAGAACATTCGAATTCTGTTTCATTTCCTGGAAAGCTATCTAAACCCCACATATTAAAAATTTAAAATTTGACTTCGGTTTCTTGTATGTTCGATTTCGCGTTCTAAATAGTCCAACGCCTTTTCCAAATCGTCGATCTCGTTTTGCTTACGTCCGGCGCGTACAATGTACTTCAATACATTTCCGCGATTAAAATTCAGTTTATAAGAGCCTATTACATCAATTAAGTCGTGTTTAAGGCCGTTATCGTAGTGTTCTGGTATATTGCTCATAAATTTGTTTTTAAAGCGCTTAAAACGCCGTTATATTGATAATCCTATTATCAACCCTATTGTTATTAATAATGCCGACAATGTCAATACAATAATGACGTCATTGTCATAATCGTTTTTTTTGTCTAATTGTTCAATTTCTTTTTGTGTGTAAACGTTCACGCGGTTGCCGTCGTGAATAATTGTTAATCCTGTTGTTGTTTTCATTTGTTTAATATTGTGGCGCGCCGAAACGCGCCGGTTAATGTTTTTATTTTATTAAATTTTCGTTTTCATCAATAAAACAATCTATATACATTTCTGTATTTAAAATTAAATCAATTCTTAAAAGTCTGTTTTCAATAGTCCTTTTAATCTCGCAAAATTCATTTTTTAGTAAAGTTTTCATAATGTTTAAATTTTATCGGTTTTGTTTGACACAAAGATAATACTTTATTTTACTTTTAAAAGAATTTTTTCATTTTTTTTTAAAGTTTTTTTTGTTTTTTTTCGTTCTTATCTGTTGATCGCCTAAAAATAAATGCATAAAAAAAAGGCCCGGAGATAAATCCAGGCCTTAAATTTATAATAATTAAATATTATTATGGTGTTTCAAGCGCTGCTTTTGCAGTTGTGAAATCACCCGTCACAAACGCATTTGGTAAATAGTTTGTTAAAGCTACTCTTTCAGATACTCTAACAGTAACGAATCCGTCACGAACGTTTGTTCCGTCTTCTCTAAAGAATTCAACGTTAATTCCGTCACGTACCCATAATTGAGTACCAACGCCAAAGTTTCCGATTAGGAAATCACCGGCAGGAATTGCAGTATTTAAAACAACTTTAACGCCCATAAATACCGGCTGAAGGCCGCTATAAACTTGGTCTTTTAGGTAATTGTTTTGCGTATCTTTTAACAATAGAATTTTGTGAAAATCTGAAGGATTTAAAACAATACTATCAGCGTTATAATTAGCAGCAGCCAATTGATTTAATGCAGCAACAATAACATCAAAATCGTTTGCGTTATCAACTGAATCAGCAAGATCGCCCGCAGCAAATGCCGCCGCGTCTGTAATGATTCCGCTTAATTGCGCACCAGTACCCGCACCGCTTAAAATTTGCGTGTCTTCAACTTCAAGTAATTTTTCAGGCGCACGCGCTGAAAGGTAAGAAGTTAATTGAGGCGTATCTGCCAACATCTCTTCAGAAATACGGAAATAAGTTCCGATTTTTCTTACGTTAGCATCTGAAGCCGTCATGTCGAAATCAGATTGTGTTAATGTAGTACCTTCAGCCGTTGCAGCAGCACCGTTTGAATATCCGCTTTCTTTTACGAAACGTACAACATCTGATTGCGTTGAACCTTGCGCCAATAATTGACGAATATGCGTTGGACGTGTTGGATCAAATTTGTATCCTGGCACTCTATCAGCCGGAATTACTTCTCCCGTAAAGTCCGCGCCCGTAGTCATATCAGCTTTGATTTCAAAAGATGCGCTTCTTGAATTTCCTTTTGAAAGTCCTTCGATTGCGCCGTTCTCTAATGCTTCATTCAAAGCACCTTTAAACGTCATTCTTTTTTTAGTGCTAAACGCTTTTTTGTTTGATACTTCCATAGCATCTAAACGCTCGTTTAATTTGTTAGATAATTCACTAACTTCATTTTTAACGATTTCGCTTGCCTTTACAACAACGTTTTCAACAACATCATTATTAGACTTTTCGATTTTTGAATCAATGGCCGTATTAAATTGGTCCAATTGATTTTTTAAATTTTCTTCCATTTTTTAAATTTTTAAGGAATTGATTAAATAGTTATACACTTCTGAATCATTGTTTTTTATCTCAACATTCGGCGAAGTGATTTCAATTTCCGGCTTCGTGAATTCAACAAATAATGATTTTAATTTTAATATTTCGGCTTCAATAGCGAATCCCATTTCGTCGGAAATGTTGCCCTTACGAATTAATTTTGATAAATTATCGTAACGCTTTGAAAGTTTGTCAACGTCGATATTTCCCTTGACGTCTAATATTTTAGCCTGATCGTTTGCGGCTAATGTAACGGCGCTAATTTCGTACAATTTAACCTCCGTTATCTCTCTATAATCGCCTTTATTATTCTTTTGTATCGGCATTATTCCAACGCTATTTTCAGTAATTACGCCGGACTTCATTAATTCAACAACGTCATTTCCTAATTGCGTTTTTGCAATTTCCGCCACGAATACCAATCCTTTGTCGTCTTCATATAGTTCGGTCATTTTTCCGATTGGTTGATTCATATCGTGTTGATACAAATACTTAACGCGATCACCGTTTTCGGCGATTGTCTTTTTATATGCGCCTTTTGCAATGACGTCATTATCGGAATCTTTATTTCCGAAATAACTTCCATAACCTTTTATAATTCCGGCTTTTTCGTCCGCGTCGATTAACTCACCAACGGGCGCCGCTTTGTAAAGAATTGTATTCATAAAGAAAAATTTTTGTAAATATACGAATTTTGAAATTTAGTTTTGATTTGGTTCGCCACGCTCAAAAACTATATTATTTTTTTGTTCTGGAATTGGTTTATTGTGAGGTTCTAAAGTTCCAACCCCATAAGGAATTCCGTTTGGAAATGCCTTACAATTACCTTGAAATTCATTAAAGTTTTTACAATGAAAACAATTTGTTTTATTTGATTCTTTTAATGTAGCCATTTATTAATTTTTTAAATATTGTTCAATTGCTTCACCAACTAAATTTGAATATTTTGAAGGATTTGATGACAATGTAAATTCGGTAAATGCTTCGGCGATAAACTCGTCTATTGAATGCAACGCGTATTTTCCAATATAAATTTCATTGTATTTCTTTATATTGTTTGCATCTCTCAAACTCCTAATTTCCGCGTAATATTGTCGTCGAATTTCCCTAATTTTATCTAAAACTTCGCCTTTGCCTTTCATTGACGTATGCAATAAAACGTGTGTCATTTCGTGAACCGGCGTTGACAATAAAATTTTGTCGGCATCGACGGCACTAAACCAACGCGTCGTAAATTTATTTTCAATTACGCGCGTTCTTGACGCCGCGTCTTCAATTAAATCGCCTAAATTTATTTTTGTTAGTCTTCCGCTTACCGCGTATCGTTCAATATAACCATAAGTTCTAACGCCACTACTAAACAACATTTTAATTGATTGTTGATTTTCTATTGAACCGAAATTATATTTTAAAAATAATTCGTCTAATTTATTATATATTAAATTATATTGTTCAACTGTCAATTTTCTGGACGCTCTAATTGATGACAAATCAATCTTATATTTTGAAAACAAATCAGTCATTCCGTTTTTAAACTCTTTAACAGTTTTAAACGCTGCGCCGGTCCTTGCGACTATATTTTGCGCACCAGAAACAACCGCCGAACCAACGGCCGAAACGACGTCCGTTAACCCAAAACCGGTTTGTGTTCCGCCGCCTAAACCGAAATTAATGTCGGTTATTTCGCTAACAGTTTGCGCGTCTTGTTTTGGAAATGGCGCAACACTACATCGACAATTTATAACTTCAGCAGCGTCACCACTAGGATCGCCTGGATACATCATCAAAGAGCCGCCAACCATAAACGGTTCGTTGTATGGAATTGGATCACTTGCGCCGGCTTCGGAATGTGTGCTTCGCGTTCTGTCGTCAAAACTTGCGATCCATTCCTTCATCATTTGCGCGCCTGGAAATATTGTTTTCGACGATTCCATTGTCGCAAAATTTGCCGCGTTTGTCGCTTCAGTACGAACCAAACGTTCGGATTGAAATTGCGAATAAGTATTAAATTGGTTTTTTAATATACGGCCACGTTCAACGGCGCCCAATGTCATAAACTCCGGATCGGACATCAATTGTTTTGTTATTCTAATTAAGTTATTTTTAGCCGTTCCAGATACTAATGTGACGCGTTGCGCACCAACCGCCGAACCAAAAGACGCAAAAGAATTTTGCCAAATGTCCAATTGTGTAGGATCTAAATTTTTAGTTAAATATTTTTGATAATTCTTTGCATACCATTTAGCGAAACGCATTCCAATATCTGAATACAATTCACGATATATTTTTAATAAATCTTTTGTATCGAATAGTAATTGAAAATTTGTTTGGCCTTCAGAAATAAACGAATTAATACCTTTGTTGTATTCGCTTTTATAGTAACGTTTAACGATACTAATTTGCTTTTTTTCGGCAACGTTTAATTGTTTTTCAAATGCCGATTGCCATTTGTCCCGATTAATTTTCAAAGTTTATTTTTTTGTTTCTTGGTATGTTGCAACCTTTATTCCTTTGATTTCTTTTTGTGACGGTTTTTGTTTGTTTAAAAACTTATTGACATCTAAATCAATTGATTCAATAGGCGCGTCAATTTCTGTTGGTTTTGTTGGAATTAAATTCGCCGGAATGAAATAATCGTTTAACGTTTCGTTTTCATTGTCCGTTCCGTAATTCATAGCTGAACGTTTTTCATTTGGCGTTAGCCACCACGCTTTTACC
>TARA_R110002073_G_scaffold29177_23_pt1 | contig 15116 bp, 13 predicted proteins | sample TARA_R110002073 | Tara Oceans TARA_R110002073 (sample SAMEA4397174) | marine metagenome | biome: Polar Biome; feature: [DCM] deep chlorophyll maximum layer (ENVO:01000326); material: water (ENVO:00002006), including particulate matter (ENVO:01000060) such as... | depth 40 m
TGTTTTCGGCTCTGGCCGCTGGCTGCCCATCGCTCGCGTCGGCTGCACGATTCACCCGAAATCGAGCGTGCGGACTTCAGCTCTGCCGCCCTGATGTTGGCGGGTTGGGGCGAACGCGATGCATTGGATTTTCCTTGGCTGACACCGCCGTCGCTCGAAACCGTTGATCGAGCCAAACGGTTGTTGGTCTCGCTCGGCGCGATCGATGACAACGGTGGCTTATTGCCGGTCGGACAGCGAATGTTGCGGTTGCCACTGCATCCACGGATTGCCCGATTCCTCGTTGCTGCTGATGACTTTGGGGTGGTTTCCGACGCGACACTGATTGCGGCGCTGTTGAGCGAACGCAGTCCGTTTCGCTCGCAGTCGTTAAGTCTGTTTGACCAGATTGAAAAATTGAAACGTTATCTCGATGGTGATGCTCGTATCGAGATCGATCGTGGGGCTGCGAAACAAATTCAGCGAGTTGCCAAGCAAATTCGCCGAATCATGGGATCGGCAGAGAACGCGCCGCAGCACTCAGGTGGTAACCAAGCATTGCAGCAATGTCTGTTAGCGGCGTACCCCGACCGCGTCGCACGTCGACGAAGCCACGACAGCGACCGTGGGGTGATGGTGGGCGGTCGCGGCGTCCAGCTTGCCAACGCGGCGCTGGCTCACGAAGCGGGCACGCCATCGAAATACTTTGTTTGTATCGATGTTGACGATCGCGGCACCGAAGCGATGGTGCGAATCGCGGTGCCGATCGAACTGGAGTGGCTTGACACGTCGCAGGTTCGCACGATAGATGAGCCGTTTTATGATCCCGCGAAACAAGTCGTGATCGCACGAAGACGGCAATATTTCCATGACCTCGTTCTCAGTGAATCACCGATCGAGTGTCAACCGAGTCCCCACGTCGCGACGGTGTTAGCGGATGTGGCGCGAGATGATGTCGAGTCGTTGTTGAGCGACAAAAACCAGGCCGCATTGGCATTTTTGCAGCGGGTACGCTTTCTGCATTCGCAAATGCCGGACTTAGAAATTCCCAAACTTGACGACGCTGCCGTGCACAGCGTGCTCGAACAGCTGTGCCAATCGATGACGTCGCTGGCCCAACTTCGCCGTGCGGCTTGGCTGGACCATTTCAAGGGAATCTTCGACTACGCGCAGCTGCAACAGATTGAACGTCACGCTCCCGAGCGAATCACCGTTCCCAGCGGCAACACGGTGCGTGTCGAGTACGCCGAGGGCAAGCCGCCCGCGATTCATGTCAAGCTGCAAGAGTTGTTTGGCTGGACCGACACACCTCGTATCGCTGGCGGCAAGGTGCCGCTGCAATTGCACTTGCTCGGTCCAAACCGCCGGCCGCAACAGATCACCGATGATTTGAATAGCTTTTGGAAGACAACCTATCCGGTCGTCCGCAAAGAACTACGTCGCCGCTATCCCAAACACTTTTGGCCCGAAGACGCTTTGACCGCAAAAGCAACTCATAATGGCTTGAAACCTCGCGATTAAACACGAGTCACCCTAGCTCTCGCGTTTTGCATTCCGGGAGGGGCAAAATGCACTGCAGTGCGGCCACTGCAAGCCACGCTGGCAAAAAGATCGCCGCAGCGTCGCTGAATCGGCCAATCCCGGGGCTGGTTAGGATCACAAACCCCAGCTTCGCCAGCAAATATGTCAGCGAAATGATCGTTAGCGAACGCATGGCGATGCCATTGTCCACGACTCCGCTGCACGGTATTCCGCTGGCCGATGCATAGATCAACCATGCGGCCAAGCCGAGGATTGCACTTAAAAATATTGGGTGCATGACGATGTCCGCAGCGATCGCCCATGCGCCCCGGCGGCCATTTTTTGCAATCCAGACCATGTAACGCTGCGGGTACTGGCGAATGATTTCTTGGTTCATCGCTTTGATGGCGTTGTGTTGTGCGACGGGATCGTCGCCTGCGAGTGATTGTGCCGCAGGCACGACAACAAAATAGGTCATCTCGTCCCAGCGAGCATCGATGGTCATCGTCGCTCCCGTTTCGCCTGCGGCAAAAGTGTGCCCCGCTGCCGCGAGATCTTGCTGCTCCGACACGATCGATTCTCCCATCGCGGCCGCATCACCCGGTAACGCTCGGAGTTCTTCGTCCGACAGCAATTGGACCAGTACACCCGCCAAGTTCTGGTGGCCAAACGGCAGGATTCCAAAGTCGTTGACGGCCACCAAGCGAAGTCCCATCCAGGCTAATATTGGCACGAGTGTCGCGACCGAAACGAGCAAGCTGTTGCCCAGCGAGCGTTTCCAGGATTGCCCATGTATCCGGCCTAATAAGCTGCCTGCGACCATCAGCCAGGGGATTAGAAACAGGTAAGCGGGTCGCAGCATGATCGCAATCACCGACAAAACTACAACCGCGGTGGCCCACCGCCACGAATCCGCCGCAGTGCTGAATCGCAAAAGTGCGGTCGCGACCATGACGCCCACGGAGGCTGCGATCGCATCGGTCGAAACGGTGTTGATGTGGTCCATCGCGGTGCATCCCACTGCGATCGCGATTCCTGCGACGATGCAGTCGCGAGCGCCGAGCCCTTGGCGTCTCAGTTCGATGGCGAACCAGGATGCTGCCGTGGCGTGCACGATCACCTGAGCCAAAGGGATAAAAGCCAAGCCGACCGTGCTGCGAATTGCCAGTAACCACAGCGGATATCCTGGCGTGCGAATCGAACGGCCGATCGCATCCAGCGACGAAAACGAGTAATCCAGATAGCTTGTGGAGTCCGATACGAAATGGGGTTCAAGTCGCCCGCTCAGCCAAGCTACGAAAACGCCGCCGACGACAAAGGAAATCCAGTAGGCGAAAGCGGGCTTCATCGTTGGTTTGGTTGTTGATCAAAACTGGAAATAGACAAACGGCTGAAAACCGACAGGAGCATAGATTAACAAAGCCCACAGCATCACGGTGGTGGCGATCGGCGAATACCAAGCATCCGGCGGCATTCGCATCACACGTCGCCAGCGTGTTGCCCACATCATATGCTCGATCATCATGCACCCAAGCACCCCGATCACCAGCGGCGGGTACCAATGAATACCGAGCGACGGGACCGCTAGTCGCTGCAGCATGCTTACCGCGGCACTCAAATCGGTCGAGCGGAACAGCACCCAGCCAACCAATACCACGATCATCACCAACGCCCAGTGGATAAACGTTGGCAGTCGCCGAGACGTCGCGCCACGCAAGACGCGTTCGATGCAAAGTGCACCACCATGTAGCATGCCCCACAAGACAAACGTCCAAGCTGCACCGTGCCACAGACCACCAAGTGTCATCGTCACCATCAAGTTGCGATACGTCGTCATCGTCGAGTATCGATTGCCGCCAAGCGGAATGTAAAGATAGTCGCGAAGCCAACGTGACAGCGTGATGTGCCAGCGATGCCAAAATTCGGACATCGAAGTCGCCAAATAAGGATGCCGGAAATTTTTGGGAAATCGATAGCCAAGCATCTTTGCTGACCCAATCGCCATGTCGGTGTATCCGGAAAAGTCCAAATAGATCTGCCCTGCATAGGCGATCACAGCCAACCACAGCGTGCTGCTGCTGTAGTAGTCTGGGTTCTCAAAAACGACATCGACCATCTCGCCTAGCCGGTCGGCCATCAGGACCTTCTTGACCGCGCCTCGCAAAAGTTGCTGAAAACCATAGTAAAATCGTCGGTTGGACCAGGCAGGAGTCGTAGAAAGTTGCGGCAGCAATTCGCGAGCACGGACGATCGGCCCAGCGACCAACTGAGGAAAGAACGCAACGTACAGGGCAAAGTCGAGCAGGCTGTTCGTCGGTCGCAGGACTCGCCGATAAACATCAATCGTGTAGCTGAGCGTTTGAAAGGTGTAAAACGAGATGCCGACTGGCAGGATGATGTTCAGCGTGCTGGCGCTTCCGCCCATTGCTTCGACCATCGGGGCCGCCGAGGCAATGAAGAAATTAAAGTATTTAAAGAACGCCAACACCCCGAGGTTCACCAAGATGCTAACGATCAGCCACCGGCGACGCGTCGCTGTATGGCTACTGTTATCGATTGCATGGGAAACGACAAAGTCGACAATCGTCGACAGCAACAACAGCAGACAAAATCGAATGTCCCAGTAGGCATAGAAGTAGTAGCTGGCGCCCAGCAGGATTGTATTGCGAACAAGGCGATTGCCGGTCAGCCAAACCGCAGCAAGCACCACGAGAAAGAAGATCAGAAACTCGGCTTGAGTAAAAAGCACTTCGATCTCTCCGCAGTTTAGTGAACGGGGAAATCAAAAAGTTCGATCTCGGAAACGATCTCCGATGCAATGATTGCGTATCCTGTCACATTGAGATGGCCTTGCATGATGATGCCATTGTGGAATCCGTGAGGCCATTGATTGTTCTTGGCCGAATCGACGAGCTGTTCGGTCACGTCATGCAGGCGGATTTTGGCGGCCTGGGCGGCCTGTTTGATTTTGGCTAGGTCACTGCCGGTCGGTTGATCGTCGTCCACCACGATCGACGTCAATGATTTGCGTTGAATTCGCGGCGAATAAAGCAGCAAGATGGGCCGATCGCTTGCCGATCGAATCGTCTGCATCACCGTGTGCCAATCGGTTTTTTGCGTTACCGGGATCGCTGCTGGTTGAGGTTCGCTTTTGATCGGACCCACGGAAAACCGCAGTTTGCGAGGCGTATCGTCGGGGGTTCGCAAGACACGGCGAACGGCTTGGATCACAAACGCAGGCACATTCGACGCGATCCGGTTCTGGGCTGCTAGCTGCTTGGGATCCACTTCGGGTGATTCGTCGATTGCTGCAGTAGCCGCTTCGAGGTCGACCATTTCTGCGACTAGGATCACATGCATGTCGATCGAAAGTGCTTCTTCGACTCGCGGGATTTGGGCCAGCCAATCGGCGGCATCATCGCCGCTTCGCGCCAATGGCAATGCCACGATGGTTTGTTTGGATTGCTCGGCGATGCGTTCGATTTGCCGATGCAATTTTTGCTCGTCGGCAACGCCAACGCCCTCGGCTTGCGAGTCGCCCCAGATCGCGATGCGAATAACGCCCGCAGGCACTGTTTCGGGAACAGGCGTTGTTTCGCCAAGACTTGTCCGCCCCGGCATGCCATGGGGTCCGATCGCAGTGGTGGCGTAACCTTCGCTACGCCAGCGATAGAGATGTCCGCTCTGAAGGACTACGACGCCGCGCAGTGGGTCGAGCCGAGAGGGCACATAGCTGCGAACAAACAGCGGAGAAGTGAACGCGATAAGAAACGTGCCAAACAGTGCACCGAGCAACCATTTGGCAACGATTCTTTTTGCGTAAGGGGCGTTCATGCGTCCGAGTCAGATTACTCTTCGGTCACTCGCACAGTGGTCATCTTGTCGCCTTGCTCGATCGAATCCACGACGTCTTGGCCTTCGATGACTTTACCGAACACGCTGTGTTTGCCATCCAGGTGAGGTGTAGCAAGGTGCGTGATGAAGAATTGCGATCCGTTGGTGTTGGGGCCGGCGTTGGCCATCGAAAGAACGCCAGGTCCGTCGTGCTTCAGTTCAGGATGGAATTCGTCTTCGAATTTGTAGCCTGGCCCGCCGGTGCCTGTGCCTTGAGGGCAGCCGCCTTGGATCATGAAATCAGGGATCACGCGGTGGAAGCTGAGCCCATCGTAGAATTTCTTTTCGCAAAGCGTTTCAAAGTTCTCGACGGTTTTTGGAGTCTTGTCGTCGAAAAGTTCGATGCGGATTTTGCCTTTGGTTGTGTCAAACGTTGCAACTTTCATCAATCAATCTTGGTTAAAGAGGGGGGAGTTAGATTCGTCAATTTCGATGACGAGAAGGTTGTGTGGCTATTTCAGCAGGATTTCGGGTTCGGGTTGATCGAGTGCCGGTGAGTCGGCGTCCATCTCAAATCCCGTGTCGATTTGATCTTCGAACGATTCCAGATCCGAAATAACTTCGTATCGAGTGCCATCGGGCATCACCAGGTCTGCCGACTGGATCGATATTCCGTTGCCGTTGTTGCTGGGGTCCTGTTTGATCTCAAGCACGCCAGAGCCTTTGCTGCCGACGATATCAAATGCCAGGGTGCCCGGTTCGTTCTGGCCCGCTTCACCCGTGGCAGCCAAATTCAGCTCCGCAGATTGGATTTCGCCAATGTGTTCTTGGATGACAGGATTCGCCGCCACTTCCTGTGTGATCATGTCGGCCATCATGCCCTGGCCCATGCGGAACATGAAGTACGCGCCGCCACAGCACACCACTCCACCGACGACGCACACGCCTAAGATGATTCCGATCACCCATTTCCAGGTGTTGCTCTTTGGCGGTGGAGACTGTTGGCCTGCAAACCGGCTGTTTGGGTTAGTTTCAAACGGGTCGTTAGGGGGCATCGACATTCAAGACACTCAGAAAAAACGAGGGCGAGTTCAGCGGAAAACGGAATCGTTTCAGAGCGAGGGAAACCGGTACGAGAATCCGTTTCCATGACGCTCAGGCTTCGCTTCTATTAGAACGGCAAACCCGTTTGCGGCATAGTCGAGGCGATCAAGGAGAGGCGAACGGTGATCCGCGGGAAGCGGGGCCGGCTGGAAATGCGGTAAACCGCTTGCGGGGGGCTTTTGCGCCGGGGCGATGCTTTTGCGCCGGGGCGATGCTGCCACCCCGTCTATTTGCGGGGCCAGTCCTCAACAGAGTGGCTCCGCAATGGATGGTTCGTTACCATTGGCTATTGCCGACCCACTCTTGGATCAACTGCACTTCCGCTTCGCAAAATTTCAGATATCCTAGTTGGGTCCGGGCCAACACCTCGCTTGTCATAATACGAGTTGAGTAGAGTTGGGACACAATTCCTTTGCCGCGAGCAGGATGCTTCGTGAATCGGAATTTTGGGTGTGGTAGGTAGAACCGCTTGGACTTTGTTGAGCCTCCAGGACGAAATGTTCGCTCCGAGGCTCGAAACTCACTCGTACTGATGATTCATTAAAGGGAATCGATTACATGACCAAATGCAAGTTAGAGTACATCTGGCTCGATGGCTACCAACCTACCCAGAGCCTGCGAAGTAAGACGAAAGTTGTTGACGACTTCAGCGGCAAAGTCGAAGACGCCGAGCAATGGTCGTTTGACGGTTCGTCCACCGAACAAGCTCCCGGCGGTAGCAGCGATTGCTTGTTAAAGCCTGTTTTTGTGTGTCCCGATCCAGCACGTTTGGGCACCGGTTTTTTGGTCATGTGCGAAGTGCTTGATCACGAAGGTAACCCGCACCGCACCAACGGTCGTGCGACCATCAACGACAACGATGACGATTTCTGGTTCGGTTTCGAGCAAGAATACACGATCTGGAATCCCGACACGCAAAAGCCTGTTGGCTTCCCCGTCGAAGGTTTCCCCGGTCCTCAAGGCCCTTACTACTGTAGCGTTGGCCACGGCAAAGCGGTTGGACGTGAAATCGTCGAAGAGCACCTTGAATTGTGCTTGGCGGCCGGTTTGAACGTCGAAGGCATCAACGCCGAAGTCATGATGGGCCAATGGGAATTCCAGATCTTCGCGAAGGGCGCCGCTTTGGCTGGCGACCAGATTTGGATCGCTCGTTACTTGCTCGAGCGTACTGCTGAAAAGTATGACATGAGCATCAACTGGCACTGCAAGCCCGTTCAAGGCGACTGGAACGGCAGCGGTATGCACGCCAACTTTAGTAACACGCTTCTGCGTACTTGCGGCAGCAAGGAAGTTTACGATGCTGTTTGCCAAGCGTTCGAGCCACGTATCAAGAGCCACATCGACGTTTACGGTGCGGACAACGATCAACGCTTGACCGGTCTTCACGAAACTCAATCGATCGACAAGTTCAGCTACGGTGTTTCCGACCGTGGTGCATCGATTCGTATTCCAATCGTGACTGTCCAAAAGGGCTGGAAGGGCTATCTCGAAGATCGTCGTCCAGCATCCAACGCTGACCCGTACATGGTTGCCAGTGCAATCATCACGACGGTCAAGAGCGCCAAGTTGCCAGTCGGCGCGTAAGCCCGCCTGAGTCGGTTTGAAAAAAAACGAAAGCCCGCCCGCATTGATTTGCAGGCGGGCTTTTTTCGTTTGCAAAGCCGCTTTTTTTAACGCCGCTCCGCTAGAAAATCGTTGTCGTTTGCCGCTGTGATTTCGGCGCCGTCAATCCGTCTGCATCGATGTATCGATTCCGCTAAGATGATTTGCATTCCGGCTCTCCTTCTCTTTGGATGCGAATAGATCTATGTCACGACTTTCGGATGACCAAATCATCGAATCGATTCGGCTTTATCGCGAAGCGATTCAGGAAACGAAGGCTTTGTATGTCGAGAGCGGCCAACGGGTTCGCGGTTCCTATGCCTGGCTCGACGGCGAAGATGTGGATGCGGCGGCGATCGCCCAGCAGATGGATGATCTGCACCAAGGGTTGCTGATGAAGGTCTTTGCAGCCGTAGTTCCCACTGCCGACAGCCGAACGATCGAACAGCGTCAACTCGGTCGCGTTTTGCTCGAGCATCTGTGGGGCAAATCCGTGATGGGGCATCAATTGCACGAGGCGGTGGACTGGCTGATTTCGGCTTCGGCCGATTTTAAGTGGCGCGATCTGGTGCGACCTTTTGCCGAGCTCGCGCCGTTGCGAGATCGCTGGGGTGAACTCGAGACGCTGGTGATGCGAATGGCAAACTTGCTCGTTTCGGTCGACGGAGAAACGAGTGAGTCGGATAACGCAAGCCTTGCGGCGATGCGGGCGCAGATGAAAGAGGTTGTCGGTGAATCCGAGCCCGAAGAGCGGAATAGTCAAATGGACACCGATGCCGCCCGCGATGCCATCGTGTGGCTTCGTGAGGAAGCTGCAAGATTGCGGGACGGTGCGAGTGTCACCGCAGCGGAGAAGCCGACGCCCACGGCGGGTCCGGGCGCTGCGCCACCCAAGTCGCCTCCCCTGTCGGGCGTGAAGCCAGCCTCGAAATCGGCGGAACCGCTCGATGAGCGAACTCCGGAACAGCGTTTGGCTGAGGCTCGAGCCAAGCTCGATCAATTGATCGGGCTTGATGCGATCAAGGACCAGATTCAAACGCTGACAAACTTTTTAAAAATGGAGTCGCAGCGCGAAAAAGAGGGGCTGCCGATGACACGGCCCAGTTTACACATGGCGTTTGTTGGGAATCCAGGAACCGGTAAGACGACGGTGGCGCGGATCATCGCCGATATCTACGGGGCCCTGGGGATCTTGGAAAAAGGGCACCTCGTGGAAACCGATCGCAGCGGATTGGTCGCCGAATATGCGGGCCAAACCGGGCCGAAAACGAATGCGAAAATCGACGAGGCGTTAGATGGCGTGCTGTTCATCGACGAAGCCTACACGTTGATTGACGAAGACGGGCAAGACCAATATGGCCGCGAGGCGGTGCAGACACTGTTAAAGCGAATGGAGGATCAGCGGGATCGCTTGGTCGTGATCCTGGCGGGATATCCCGTCGAAATGCGAAAGATGATTCGCAGCAACCCTGGCTTGAGTTCACGCGTCGGAACAACGATGCACTTTGATGATTATCCCCCCGAAGCGCTTTGCCGGATCTTTGAGTTGATCGCGAAAAAGTCAAAGTACACGCTGCCGACCGAATCGCGGAGGCGACTGCTTCGCGGATTCACGTATTTGTACATCGCTCGTGATCGTCACTTCGGAAACGGACGTACGTCTCGCAACAGTTTCGAGCGAAGCGTTCGCCGCTTGGCGAACCGTTTGGCCACGTTGACCGAAGTGGATCGCAAGTTGTTGACGACACTCGAGGCCGAAGACATCGAGGTTGCCGATGTGACGCAAGCGCATCTTGCCGCGCTGGTTGCCGAGCCAGGCAATGTGCGGGTGCACTGCAAGCACTGTGACCAAGCGGTGGTGATTGACGACAAGCAGCTTGCGACGGAGATCAAATGCGATGCGTGCAAGGAAATGTACGAAGCCGATTGGGGCGAGCCCGTCCTTGAATTGCCCAAGCCTGCCGGCGACACATCCGGCGACGGTGAAGGCGCCAAAGACGTGATCGTTAAGTAACGGTGCGGCGTGCGGGCTCGACTCCGCAATTTTGAAGTGCCGGAGGCACGGCAGCATGTAGCCTGGGGCGTGAGCCCCAGGTTTTTGTTGCCACACGTTACCAAAGCCCCGGAGGGGCGGCAGCGATCGGCAATTTCGCTTCCTGTCGCCCCTCCGGGGCTTCGTGTTGTAGTTTTCTTCGGTTTCCTGGGGCTCACGCCCCAGGCTGCGTGCTGCCGCCACTCCGTGGCTTAAAGCATGCTGGAATTCAGAACGTTTCACTTTTGCATCCAGCCGGATCAGCGTCGCTTAGGGCGACTTGATCCGGCCTACTCAAGTTTTGCTTGGCGTTTATCGTTGGACGCGAGCGTTTCCTTTCCAGATGCTCCAGACTTGGTCTTCATCGGCAGGTTGTCCGTAGTCGGTGTTCAGCGTTGCGGTCAGGGCGCCAGTGGCCCAACCGAACTGGGAGCTCTTGTCTGCGTCCCAGCCTTTGAGCACGCCATAAAGCAACCCACCGACGAATCCATCACCGCCGCCGATGCGGTCGAACACGCCGATTTGGCGGGGCTCGATCACGCTAAACTCTTTGCCGTGCGAAACGATTGCGCCCCACATGTGCGAGTTGGCGCTCTCGACTTCACGAAGGGTCGTGGCAAACAGGGACGTGTCAGGATATTCCTGCTTGACGCGGTTGATCATGCCTTTGAAGCCTTCGATTTTGGCGGCGATGCCCTTGCCACCAGCCTCGGGGCCTTCAACGCCCAAACACAGCTGAAAATCTTCTTCGTTGCCGATCAGGATGTCCGACAGGCTGGCGATTTCTTTGAATTGCTTCGATAGCAGTTCTTCGCGGCCTTTCCAGAACGACGCGCGGTGGTTGAGGTCGAAGGAGATGCGAGCACCATTCTTTTTGGCAACGCGAGCGATCTCTAAGCAGAACTCGCTGGTCTCTTCGGACAACGCCGCGATCAGCCCTGACATGTGAACGATCTTGGCACCTTCGTCGCCGAAGATTCGCTGCAAGTCGAAATCTTTCACGTTCAATTTGCGTCCGACTTCGCCGGCTCGGTCGTTTTGAACTCGCGGTCCACGCGAGCCCCAGCCGCTATCGGCCATGTTGATTTGGTGCCGCACGCCCCACGGGGTGTCTTGAGTGAACTCGGGGCCTTCGTAATCCATGTGGCGGCGAGCCAAGTCGTCTTTAATGAACCGCGCGATGGGACTGTCTTTGACGAATGCCGTCAAGATTTTGACGGGCATCCCAAGGAATGACGCGATGCTGCCGACGTTCGACTCCGCGCTGGTGCCCTGCATCTTGAAAGTGTCGCTGCAGTGAAACGGCTGGTGGTCAGCCGGCGTCAGCCGAACTCCCATGCTGGTGGGGATGACGAGAGAGTACTTGGCGTCGTTTCGAAGTTCAATCATTTGGGCGGCTCGTTGAGGGGATGGGAAGGGAACCGGCATGGATGCCGACCACGTTCCTTGCGAACGTGGTTGCTAAGGTGTGTGCTGGAATGTGCGAACCGTTCGCTTGGCGGTGGCCGGTTTGCTAAATCGTGACGGGTTCGCTAAATGGTGACGGAGGCAAAGCCACCATCAATGGCGATGTTTTGTCCGGTGACGAACGACGATGCCTTTCGGCTGGCAAGCCAAACGACCGCACCCGCCAATTCTTCGGCGCTGCCGAAACGCGACATTGGTGTGTGGCCAATGATTTGACCGCCGCGTTCGGTGTAGCTGCCGTCCTCGTTGAACAGCAGTTTGCGGTTCTGTTCGGCTGGAAAGAATCCGGGGCTGATCGCGTTGACACGCACGCCAGTGGTTGCCCATTCGCGAGCCAACCAAAGGGTCAAGTTGATGACGGCTGCTTTGGCTGCGGAATACGCGACGACTCGCGAAAGCGGAATCATGCCCGACATCGAAGCGATGTTAATGATGCTGCCGACTTTCGCCTCGATCATGTCGGGAGCGAATACTTGGCACGGCAGCAGCGAACCGCCTACGAGGTTCAAGTCGAATACGTCACGCCATGCTTCCTGAGGCAATTTGCAGAAATCGCCGCCGGGTGGGATTGTGGCGTCAGGACGGTTTCCGCCTGCGGCATTGACCAGCACCGAAGTCGGCGAACCAGCCCACGCTTTGATCGCATCGCGGGTCGTGGCAAGAGCGTCAGGGTCGAGGCTGTCCGCGGCAAAGAACTTCGCTTCGCCTCCGCCGTCAATGATCTTTTCAGCCCGGGCGTTACCGCGTTCGGGGTTTCGCCCCAACACAGCCACCTTGGCTCCATAAGCCCCGAGTGCCTCGGCCATCATGCCGCCAAGTTCGCCCGTGCCGCCGATCACTGCGGCCACATCATCGTCAAGTTTGAATATGTCTTTGTTCATGGGGAGATACTTTAATTGCTCGGTCGGTGTCAGAATAGGTGAGAGGGGGTTTTAAGATTTTGTCATCGGTGAGGGGGCGGAGGCGACGTGAGTAAAGGTGCTTTGACGGGCTACAAATCGGTGTTGGAACCCGTTTTGCTCGTTATCCGCCGATCGAGTACATCGCCCGCGGCGGCGGCGAGAATCCATCGCCATCGATTCCATGACTCGGTTTCTTTTGCCACACACAATCACGTACGACTTGGATCAGTTGATCGTCGCTGGCGCCACCGCGAAGCAAGTCGCGAATTGGCGCTTCGTCACTCGCGAACAAGCAATTTCGGATCGATCCATCGGCGGTGATCCTCAGCCGGTTGCACGCTTGGCAAAACGGTTGCGACACCGAGCGAATGATCCCGATCTCGGCGCCGGCGAATTTCCCACCCTCGGGCAAGCGAAATCGTTCGGCTGGCTGGGATGGCGTCTCACGAGGTTGTTCGATCAGCGTTCCGAAATGCTGCTCGATTAGCCCCAGCAAGCGGTCGCCGCTTAGCACTGAGTCTCGTTGCCATGCTCGATCAAAATCGAGTGGCATGAACTCGATAAAACGAATTACGACTTGCTTGGCGGCGGCAAACTCAATCAGCGAGACGAATTCGTGCTCGGTGATTCCTTGGATCGCGATCGCATTGAGTTTGATCGACTCGAAACCGCATTGAATTGCCGCCTCGATGCCCGCGAGCGTTTCGTCGAGCGAATCGCGGCGGGCCAGCTTTTTGAATTGCTCGTGATCGAGTGTATCGATACTGATGTTCAGCCGTTTCAGTCCCGCGGCTTTTAATTTTGCGGCTTGCTCGGGCAGCAGGATACCGTTGGTGGTTAGTGACAGATCGGTCAGCCCCGGAATCCCGCTGAGCATGGCTACAAAACGGTCCAATTCGCGGCGGACCAGCGGTTCGCCACCAGTCAATCGAACATCGTTGATGCCGCATCGGGTGACCAAAAGTTCAGTGAGTCGGTGTAGTTCTTCGAAGGTCAGCAGGTGATCGCGAGGCATAAACGTCGCGTCGAGTTCAGGCATGCAATAAGTGCAGCGTAGATTGCAGCGATCCGTCACGCTCAGCCGGACGCTGGTGTGAACTCGGCCCAGTGAATCGGTCAACGGGCGATCGGGCAGTCGCGATTCGGCTGTGGTCAAGTCTTGGTTCATTGCTTTGCCGGATGCCCGCGTGAATTACCGGAGAACGACCCGAATTACAGCCGACAGCGTAATTTACGGCGGACTGCGGGGTTATCGGAAAGTTCGTCACTCACTAATCTACACCACTTGGTGGTACATTGATTCCCGGCTTGTTTGGGAAAAACGCCGGATTCCTCGATTGTTGCAGCACCGAAGTGAAAGACGATTCAACCTTTGCTTGCCCCCACTGCGGCGCCGAGTTGCCCGCTCGAGCGAAGTTCTGCCGACATTGCGGCAGCAGTGACGAGGATGGCTGGAAGACAGAATCGGATGAAATCGATGCCGACGATGACTTTGACTACGACGAGTACGTTCGCGAAGAGTTTTCCGAAAATGCCGTCGTCAGCTCGAAACTGAAAACGTGGCAGATCGTGGTCATACTATTGATCTTGGCTTCGATGAGTTTGTGGGTGCTCGGATGATTCAGGCCGATCAGGATGTGGATCCCAAAGGGATGCGAGTCGTGCAGTCACTGGTGGACGACCACGTTTGCGGGTCGGCGGTGTATCACCACAGCACGGCATCGACCAATTCCGATGCACTGAACGAGTTAACGCAAGGCAAAGTGACACAAGATCATTTGCCGCGTTTGTACATCGCCGATCGTCAAACGGCGGGGCGTGGACGACAGGGGAATACATGGCTTAGCAGTGACGACGCGTTGACGTTTTCACTCACCGTAGCGTTCGATTTGCTTGCCGCCGATCGACGAGGCCTGCTGTCGTTAGCCGCAGGATTGGCCACGGCGCGTGCGATTGAATTCTTGTTCGCTCCGGTGCGAGCGTGCTTGAAGTGGCCCAACGATGTTTATCTCGCCGGCGGCAAAGTCGCGGGGGTATTGATTGAGACCAATCAAGCGACGCGCGACCGTGTCGTGATCGGAATTGGGGTGAACATCAACGAGCAACCGAAGATCGATACTCCCGGTGCCGCATCGCCGCAGTCTTTGTTTTCGGCCACCGGGCGTATGGCGACGCGGTTTGAGTTGCTCGATCCGATCGTCCGTGAATTAGTCGAGGTTGTTGCGTCGATCGAAGAATCGCCCAGCGAGGTTTTGGCCGAATTTCGGTTGCGATGTTATTTGACAAACAAACTGATCACGTTTCGTGATCGCGGCGTCGACAACGAAGGCACCGTCGAGGGGATCGCGGATGACGGTGCGTTACTGGTCAGGACACTTGAGGGACTGCGGCGCTGTGACAGCGGCGAGGTCCGTCTTGTTCGCCTCTGTTAATCTCTAGGAAGGCAATCTCGAGCCGTCCCGCATCCGCGTCACACTACCTCCTCACCCAGGGACACAGCATGTTTCGCCCCTGTAGTGGACGAGGCAACGAGTCCCGAGACTTTTTCCACGGGGACAGAGCTGACTTTTTCCACGGGGACAGAGCTTGATCCCTTGGGGACAACGCTACGACTGGACTCCTTCCAGAGGGACAGAGCCCAATTGTTGGGGGTTGACTTTTGATCAGCTCACGCG
>TARA_R110002073_G_scaffold3192_3_pt1 | contig 15102 bp, 15 predicted proteins | sample TARA_R110002073 | Tara Oceans TARA_R110002073 (sample SAMEA4397174) | marine metagenome | biome: Polar Biome; feature: [DCM] deep chlorophyll maximum layer (ENVO:01000326); material: water (ENVO:00002006), including particulate matter (ENVO:01000060) such as... | depth 40 m
TAGAAACATTATTAATATTTTTTATTTTCTTCTTACTTACTGAAGCAATAATTAATTCACTAAAATAAATGTTGTTTATTAACTTAAGCATTAATAAGATGTATAACAATATGTGGGGTAATTACTTAGATTGCCCTACATATACAAAAAAAAGGAGAGTAATTAAATAATGAGAAATCTTGAGAATCAAGACCAGAATAAAACAAAAAAGAACGTAATCATAACAAATATGGATAAGAATCTTTGGAATAAATTCAAAGGAACGTGCTATTCTCGTGGAACTTCCATGAATAAAGCTATAGCAGAGCTTATCGAATCATTTGTTTCTGAAAATTAGGAGAATCCTTGAAATATAAATGTCCTGTTGATGTAGAATCTATCTACAACGACCATATTGTAAGAAAAAATGAAGAAAACTACAAAGAAAGATATGATGGTAAAGAAAACCATTATCATGCTTCTGGAGCGGGTATTTGTTCAAGGAAGCTGTATTACGAATCTGTTGAAGTAATCCCTACTACAAACCCAGCTAATGAAAAATCATCTAGAATTATGCGTTTAGGTACAATTGTACATGATGATTTACAACAAGCTCTTTCCGATACTACTATATATAGTAATACTATAAGTAGTAATACTACATATGAAGAATCTATATATAGTAAAGAAAAAGATATATATAATATACAAAAAGAAACTTTTAAATATCATATTGAGGGCGAAGTGTTTATTGAATCTTTAAACGTCAGAGGTTTTTACGATTTGGTGGCGGTAAGTGATGTTGATGGTAGTGTTCATTTGATTGATTTTAAAACTATGGCTAGCTATTCTTGGTCAAGAAAGTTTGGCTATAAGAATAAAGACCCACATGCTTCTGTGCATCAAGAATTGCAATTAGCTACTTATGGGTTAGCTATAAAAGAAAAATTTGGTAGACTTGATAGTATGTGGTTGTACTATTATAATAAAGACAATTCACAAATGAGGTCTTACCAAGTTCCAATGCATATGCTCGATAGGGCAAAAGCATTTTGGACTAACGTAAACGAAGAACATAAAAAAGGTCTTCCAATGTTTAGAGAAAAGATAAGTCCTGTAGAAGATTGGGCTTGTAACTATTGTAGATTTCTAGACCATTGTAAACCGCCTTTTTTTAAGAAAAAGTAAAGGAGATAAACGTGAGTGTATTTCAAAAACTAAAAGACGTTGACATCTCTAAATTAGCAGAGCAAAAGGGTAAGTTTGATTACTTGTCTTGGGCGCATGCTGTAAGAGAGATGTTAAAAGTATTTCCAGAGGCAACTTGGGAAGTACACGAATATGATAGTATGCCTTATATGCAAACAGCTACAGGCTACTATACAAAAGTAAGTGTAACAATTGAAGGTCTTACAAGAACTCAGATACATCCTGTTCTTGATAACAAGAATCAGACTATTGATACACCTAATGCTTTTCAAATAAACACATCAATTCAAAGGTGTTTAGCAAAGGCAATAGCATTACATGGTCTTGGTCTTTCATTGTTTGCTGGTGAAGATTTACCAGATAACATAACAGATAAGCAAGAAAAAGAGTTTACTAAGCTTGCTAATCAAGTTAAAGATGAAAAAGCTAAAAAAGCTATGTTAAGCGCTCTTAATAGCGGTAGAATAAACGAATCAAACTATGCAAAAAGTTTGGAACATTGTAAAACAATCATAAAAAAACAAAAAGAAGGAGATAAGTAATGGCTACTGAAACAGCTAAAATGTTTGACGACATGTTAAATGATACAGAAAGTTTCTTTGTTCCAGGCGAAGAGACAGATACAAAACCTAAAAACGCACCAAATGTAAGAGGTGAGTTCTATGGACACATGCAAAATGCAACAAGTAGAGAAGTAGAGTGGACAAAAGATGGTAAAACTTTTAAGGCTTTGGTTTATAACTACGAGTTTGTTGTTGATGCTAAAAACTCAGAACAGTCCTATGAAGGTAAAAATGGGAAAATTAAAGGTGAAGAGTATGTTGGTAGAACTTACAGGTCTAATGGTATTTTTAGATTCTTAGAGCCTCAAAAAGGTGATAAATTTGAATCAAATTCTACAGGCAACAAAAGATATTTTCAGTTTTGTGAAACTATCGGTGTAGAAATACCTAGAAAAGTGGTTAAAATGAAAGGACAAGATGTTGAAGTCCAAGTCTTACCACCACTTAGAGGAACTGATATTGATGGAGCTCCAGCTGTAGCATTAATAGATGCTGGAAAACCGTATAAAAACAAAGAAGGTGAAGAGAGAACACCTTTTATTGTTAAATTCGTAAAACAGTGGGAAGGAGGTGTTAAGAAAGATGCAGACATCCCATTCTAAAAGAAGATACAGAAAAGTAGGATGGCCTAGAGAGCTGATTATCAACACCTTATATGGTTTTGGTATGAAAGGCAAAAGAATAAGTAAAATTGTTGGTGTATCACAAGCAACAGTTTATAGACATATAAAAAGATAATAATATGGGAGACTTTGTATATCGTGAGAATACATGGGGGGTTTTAATGCGGTCCTCTCTACCGCAGTTCTTTTCCGCCTTTCAAGTCTCCCTTTTTTTAAAAGGAGAAAATTATGCAGTGTTGGCATTGTAATTCAGAATTGATTTGGGGAGGAGACCATGATTATGAGGATTATGGAAAGGAAGGCGAAGGAATAGTGAGTAACTTCAGTTGTCCAGATTGTGATTCATATTACGAGTGTTATTTACCACTAGGAGGTCAAGATGATAAAATGGACTAATGTTTTTATGTGGGGCGGAATAACAGTTATAAGTGTTTCAATTTGGGCAGTAATAATATTATTTATAATTAATTTATTAAACTAAAAGGAGATAAAATGAAGAATAAAAAAAATAGTACCTGGAAGAAAATACAAAAAATAAGGGAAGAATTAGAGAAAAGTCCTAATGGATGGCCTTTATGTAAAATAGTAGGAGCTGAATACATTAATACAAGAGTGTACAAAAGGATGCGTGATGCGTAGAAAAGATATGCAAACTTTGATGAATGAAATTATGGATGGAGTTTCTGAAACTAGAGATGCTGGTCAGAAGGAATATGCTAGAGATTTAGATAACGTATTTGCTAATTTTGAAAGAGTTGCAACTTTTGTTGGGGTAAGTAGAGAAAAAGCATTACTTACTTATATGATAAAACATGTGGACGGACTATGCGCTTATGCTGATGGCCATGAATCTCAGAGAGAAGATGTTCGGGGAAGGTTAACAGACATTATAGTCTATTGTATTTTAATGTGGGGTATGGTAAAAGATAACCAAGCAATTAGAGAGAATAAAGATTAAGAAATGCAATCATTGTGAAAAAATATATAAAATATCCGATTTTAGTTGGAAGATTAAGAGACTCAATAAGAGAAGTAACAAGTGTAAACAATGCACAAATAAGTACTCTAGAAAACATTATCTTAAACATGGGGAAAAATATAAAAGAAGTAATAAAATTAATACTGAAAAGTATAAAAGGGAAAGGAGAGATTTAGTTTATGAATTTAAGCTTAGTAATCCTTGTACTTCTTGTGGTGAAAGCAACCCTATCGTCCTGGAATTTCACCATCTTAACCCGAAAGAGAAAAGAAATGATGTATCGAATATGGCTTCGCATGGATATTCGGTCAAAAGTATTGAAGAAGAAATCGAAAAATGTATTATACTATGCGCAAACTGTCATAGAAAAAAAACAGCCAAGCAACAAAATTGGCACTCACACAAACGTAAAGAAAGAGGTAAGGCATGGGAAGAGCAATAGATATGGAAAACGATATTTCCAAACTGAAACAGGAAGTATCAGAACTAAAAAAAGTATTACAAGAAATATTAAATGAGGTAAAAAAAGATGAAAAGAAAAAAACCAACGTCAAAGGAAGTACAAACAGTAATAGAAAAGTTAATACTGGAACTGTCAAGTCTAAACCAGATGATAACGGGTCTGACTAATGCTTTTATGGAGTATATAGATTTTAAGAAAGATACTAAAAAGTTTGAAGATTATTTAATAAAGAAGGAGAAACCTAGTGTTAGAAAAAAAAGTTCTAGAAAAAATACTAGCAGAAAATAGCTGGGGTCTATATTTAAAAGGTAGGCCGCTTGAAGAAATTAATACCAATGTAGGTGTTATTTATAAAATATGTGAAGTGTCAACAGAAAAATTAGTTGACGAATATAATGAACATGTTATAAATATGAAAAATGAACAACTGAAGAAAATGCAAAAAGAAGAATAAAAAAAGGAGATAAAATGCAGGAGATAGCTGATGTGACCACAGAAGATGTGGTTTTAGGGAGTGTTATCTTTTACCCAAAAGAATATAGTAGAGTAGCTCAATATATACCAGATAGAAAAGTTTTTACACAAATAAAGGCTAAAAATTTGTGGGACAAACTTACTAAAATGATTAAAGAAGGAAAAAGTATAGACATTCCTCTTTTATGTGCTTCATTAACAAATGAAGATAATTTAAATGGTATAACAACTTCGTATATTTTAGATATAACTGGAGATGTGTGTGGTATGGGTATGATGGAACCATATGCTCAGATGATATACGAAAAGTATTTGCTTAGAAAAACAATAGAAGCGACAGAAAATATAAAAAAAGATGCGCTTCATAAAGGTGGTGATGTATACACACTAATAAACGAAGCACATTCTCTTATGGGAGAGTTAATAAGAGTTAGGCCTGGTGAAAAGTTTACTATAGATAAAGCAATGACTGATACCCTTAACACTATGCAAGAGGGTAATAAAAAGATGATTAAAACAGGTTACAAAGAAATTGACAGTTTAGCAGGAGGGCTTACAAGAGGAGAGATAACAATAGTTGGGGGTAGACCAGGTCATGGTAAGACAACTTTTCTTGTCAACCTCTTAGCCTCTCTTGTTAAAGGTGGATATAAAGTAGCTATGTTTAATAGAGAGTTACCTAACAGTGAAGTAATTAAGAAATTGATATGTATTGAAAATCCAAGACTTAAGTATAGAGATGTTAGAAAAGGTATAGTAGATAAAAGTAATATTGGTTTTATTGAAGAACTAAAAAAAGCTTCCAGGAAAATAGCTGATATATATGGTGAAGATAGATTCATTATGTTTGACAATATTAGAGACTTACCTAAAACTGCATCTGAAGTTAAAAAGTTTGAACCAGACGTTATTATAGATGATTATATACAGCTTGTAACTCCAAGTGGTAAAGAAACTGAAAGAAGATTACAACTTGAACGTATTTGTAATGAGTATAAATGGTTAGCTAAAGAAACAAAATGTGCAGTAATACTTGCTTCTCAGCTTAACAGGTCACTAGAATCACGAACTAAGGAAGCTAGAAGACCTCAATTGTCTGATTTAGCTGAATCTGGAGCTATAGAGCAGGTAGCAGAGAATGTTTTCTTTGTCTACTACTCTTATAAGGTTGACCCTTCTATGCACTCTAAAAACGAAATTAGACTAATTGCAAGTAAGGTTAGGTATGGAGAGTCTTCTGAAATAACCCTTAACTATAATGGCGATATTTGTACTATTTATGACAATTGGACAATACCGCATGCAAAGGAGCTAGATGTTACAAAAGAATTACCGTTTTAAAACCTATATAGGTATAGACCCAGGAAAATCTGGAGGCATATGTTCTATTGAAGATAATAGATTAAGAGCGAATAAGTGTCCAGATTCTGTGCAAGGTATGGCAGAATTGTTTAAAGATATATTACAAGATACTTCTCCTAAAGATGTGTTTTTGTATATAGAAAAAGTATGGGCTATGCCACATGATGGTAAGAGTTCGATATTTACTTTCGGACAAAACTATGGCCAATGGGAGGGGGTTATTGCATCATTTAACATAATCCCTATTTATGTAACCCCTTCCGTTTGGATGAGACACCACGAAGTACAAAAGGGATTGAAAAAACAAGAAAGAAAAAACATACTTAAACAAATGGCGCAAGAATTTATTGATTCAAATAACTATATGTCATATCAATGGAAAGGAGTCGCTACCTTAGCTACTGCAGATGCAATTATGATAGCGAAATACGCAATTGCTAAAACTGACTGATATATATGATGTTTTTGGAGACCTTAGTTTATTAACAAATGACGGAAGGAAAATACCATTGGATTACGAAGAAATGAAAAAGTTTGACCTTGATTTAAAGTTTGGAAAAATGGGAGAGAAATTTGTAGAAGATTTGCAAAATGGTAACACCATGATTGAGGTAAAAACAGAGAGAGATATATGGAAAAATACAGGCAATATAGCTATAGAAATAAGATGTAGCGGGAAACCTAGTGGCATATCTACTACAGGTTCTGCTATATGGATTCACTTATTGTCTGATAACGGGAAAATTGTAGGTGGATATATATTTAGTGTAGACTATTTAAAACAAAAGATAATAGACCTTAAAAAAGAAGGTAGATTAAAGCTCATAATGGGCGGTGATTTTAATGTTAGCCAAATGGCATTAATACCTAGAACAGAATTATTTTAATTTAATTTTTTTAAGATAAGACTGTAAAACTTTTTCGTCCATTTTAAAATCAAAATTTTTCATTAAGTCACCTATGCCTCTTTTTCTTTTAAAATACTGCCAAGAATTTTCATAATTTTTTATTTTTTTATAATATTCAAGATAAGTTTTAGCAGTTATTTTTTTATGCTCATCACTTAATGTCAGAAAAAATGATTCAAATGGAGTTATTTTATAATCATTATTAGGGTCTACAGAATAAGGTATAGGGCTTAAATCCTTTAATTTTGTTTCAATTATGGCAGCTGCTTCTTTTAAAGCGGCTTGCTCACTTAATCCTTTGCCTAACCCGTCACTAACTTTTCCTAAATATGCTAGTGTAAGCTCTTCAAGAAATTCTTGTTTTGTTCCTGTGTTAAACACAGTTCTAAGTTTTCTAAAATACATACTTGACTCAGTTGCTTCATAATCTTCACGACCTTTAAAAGAATGTTTTTTGTTGTAATTTCTATTCCAAACTTGAATTTGTTTATAGTTAGCATTATACGGATTCATTGATTGATTTTTAATTTTATAGTATTGATTATAACTAGATACAGTGGAACGTAACCATTCAACACCTGCATCTTCAACAGACATTTTCTGTTCACCAAAAAATGTATTAGCAAAATCAGAATTTATTTTATTAGCTCCAGATTGCGTTAACACCTGCAATAAAGATAAAGTTCTTTTATAGTTCTGGGTCATTGCAGCTTCATTTACTAAATTGTCTTGCATACTAAACCATGACTCTTTGTATGGGCTTAAAAATTCTGAACCAATACCTAAAAATTCTCCATTATACATAGTGGCCCAAAATGATGTCCACCAATCTGTGTTTTCTACATTAGCAGTAGATTGATTAAATAAAGCTTTCATCACAGCTATTCTTGCCACACCTTTTAAATATGTTCCACCTAAAAATAAACCTGTTCTTAAAAAATGTTTATGTTTTAGATTGTATTTCATTAGCTCCATATTATTCATGGATGTACTCATAGCTATTTTTTTATACATAAGTAAAGGTTTTACTAATTTAAAATTAGTCCATCCAGCACTCATTGATTCTACAGTAGTTCCTGCAGTTTTTATATTCCCTACTAGTTCTGCTTTTCTAAATGAATTTTTAATTACTCTTTTAACAATAGGAACATCATTACCTTTTAACATTGATGGGTTTGGGTCTAATCCATATTTTTTTAACACAGCAATATCGCCATTAGACAATTCATAAAAACTTTTAAGCCTGTCAACAGCATATTTATGCCTTTTTGATGTTTCTGGTAATATATTTAAATGTTCTGTTAATCTTTGCATTTCCATACCACTAGCTAATCTAGCCCAAGTACGAGCAAAAGATTCTGTAAATGGCATACCACCTCTTTTAAATAGCCACTCTGAAGCATTTCTTAATTTTTTACTTACATTTGTAATTTTTTCTACTTTTTTACCGAGTAAATTAAATTGACCTGGTTTATATCCTAATAAACCTATACTAGAAACAGCACCTGCATCTTCAGTAGCAATTCTTTCTGCTAAATTAAATGATTTAACAAAACTTTTAGCAACATCCATTATCTTGTATGCCATTACCATTTGTTTGCTTTGCTCCATTATATTCCAAGTACCTGTTAAAGGAATTAAACCACCAAGTTGTAATCTCATTAAAGTAGCTGTATATTCTCTTGTAATACCAGTAATTGTAGGTAAAACATCTTGAGTTGTAGATGTTCCTGTTCTTTCCATCATACCGTCTTTGATTATTCTTTGTATTTTTTGCCCAAATTTTCCTTTTACACCTAAAGTTTTGGATGCTTGCCCAAGCATAGCTGCAACATCACCAGTCCCTGAATACCCTTTTAAACCTACAGCCCATGGCGCATATTCCATATTTGCAAGAAGCTTAGACATTCCTGTTGAGTAAGGCATCATTAAACTTTCAAAATTGTTATCAAAAACTTTTATTTTTTCACCTTTTTCACCTTTAATAGTTTGTTCAAACTGAAATTTGTTTCTAGTTATTAAATTTTTAACAGTTACTTTTCCAGCTCCAAAATCAACCGCACTAAACATATCAATTCTAGCTCTATCTATACCCATTTCTAAAAATTCATTTACTAATTTAGTTTTTTCTGCAGTGGTGGCTTTTGTATATTTATCTCCGTATTTTATTTTTGCCATATCTATAGCATATTCTCTACCAACTTTTTGTATTTTTTTAGCACTTTGCACACTTTGCGGGCTATAAAATTCACCAAACGCATCTGAAAATCTTATAGGTATATAAAATCCTTTTTTAGTTTTATTTAAAAAATTAATACCATTTTCTTTTATAAACGCTTCTCTTGCTCCAATTTTAGGAAATTGCATATCAATAAGAGTAGAAAACTCTCTTACATAATGCTTCATAACTCCTTCTTTAAAAAAATACATTAATTCACCTTGAAGAGTTCCTTTTTTTGTTACTGGGTCCCAATTAATACCTTCATTAAAATACTCTGTTTGTCCTGTTTTTTTATTCTTTTTAGTCTTAACTATAAAAGCTTTTTTTATAAACTTCAAAGCTTTTGCTTTGTCAGCTTTGTCTACTGTAGGGTCATTTAATCTTTTAAATGCACCATTCTTATCACTTGACTCTAATAAACCAAATATTTCTTCAACAGCTTTCCAGCTTTTAGATATTTGTTTTCTAGCTTTACTAAACATAGGGTAACTTCTACCTTCTGCTCTTGCAATAAAACCATTTAGTCTTCCAATGTGACTTTGTTCAGCAGTTAAATGAGTTGAAACCCATTTATGAAGTTTATCTAATTTTAAATATTTTGCTACTCTATTAAATCCAACAAGTCCTGATTGTGCAGATAATTTTAATTTATTAAATGTAGTTGAGGTCATTCTGCCACTAACATCTTTAGCGTTTAAAGTTTCTGCTATATCGTTATTAATTTTGGGTCTAGCACCTTTAAGGTCTTGAGCTTGATATACAATATCTTTCCAATCTCTTAACAATTTTACAGAAGCATTAACAACGTCTGTTTGACCATTTAACTCAAACCATTCTTTTTCCTGTTTAAATGTTATATTTGTATTTTTTTTATATTGCTTTATTTTAGAATTAATTTTTAATCTTTCAATAATATCTTTATTTCCTACAATAGCTTGGTAATCAACTTTTTGAAGTTCATTTATTATTTTTACAGCTTCAGGGCCTCCTACCATATTTATATCTTTACCTACTACTTCAGCCTCTAACAATAGTTGTTCTACCAAAGCTTCTTTGCTAGATTTATTTAGCTTATATCGTTTAGCATATAAATCTATCTGTTTTTTAGCCATATCAACTAAATCACTAGGACTTATGTTTTTGTCAACAGTCATAAACTGCATTTTACCTTTTGACTCTTGAGTAAAACTCATTAAAGGTATTTCTTTTAAGTTTCTATTGTATATTTTTTGTCCAAACAAATCAAACAATTCATTGTCTTTAAGTTCACTTACATCTTTAAAATATGTCTTAATATTAGTATATACACGTTTAGCCCAATCAGTCATTCTATTAAAAAATGTCTTATCTACAAGTCTGCCTGAGACAATTTCACCCATTTTAACAGCGGTAGCTTCTTCAATAGCTCTATCTCTAGCTTCTTTAGGCTTCATACCTTCTTTAATGTATTGTTTGTACCACTTTTTAAATTCTTTAGTTTTAACAATTCTACGTTCAATCTCACGCATAAGGCCAGCAGCTTCTTTACCTAATTTTTTACCTTTATTAGTTTTAGATATAGCTCTTAATGTTTTTATAATAGGGTGAATCATACCATGAACAGCAGCCTCTATAGGTGCGCCTTGTCTTACTTTTACTTCAAGACCAGCAACAGTTTCTAGTACATTTTCTGGAAGACGTTCACCTTTATCACCTTTAAGTTTACTTTTATTCAGTTCAACTGTTAATTCAGGATATTTATTAGCAAATTTTTCTTTAAATCTAGATTTTTCAGAACGAGTAGCTTCAGGCCCAACTGGTTTATCAGGCTCTACTGTCATCTTTTCCATTCTAGGTATTCTTTGCTTATATTTTGCTTCCATTTTAGCAGTAATACCTTTACCACCAAAAATAACTTTATCAAGAACAGCCTCTTGCAATGCTCTGGCCATTTTAGTGTCTGCTAAACCTGTGTATATTTTTCCAAGTCTATTTCTAACAGCAACATCTATATTTTTAAATATTTGGTGACCAGTTATTTTTTCCCAAACTGCCGCTTCAAGTGGGTTTAATTTAGCATCTTCTGCCATTTGTTCTACAACTTTTCTTACATTTTTAGATGTTAATTTTTTATTTCCTGACTGTTGTTTAAGAGCTTGAGTTATTTTTGTTGACATTCCTTTGCCAAAAATAAAATCACTAGACTTTAAATTGCCTTTTAACGCTTCAATTTGTTTTGCTTGTTTATTAGTTAAATATAAATAACGACCTTCTCCAGTACTTTTGCCAGCTGCTTCTGTTCTTAAATCTAAAGTTTTTGTTTTAGGGTCATAATGTTCCCATTTTAAAGCATTTATTTCTTGGTCTCTAATACCAGTTTCAGACATTAAGTCTAAAGCAGCTTTTTCTTTTCCCTTTAATTTAACTTTTGCTTTTTTCCCACCAGTTCTTAAATCAACTATAGTTTGTCCTACTTCTGTAAGACTAATATCTTTACCAGCTTGACTTATTGCTTTTGTTTGTTTTGATACAATGTTTAATTCTGATAAAATTTCAGGGTTAGAAAAATCAGATTTAATGACATTTTTTTTCCTTAAAATTCTGCTTATTTTATTTAAATTAGAAGATAGGCTTGTAGGGATAATACCAGATTTTATTGTTTTTATCTTATTTGTTAAATAATTAATTGTGTCAAAACTGTCAAGCTCAAATAAAGTTTTAGAATTACTTTTTTCCATTAAATCAGACAAATTATTTAAAGTTGATTTTATTCTATTGTTTCTAGTTTTTCCATCACCTGCCCTAGTATTAACAGCGTTAATTAAAGCAATTTTTTCATTTTTGCTTAGTTTTTTTAAATTTTTATCATTTTCAATAAATTGTTTAATTGGGATATTTTTTTTATTTTCAGATTGTTTTGTCTCTTTTTCACTAGCAACGTAGTCACTTTTTTTACCCATTGATAATTTTCTAGACTCTTGTACCTTTGTAAGATTTTCAATAGTTTTTTCAGGATTTTTAGTATCTACTTTTGTATCTAAATATTCAATCCACTCCTTAAGTTCGTAACCTTTCTCTGGCTTTAAATTTGTTTCTAAATCAAGTCTAATATCTTCAATTTTTTCTGTTTGTTCTTTTGCGATTTGCTCAGGGCTTTTTCTTTCTACAACTTCCTTTAATATTTTTTCAGCTTTGGTTAATTGTTTGTCATTAAAGTCTATTATTTCTTCAAGACTTGATGCTTTTATTCTTTTTACAACTTCATCTTGTTTAGATTTTTCTAGATTTCTAGTTTTATCAGCCAATTCTCTTGCTCTTGTTTTAAGACCTTCTTTACTAGCATGTATAGGTTTATACACATTATCATTAAATGATTGAAATGTTTCGTCTGTTCTTTTTACGAAAGATTCTAACTGCGCTTTTTTGTCTTTTATAAATCTGTTTTTTTCTTTTGTTGAAATTTTTGACCAAACAGGAGCGTCTTTGTCTTTAGTTTTATTGTATAAATCTTTTATGTTTGCTACAAAAGATTTATTATTTTCTGGTAAAATTCTTTCTGATAATACTTGTTTAACTACATGTAAAGTATTGTAAGCGGTAATTACGTTTTCTTTTTGCTCTCTAGTTAAATTTTCAAGTTTAAAATCAGGAGCTTCCATTATTTTTTCTAATTTTTTTGCCTCTTTAACAGCATTGTCAATAAAATTATCTACTTCAAAATCTATAGATGATTTTTTAGATAACTTTATTTTCTCTTCTTTACTAAGTGTCCTAAGAAACTTTTCTACCTCATTAGGGGGCAATATATCATTTAAAGTCTTTTTTAGATTATTAATAGTTTCATTAGATACATTATTTTTAATATCTTTATCTAAGTTCTTAGAACTTCTGTATGTTTTATACTCTTGTCCAGCTGACCCTAATAAACCCATTGTAGTTTTAAGTCCAGCTACAGTAACAGTACCATGCATAAAATCGTGCCATACTGTATCAAAATCTGTGTTTCCATTTTCATCTTTAGGTACACCTTCAATAACATATGGTAAATTACCAAAAATAAAGCCTTCAATAGGTGCTGCAGGTATTCCTGCTGTTGTTTTTGGGAATCTTACCGCTAAATCTGCAAGACGTTTATTAAAGTTTGAGTTGCTTTTTTGAAGCTTACTTGTTCCATCTCCAATCATTTTAGAAAGTCCTGGAGCAACTCCAGCAGTTATTCCACCTAATACAGTTCCTTTAATACCTTCGTACATACCTTCTGCAATAACTTTTCCTGGATTTACAGTACCTTCAAAAGCTCCAGTTTCAGGATTATAAGAAGATTTTCCATCATCATTAGTTTTTCTTTGATTTACAGCGCTATGTACAGTTCCTGCAGCAGCACTAAAAGCACCTATAGATGCCATGCTTGCAGGTGCGCCCTCAACCCAGTCTGCTACATAATTAGAATAAGGAGTATTTTTTTTCCTTTGACTTGTTGCAAATTTTTGAACATTTGATTTAGCCCATTTATCTTGAAACCAATTTTGCGCACCATCAGATAAAGCTATTTTAGGCACAACTTTTTTACCAACTAATTTTGTTCCAGTAGTCGTAAAAATTTTACCTAATCCACCCGACAATCCCCATATAGCTAAATCTGCAACATTACCTTGACCTAATATCCACGCTCCAACTTCTCCAAAAACACCTCCTGGAATATTTTCAGCATACTCTTCTGGAGTTATAATTTTACCCGTTTCTTTATCTTGCAATTGATAGCCAGATTTTCCAGTTAAAATCATTCTACTTAAGTCAGCAGTTCCTTGAGTGGCTGCGTAACGCAAGTAATTAGAGTCAAATAAATCGCCTAATGCTCCTGCTAAATTAAAATCTAACCACCCTCTTGGATTGTCGGTAGTTATAATTTTACCTTGGTTACTGTCTTGTCTTTGCTGTATTTGGACCTTTTCTTGTTGTTCTCTTCTTGCTTCAAATATATCTTCGGGAGGCTCAAATTCAGCGGCTGGATTACCTGTCATTTGTTGAGGATTTACATTTTTATATAAATATTTATACAGCAAATCATCATCAGGGAGTCTTTTGCTTAAATTAGGGTTTTGTTCTCTTACCTGTTTTATAACACTTTGGTAGTCTAAATATGGCATATATTTCCTATATTATTCGTCAAGATAATTTTGTGCCAATTGAGCATTAGATTCGCCCGTTTTAATTTGTTCTACTGCATATTTATTAGCTATAGTACTAAGCCAAGTATTTATATCTGTGTTTTTAAGTAAATTTTGTTGCTTTTCAAGTCTATTTTCTAAAGTTTTTATTTTGTTAGCAATAATATTTTTTTGTTTTTTTAAAGATTCTCTATTAAAAGAAGTCATTTGATTCATTTGGGTTTTCTTAGAATTTATTTCTTCTGTTATTAAAGCTATTTGGTTTTTAGTTTCTTTTTGAAAAGCTTTAAATTTAGGCTCTGCTTGTTTTAATTGTTTTTCATTTAAAGCAGGCCGCTTAACAGAATCTTTTGGAACTATTTTATTTATAGCATCATTAGCTCTTTTTAAAGATTGTAATTTAACAAAATTAGTATCAGAATTTGAATTGTTAAAAATTTCCATAAGTTCAGCTTTTATACGCTCTACATTTGATTTAGTTAAATTGCCTGATATATTAATACCTAACTTTTTAAAATCATCTTTATTTTCTAATTCTGCTAAATCTTCTTTAGTTGTTTCTTCATCTGGAGCTTCCTCTGTTGATTGTTGAGCAAGCAACATTTCTACAGCTTCAGATGTTTCTTCTGTACTATCAATTTTAAATTGACTTTCAATACTTCCTGGAGATATTATACTAGCGCTATTTTTAGAATCCCAGGTAAAAGGACTCCAAAAATCAAACCTAGTTCTTAATTGGTCATATTCTGTATTTAAAGATATAGAAGTACTATTTGCTTCGGCTATCAAACTATCATACACTCTTTTTATTTTTTCTGGCATTTCTTCAAATTCTCCGTCTGCTCCAACAAAACCACCATTTTTTTCCACATCTTCATAATCTTGTGCAGTATATTCATCAAGAGCTTGATTTAATTCTGTGTCTGAAGTATCTTTATTTTCTTCTAAATAATTTAAAATCCATGCGTTTTCACCATCATCAGTATCTTTTAAAGCTATACGCAACTTGTCAGTTTTTTTTGTTTTTAAAGAACTAGTAAGTTTATTATTAGAAGTAATGCTTCTTTCTAAATTATTTATTCTACTAGTAGCATTTTCAAGAACACCTTGTCTGAAATTGTCTAAAGACTTATTTGTTAGTCCACCATTTTGAGCTATATACACAAATTCATCT
>TARA_R110002073_G_scaffold73085_14_pt1 | contig 15092 bp, 12 predicted proteins | sample TARA_R110002073 | Tara Oceans TARA_R110002073 (sample SAMEA4397174) | marine metagenome | biome: Polar Biome; feature: [DCM] deep chlorophyll maximum layer (ENVO:01000326); material: water (ENVO:00002006), including particulate matter (ENVO:01000060) such as... | depth 40 m
CAAAAAGGGGTCGCGAATGATGGACCCGTGGTACAGCGGCCGCATGCCAGCAGACGAATTCACATTGGCGCGAGCGATGAAACAAAATGGATATGTCACCGGCCATTCGGGAAAATGGCATATCGCGATCGATCATCATGCGTTTCCGCAACCTACCGACGTTGGATTCGATTACTCTCGTTCGCATCGAGGGGTGCAAACAGGAATGAAGGATCGCTTGTCGGGCTTTGCCACCGATGCAGTGGACGATCCCTTTCGTCTGGATGCAAACGGATACCCGGTGGATCAGACGAACCAAGATGCGCTGACGTTCTTACAGGAAAACAAGGACAAGCCGTTCTTCCTCTACTACGCGACTTGGTTGGTGCATTCCCCCATCCAGACGCGTTGCAAAGCGTTGCTTGACAAATACGTCGACAAACTGGGCGTCGACCCTCGCCATACCGTCACCCGAGAAACCGCCGGGCAATTGAACCCGTACTATTGCGCGATGGTCGAGATGTTGGATTATTACACGGGCCAACTCATTGATTACTTAGATGAAACCGACGACCCTCGTTGGCCTGGACACAAGTTAAGCGAAAACACTTATGTCATCTTTACATCTGACAATGGCGGGATGGAGGGCAGCCCGAAGGAACGCTACACCGACAACAATCCGCTGGACCGCGGCAAAATTTCGGCCAAGGAAGGCGGTACTCGTGTGCCGCTGTTCATTGTCGGTCCGGGTATCCAGCCAGGCGTTCAGTCCGATGTGATGGTTAACGGACTCGATTTCTATCCCACGATTCTAGCACTAACGGGATCCAGCAAACCGGCAGACAAACAGCTTGACGGATGCGATCTTTCGCAACTGCTGCTAAATGACCCGACCAATCCGGCACTGGTAAAACAAGCCGATGGAACAACTCGCGATACAATGATGTGGCACTTTCCTCATGGCGTTGCGCTGGAAAGCACGATTCGAATCGGCGATTACAAACTGATCCGCAATTACGATCATGTGAACAACGACGGAACTGACGAATTGGAACTGTTCCAGCTCTATCAAACCAAGGGCAACCAACAACAGCGAGTCGATATCGAAGAAGCCAAAAACCTTGCCGCAGCCATGCCAGAAAAGCGGAGGCGATGAATCAGAGGCTGACCGAAATGCTGACGGAGATGAATGCCAGCTATCCAAGCTACAATCCTGACTATCCGGGCGACCTACCCGGAAAACAGAACGCCATCAAGGTCCTCTCTCACCAAAAGCAAGGAAACAAAGTTGAGTTTCGGTATCAAGAAAACGGAGCAAAGCTAGCGCGAGCAGATTTGATCTATACGCTCAATGGCGGCGACCGTGACGAAGAATGGTTCCGCAAACCGGCAACCATCATGCGTGACGAACACCTTGTCACTGTCAAACTACCCCCAGAGACCACGCATTACGTCATCAACCTGATTGACGAAAACCATTTCCTTCGCAGCTATCCCGAAATCAACAAAACCAATCAATCGTATTCACCGCAAGCACTCTCGGTGACGGGTGAACCCAAAACAGGCTCGCGTCCCTCGACATCAATTGCAGAAAAGGACGCAGACAACGACGGCCGAGTCTCGCAACAGGAGTACATCAATCACTTTGCCGGAGGCTTTGACCGCAAAGACAAGAACCAAGACGGCGTGTTAACGCCCAGCGAACACGCCCACCCCTCGTTCATGATCGCCGATACAGACGAAGACAAACAGTTGACTCGCGCCGAGTTCGCCTCCATTTTCAAGCGTCAATTCGACAGGATGGATCGAGACAAAAATGGTTTCATCACGGCGGATGAGATCGATCGGTAATTGGCGTGAACCAGGCCCTAAGCAGGTGTTGGATCGGAGCCGAACTTTTTCAGATAGTCCACACGAGCCTGATTTTCATGCGGTTCCGTCAAGACAATAAAAACTTTGACGAGTCCCATTAACATTGAATCTGACTCGATGGCTTACCAAAGCCAACTCAGCGGAGCGTCGCAAATGATTAACACCATGTCGCATTTCCCAATCGACCGAGGTGTGAGCGCAACCATGATGGCTTAAAGTAGAATCGCATTGGACATCAACAGGAGGGGACCATTCGCATCCCCCTTCTTCGCTGAACGCCCTCCTGCCCAGCCTCGCCGCCCCAAACGCCCACCTCGCTGACGATTGATGGAACTATGATGGTTCTGCATCGGTTAGAATTTGCGGTATTGCCCCCACGCGAAATGCACCTCGACGCAAAAACACGAGTAGAACATGAAAAATATAGATATGAATTTACGTTTGGTTTGGCTCCTTTGCGTACCGACGCTTATGAGTCTCGTGGGCGTGTCGACCGTCCGTGGCGCGGAGACGGACTCGCAGCGAACGCCAAACTTCGTTGTTTTTTTGGTGGACGATCTTGGCTATATGGATGTGGGGGCAAACAACCCCGACTGTTTCTATGAAACGCCGCACATCAATCGGTTGGCCGAATCGGGAATGCGATTTACCGGCGGCTACGCAGCCAATCCGGTTTGTTCACCAACTCGCTACAGCTTGATGACAGGCAAGTACCCGACCCGCGCCGATGCAACCAATTTCTTCTCGGGTAAACGAGGCGGAAAATTCAATCCGGCGCCGCTGAACGACAACATGCCGCTGGACGAAATCACGATTGCCCAAGCACTCAAGGGGCAAGGCTATGCAACCTTCTTCGCCGGAAAATGGCACTTGGGTGAGAGCGAAGAGTACTATCCTCAGAACCGTGGCTTTGACGTCAACATCGGAGGGTACAGCCGCGGCGGTCCTTATTCAGGCAAGCGATATTTCGCGCCGTTTGAAAACCCGCAGATGAAGGAAGAAAGTCCTGCTGGCGATCACTTGCCCGATCGTTTGGCCCGCGACACGGCTTCGTTCATTAAAGCCAATCAAGACAAACCGTTCCTCGCGTACTTGTCATTCTATTCGGTGCATACGCCGCTGATGGGGCGGCCCGATCTGGTCGAGAAATACAAGAAGAAAGCGTCCGCAATCAGCGGTCAAGAGTTTGCTGACGAAGAACAGGTGTTTGGCAACAAGCCACGCAAGGTACGGACGCTGCAAAAACATGCAGTCTATGCGGCAATGGTCGAAGCCATGGACCAAGCGGTTGGGAAAGTATTGCAGCAGCTCGAAGACTCGGGAGTCGCGGATAACACCGTGGTGATTTTCACTTCGGACAATGGCGGGTTGTCTACATCCGAAGGCTCGCCGACCAGCAACTTGCCCCTTCGCGGCGGCAAGGGATGGGTTTACGAGGGCGGCATCCGGGTACCATGGATCGTCCGGTTCCCAGGGATCACAAAGGCAGGCACGGAATCAGCCGAACCGATCTGCTCGATCGACTTGTTCCCGACGCTTGCCGCTTCGGCCGGAGTCAACGTTCAGCACGAAATCGATGGAATCGACATCCGCCCGGCACTCAGAGGCAACTCGCTTGACCGCGAAACTCTGTATTGGCATTACCCGCACTACAGCAACCAGGGCGGTATTCCCGGCGGTGCGATTCGCGAAGGTGATTTCAAATTGATCGAGCGTTACGAAGACGGGCGAGTCCATCTTTACAACCTTGCGACGGATATCAGCGAAACAAACGACCTCGCGTCATCGATGCCCGAGCGAGTGGATCAAATGCGAAGTCGATTGCACCGATGGTATCAAACAGTTGACGCCAAATTCTTGCAAGAGAAGAACGGCCAGCGTCCTTGGACACCGAAAAACTAGTCAATCGAACTGTGATCAACGATCCCATGCGTCGCCAGAACGACGCAAAAGAACAGAAAGTAGTATTCACGATGACAGCTTTTGCACGCACCAAATTTGCACGATGCCACTTCATTGCGGCGGTACTATTTGGGTTCGCCATGGGACCGCAGTTGGACGCCGCACGAGGCGAGCAGTCCGGTTCCGAGCCTGGTCCACCGAACATCGTGTTGGTGATGACCGACGACCAAGGTTATGGCGATTTGGGATGCCATGGACATCCGTTTCTGCAAACTCCCAACCTCGACAAACTGCATGCTCAAAGCACGCGGTTTACCGATTTTCACGCCAGCCCGACGTGTGCGCCGACACGGGCCGCACTGATGTCCGGCCGAGCCCCGTTTAAAAATGGGATCACGCATACGATTCTCGAGCGAGACCGTATGACTCTCAGCGCCACCACGATTGCCCAAGTGCTGAAGTCGGCCGGTTACACGACCGGAATCTTTGGCAAGTGGCACCTTGGCGATGACGATCCCTACCAACCCGAAAACCGCGGATTCGACGAAACGTTTATCCACGGCGCAGGCGGTATCGGTCAAAACTTTGCGGGGACGCAAAGCGACGCTCCTGGCACCAGCTACTTTGACCCCATCATCAAACACAACGGCCGGTTTGTGCAGACCAAGGGTTATTGCACCGACGTCTTCTTTCGCAAGGCACTCGGCTGGATCAAGAACACTACTGGCGAGGACGCAGGAACCGGCACGAAACCGAAGCAGCCGTTTTTCGCTTACATTCCGACCAACGCACCGCACGGTCCTTACCACGTCGAAAAACGCTACTCGGATCTGTACAAAGACAAGTGCTCGTCGCCCACCGACGCGTTCCTCGGCATGATCGTCAATATCGACGAGAACATGGGATTGCTGATGCAGAAGCTGGACGAGTGGAACCTCGCGGACAATACGCTGCTGATCTTTATGACCGATAACGGAAGTGCCAAAGGAGCAACGGTCTATAACGCAGGCATGAAAGGGGCAAAAGGATCGCCACACCAGGGCGGTTCACGCGTACCGCTGTTCATGCGTTTGCCGGGGTTAACCAAGCCGGGTGTCGACATTGATCGTTTGACGCGTCACTACGACCTGTTTCCGACGCTTGCTGAAATCGCGGGTGCCACAGTGCCAACGGGCTTGGATCTGGATGGACGCAGCCTCGTGCCCTTGATCAAAGATCCAAACGCCACGTGGCCCGACCGTAAAACGTTCTTTCACGTCGGCCGCTGGGCCAAGACCGGAGCTCCGAGGAATTTCGGCAAAGGGGATCCCGATCCAGATCACGCAAAGTACAAAAACTATGCGGTGCGGAGCGAGAAGTGGCGACTTGTTAACGACGAACTGTACAACATCGAGCAAGATCCAGGCGAAGAGAACAACGTCGCTGCGGAATACCCCGAAGTGACCCACGAGATGCGATCGGCCTTTGATGCGTGGTGGGATGAAGTCCGTCCGCTGATGGTCAACGAAGATGCGTCGCTGGATGTCGCCAAACCGTTCCGCGATCAGTTTTATAAGCAAAAAGAAGAAAGCGGCATTCCGGATTGGGACGCCCCCAAGATCGACTGACACACGAAATTAAGCTCTCGAGCTATGGTCCTCGACATCCGGCCATCGACATCGCTCGAGTGCGGCCATCTAGTTCCAACCGGCCGCATGCAGGCCCCCTCTGACCCCTCCTCCCTTTTCAACAACATTTCTCAGTACCATGATTCGTATCACCATCCCTTCTGTTGCGGCGTTACTAGTCTCTGCCGCAGCAACATGCCCGTCGGTTGCAAACGAAGCTTGGGTCATCGACACTCAAGAACAATGGCAACAGGAAACAGCCGAGAAAAGCCAAGTCGAGATCAAGGAAGGTGTCGCCAGCCCAACGGGCGAAACGGGCACGCTACGAAGCACGCTAAAACGCTTCGAGCAAAAACGCTCGGCAAAGTCGATTGTGTTTCAGCAATCGCCGATTTGGCAAAACTGGAATCCCGTCGACAACATCGGCCCCGTTAACCTTGCGGACGCTCCGGTCATGCTCAGCCTCGGCCCCAAAAACTACTGGATCTTTGGACGCTACGGGGGCGCCAAAAAATCGGCCAAGAAGGGGGCTTCAAAATCGGCGTTTCATCCGGAACCGGCGACGCTGGACGGATTTGACATCCCGCTGATGACAACCCCGTTTGCCAACCAGTTCGATGCGCCCGGAGGGCTGAACAAGGGACTAGGGGGCTACCATGCATGGCAAAGCCGCGACATGGTCAACTGGGTCCATCATGGCCCGGTCACCGAAGGATTCTCGAGGTGGGTGACGTCGGCGGAACATGTCGATGGCAAAACGTACATCTACTACGATTTTCCAAATGACCAAGACCCTCATGTCTATGTCGATGATGACCTGACCGATGGCAAGCCCGGTAAAAACATGGGCAAGGCTCTGAACGATCCCTCGCACGGATCGGACAGCGGTTTCATCCGTGATCTGGACGGAAAATTCCACGTCATTTTCGAAGACTGGAGTCCCATCAACGCCAGCAAGCGTTCTTGGGACTCGCCGCTGGCCGGACATGCAGTCAGCGACGATGGCATCTCGAATTTCAAAATCCTGGGGGCGGCGGTCGACCATCGCACAAAACCAACCGGCAAGATCGGAACCTACAAACACCCCCACTGGGCTAAGGAAGATCCCGAAAACTACAAAACTAATATTGCCGAATACGAAATCCACGAACCCGAGCAAGAAGCATTTGGCGATTGGGCTGCGATTAGCATCGGAGGACAATACTATCTGTTTGGCGATTACGATCCCGAACATGGCAAACCGATGAGCGTGGCTTGGTTCACGTCACCAAGCCTCGACCAACCGTTTACCTTCTGCGGCAATATTGGCAACGGGCACCCAGATCCCGATATCGCATTTGCCGAAGGCCAGTTCTATTTGGTCACCCAACAAAAGAAAGATTTCACCAGTCCAGGACCGTGGGTCGAACAAGTCGAAACACGCGTCGGTGTGGACACGACGGGCGATGGAAACGTTGATCACTGGAGCGATTGGCAGGTGGTCAAGGAAACGTACGACTCGATGCCAGGCTTTGCCAAACAGATCGCCAAAACACCCGCCTCGCTTGACCTATCCGATTTGCCCGCCGGCTTTGGATTCCAATTCGAGGTGAAATTGACTGACACGACTTCTAACGAATCGAAGCCGATGCTTGACAAGATCCAAGTCTCTTTCGAACAGTAGTTTCGGTCGAACAGTAGATCGCAACGCTGTGAAACATTTTCCCTGTAGAATTTGTGCTAATTCAGTGTAGCGAAAGTCGTGAAGACTTTCGTTTCGATTGACGTATGCCCCCCGAAACTCTTGACGAGTTCCGCTGCGGTCGCTTACTTGCCACATCCCCCCCTCACCGAGATTCACCTATGAAATTTGCAGCTCTATTTGTTGTCGCAATTGCAAGCCTGATTGACACCGCTCAGGCGGAAACGCTTGTCTTCCAAGGAGAAGAGGGAGTGGGCAAAGGCAAGCATATTGTGTTCATGGCCGGCGATCACGAATATCGCTCCGAAGAATCGCTACCGGCTCTTGCCCGACTGTTGGCGAAGCATCACGGTTTCAAATGCACCGTGCTGTTCAACATTGATCCGGAGACGGGGGAAATCGTAGCGGGCAAGCCTTCGAACATGCCGGGATTGGAAGCACTCGACACAGCGGATTTGGCCGTTGTATTTTTGCGTTTCCAAAACTTTCCGGCCGAACAAATGAAGCACTTTGACGATTACCTCCGTCGCGGTGGCCCCATCGTGGGAATGCGAACGGCAACACACGGGTTCCAAATTCCCGCCGACCAACCGTATGCAAAATACTCATTCAATTCCAAAGTCGAGGGCTACGAACTTGGCTTTGGTCACCAAGTGCTCGGACAAACCTGGGTGGGTCACTACGGCCGAAATCATGTGCAAAGCACTCGCATTACCATTGTGGACGCCATGAAAGATCATCCGATCCTGCAAGGCGTGAAAGACGTTTGGGTCCAAGCCGGTGGCTATGTCGGTAAGCCTACCGATGGCGATATCTTGACGATGGCTCAGCCGCTCGATGGCATGACTGCTGACTCACCGGCCTCGGAAACTCAGCCGCCAATGCCTTCGGAATGGACACGGACGTACCGCAGCGAATCAGGCGAAACGGGACGTGTGTTCACGTCGCTCTACGGGACGCCCGAGGATCTGACGAATGACGGATACCGCCGATTGATCGTCAATGGAATCTTTTGGGCAATTGGGCTAGAAGACGCGATCACCCCCGACCTGAACATTGATATCGTCGGCCCGTTCCATCCGAATACCTTCGGCAATCAAACCAACGCACGAGGGATCAAACCGGAAGCCTACGCAGGATTCGAAAGCCCAATCCCTGCCCACAACAAAGTGAATCAGCCGAAAAAAAAGACCCCCGCTAAAAAGAAGTCTGCGGTAAAATAATTCGCTGTCGGTAAATCATCCGAGAACAGTTGCACCAGCCCGCTCTCGCGCAGAGGGCGGCAAACGGATGCTGCGCAGAAACATCTTTCTACAGGAGCAACAAGAACGGCTTTTGATCGGTTTCGATTTTCGCGTCACCGACGATGCCATTGTCGGACGCGGCCCCTCTCTTCAAGTCAAAATCTAGTCACGATCTCTTCCTCAATAAAACGAATCTCAGTTCCATGAAAACGATCCATCTTCACCTGCTGGGCCTCGGACTGCTTACCATTTTGACAGGCGGCGCGTTGGTCGCGCAAGACACAGCTCCGCCGATTGAATCGCGTGATGAGCGACTCGAGTGGTGGCGTCAAGCGAAGTTCGGCATGTTTGTTCATTGGGGCATCTACTCGACCGTCGGTGGCGAATACAACGGCCAAAAGCTGCCCAACAGCGCCGAATGGATGATGGCTCGTGGGAAGATCCCGATCGCGGAATATGAAAAGTACGCTGCCCAGTTTAACCCGACTCAATTTGATGCGTCGGAATTTGTCGGTCTGGCAAAGCAAGCGGGAATGAAATACTTGGTCATCACGGCCAAGCATCACGATGGTTTCGCGATGTTCGATTCCAAAGCGAATCCCTTCAACGTCGTCGATGCAACACCGTTTGGGCGTGACATCATGAAAGAGCTGGCCGAGGCATGCCAAGAACAAGGCATTCGATTCGGCTTCTACTATTCTCAAGCACAAGATTGGCATCACCCCGGCGGCTTCGGTAACAGTTGGGACGATTCGCTCCAACGCGTCAGCTCGGATGAATACGTGATGAACAAGGCTGTTCCCGAGGTCAAGCAATTGCTTACCGAGTATGGCCCGATCGGCATTTTTTGGTGGGACACGCCACGAAAGATGAGCCGCGAATCGTTTGACGCATTGCATTCGCTGACCAAACTGCAGCCCAACGTCATTACCAACGATCGGTTGGGCGAAGGTTACCGAGGTGACTACAAAACGTTTGAACGCCAAATTCCGCCTCACGCTCCGGGCGAGGAGGATTGGGAAGTCTGCATGCCGATCAGCGGCAGCTGGGGCTACAAGAAAGGGGATAACGACTTCAAATCCACCGCTACCTTGGTCCGCAATTTGATCGATATCGCCAGCAAGGGAGGCAACTACCTGTTGAACGTCAGCCCCACCGGCGAAGGAACGCTGCTGCGCGAGGCGGTCGAGCGACTAAAGGGCGTTGGCAAATGGATGGATGTGAACGGCGAATCCATCTACGGAACGACGGCTAGTCCGCTGCCCAAATTGGACTGGGGACGCTGCACCGCAAAATCGGTGGACGGCAAAACGATCTTGTACTTGCACGTTTTTGATTGGCCTGCGGATGGAAAGCTTTTGGTTCCCGGCATCACGAACCAGGTCCACCATGCCAAATTGCTGGCTGATGGCCGTGCTGTCGAAGCAAAATCCACCGACAGCGGAGTGGAATTAACGTTGCCAAGCGACGCACCCGATGAGTTCGCAAGTGTGATTGAAATGAAAATCGATGGCTCACCCCAAGTTGTCGTCCAACTGCCAACGCCCGATGCCGAGGGCACTTTGGTGCTTTCGGCTGACACCAGCTATATCCACAACAACGAAGGTAGCCGGCAAGCCGACATTCGGTTCCATTCTGACATTCCGCATATCGGGTATTGGGTGGATGACCAGGCATGGGTGGAATGGAACATCAACATCGATCGCCCGGGACGCTACGCAGTCACCGCGACGCTGTCGATGGAAAAGGAGAAGAGTCGACTTGGCTTTGGATACGCCGGCGAATTGCAAACGGCGGAAATCAAGTCGACGGGCGGCTACGGAAACTATGACAATCGCACGCTCGGAACGATCACATTCGATCAACCTGGCCAATACAGTTTTCGAATCAAACCGGACGCGGGTCATTGGCAGCCCATCAATCTTCGCTATGTGACACTCACGCGAACGAATGAGCCGAAGTAGATTCGCCCGACGAAAAAACGTTGCGAACATCTGACGAGGTAGCGTGACATCCCTTGCGTGAATTCGTCCTCCAACGGTAGGCCATCTTGGTTTGTCACCTACCGTCGAGGCGAACAATGAATCGAAACCTTCCGTCCATCGAATTCCGTGCGAAATCCTCACTCACCCGAGTGGGATGTGTCGACTTGACCGTCACCGACTGTGGGGACGGGGATGTTGAAATCAAGGGCACCGTCGATTCTTACAACGACCGGGTCATGGCGATCACGGTCACTCGTGCCCTGCCTGGGGTGAGACGGATCACCGATTTGATGCGGCATTAGCCGCCCGCCGCCGGACTCGACAACGACTCTGGACTCTAAAACGAGCGGCCTCTAAATCGCGAGCGGGCCCCCATCACGACACCTGTCTGCACCTCGTTGCCGCAGCTTACAAAGACATCGGGGCACATTAAGACGCCGCTACAGATGGGTCAAAAAAGAGAGCCGCCAAACAGGTAATGCGTCATCGGCAACGGCAGGGTGACACGGAATCTGAAGATTTTTTGACAATTCGCTGCGAGGGTCAATTCGGCTCAAAACATCGCAAATCCCGGTGATTTTAACGCAAGGCGATCGGTTCGAAACCACGAAGATGATCACAGTGATCGCATCAAGCATAGGGTTGCCTGATGCCGAACGGAGCTATCTAAACCGAGAAAGCGACATGAACATTTCCGCATCGGCTTCGTCCTTCAGCGGCCAAGCCTCCGCCACTAGCCGACCGGCCCAAGGCCCACCTCCAAAGAAACAAGAAGCGCTCGCCGCCGCGTTGACCGCAGTGGGAGTGGATGATTCGACCGCCTCGAGTGTCCTGAGTCAGGTGGAAGAAGCGGTCGAGGAGGTCAAGTCAAGTTCGGCGTCGACCAGTGAAACCGCCATCCGATCAGCGGTCGATAGCGTGCTAGAAGCCAACGGTATCGATTCCGAGAAAGTCGGTGAGGCGATCCGGGGCAATCGGCCACCCGGTCCACGTCCGGGCGGCGGACGCAAAGCGGCAGAGGAGGATTCGTCGACGGTGGAATCGGCGCTGTTGGCGGCGGATGTGGATGAAACCGATCTCGACGAACTGTTGAACCAGCTGATTGAAACACTCACCGACCAGCAACAGAGCCAATCGGGAAATGTCTCATCCGACTCCGTCCGCGCGGCATGGACTCAGGTCCTTGAAGACAACGGAGTGAACGTCGAGAAGTTTGAACAAGCACTTGGCGAGCAACTCGGATCGGGCGGCAATTTCTTTAACCGTGTTGCCTAATCACTTGCGATTGTCCACTTGGTTTTTCGTGCGATAATCCCCGGGCGTCTGACCGGTTTCGCGTTTGAAAACGGCACACAAGCTCTCTTTATGGCTGTAGCCGGCCTTGGGTGCGAGTTGCTCGAGCGTCATGTCGGTTTCGCGAAGCAGTTGCTTGGTCCGCTCGATCTGAGTTGTCATGATTTGTTCGTGAGGGGTACGGCCCAGCACCTCGCGAAAACGACGTTCCAATTGCCGCCGCGACAGCGATGTTGATTGGGTGACATCGTTGACGTTGATCCCGTCACAAGCGTGCAGACGAATGAATCGGCAAACTTTCGCAAGCTCAATATCATCGACGGCGACCACTTCGGTCGACAAGCGTTCGGAAACCGTCGTCGGCGGGATGAACTCGATCTCTGATTCGGGTTGCAAACCGTTAAGCATTTCGTGCAGCAGTTCAGCGGCGCGATAACCGACTCGCGATGCATCCGGCCGGACGCTGGTCAGGGGTGGATCGCACATCAAACAAATCGCGTCATCATCATCGACACCGATGACACCAATGTCATCCGGAACGGCGATATCGGCTTTTCGGCACGCGTTGAGCACCTGTTGTCCGCGAATGTCGTTACAAACGAACAAACCAGTGGGGCGCTGCAGCGTCCGCAGCCACTCTGACATCCGCTCGATGTCTTTGACATCGGCGCGTTCGAGCCCCATCAACGGAGTGCCTGGTTTTCCTTCGGATTGATAGAACTCGAACGGACAGCCCGCCTGGGTGACGAGTTCGCGAAAATAGTTCAGCCGAGTTTCGGAATACGATGCAAACCGAAACCCACAAAATGCAAAGCGACGAAATCCGCGATTCCAAAGATGTTCGAGCGCCAATTCAGCAACACGTCGGTTGTCGGTTTCGACTTGGGGAACACCTGCGAATTTTCGATTGCAGCGAACGTCGACCATCGGCACATTTAATTTTCGCAGCGGCTCGATCGTGTGCGTATCGACTCGAGCAATCACGCCATCGATCCGCGTGTTGGTCATCCAATCCGGCATCGCCGAATCAAGCAACATTTCTTCGTGCAGCAGCGACCAATTCACTTGCGTTCGAGCGAAATGGGAAACTCCGCGAAGTAATTCCCGTCCGTAGGCACGAGATGCCTCGACAAGAAGAGCGATTTGAGGGCGTAATTTCTGCTTCATCAGGGTAAGTTTGTACTCCAGGATTGACGCAAAACATTAACGATCTGTCGCGTATCGTTATTGTAGCAAGATTGATCGCCGGTATTATTAGCTTTAGAATCATGGACACACGGTCGGAACCAGTCGTGTAATCGTGCCCCGACTCGCTCGCGACGAACGGCGACCCGCGTTGTCACACAGCATGTCCCTTGGCCAGTGCCGCCGCGAATCTCGCAGAGACGTTTGGTGACTTGAATGCCGATAGCGGAACACTTCGCGATTTTCGCCGCCCGAAACGAGATTCATGCGGCATCACATGAGTCAATCAAATCATAGTCAAGACAAACTCCGTTCGCTGGCATCACAGACGAATCACGACCAAATTCATCTCCGGAAACTTCGCCGGGCCAGCTTCACACCCCCTTTAAAACCTTACACATCCAAGTTTCTACACAAAGGATTTTTCGATGGCGGACATCACTACCGTATGGCAAGGCGAGCTACCTAAAATTGGTATCCGCCCCACGATCGATGGACGATTGGGGGGAGTGCGTGAGTCGCTTGAAGAGCAAACGCAAGCCTTGGCTCAGCGCGTCAAAACGCTGTTGACCGAAAACATCCGTTATCCCAATGGCGAGCCGGTTCAGTGCGTGGTCGCGAACCCATGTATCGGCGGTGTCGCCGAGGCGGCCGCGACCGAAGAGTTGTTTCGCCGCGAAAACGTGGGCGTGTCGCTGACCGTAACCCCGTGTTGGTGTTACGGTTCGGAGACGATGGACATGGACCCGCTGCGTCCCAAAGCGGTGTGGGGATTCAATGGAACCGAACGCCCTGGTGCGGTGTATTTGGCTGCGGTGTTGGCCGGTCACTCGCAAAAAGGATTGCCCGCCTTTGGAATCTACGGACGGGACGTCCAGGACGCTGGCGATTCGGTGATCCCCGATGATGTCCAGCACAAATTGCTGAGCTTTGCTCGTTGCGGCTTAGCTGTCGCGCTGATGCGAGGCAAAGCGTACCTTTCGATGGGCGGCACCTCGATGGGCATCGCGGGATCGGTCGTCGACCAAAGTTTCTGGGAAAAATGGTTGGGCATGCGGGTCGAAGACATCGACATGAGCGAGTTTATCGGCCGCATGCAAAAGGACCAATTTGATCCCGAGGAATATGAACGAGCGTTGGCGTGGGTCAAGGAAAATTGCCCCGAGGGCAAAGATTACAACGCCGAAGATCAAGTTCGCAGCCGCGAACAACTCGACAGCGAATGGTCCGATAGCGTGAAAATGGCGTTGATCGCTCGCGACTTGATGGTCGGCAACCCACGATTAACGGAAATGGGACTTGGTGAACAAGGGCAGGGGCATCAAGCCATCGCTTCCGGTTTTCAGGGCCAACGTCAATGGACCGATCACTTTCCCAATGGTGACTTTCTCGAAGCCATTTTGAACTCGTCCTTCGATTGGAACGGCAAACGGGCTCCCTACATCGTCGCCACTGAAAACGACGCCTTAAACGGCGCGACGATGCTGTTTGGTCATCTGTTGACCAACACGGCCCAGATCTTTGCCGACTTGCGGACGTACTGGAGCCCCGATGCGATCGCCGGTGCGTGTGACGGTTACCGTCCCGATGGCCACGCCAAAGACGGACTGCTGCACTTGATCAATTCGGGGCCTGCGACTCTCGATGGTACCGGGCAACAGGAACAGGACGGCCAACCGACGATGAAGCCGTTTTGGGAGATCACCGACGACGAAGTGCAGAAGTGTTTGCAGGCCACGACTTGGCATCCGTCGATCACGGAATACTTTCCCGGCGGCGGCATGAGCACCCGCTACCGCACTCGCGGTGGGATGCCGTCGACGATGACCCGCATCAACTTGATTGCAGGACTCGGCCCCGCACTTCAAATCGCTGAAGGCTACACCGTCGATCTTCCCGATGACGTCCACGATGCTTTGGACCAACGCACCAACCCGACGTGGCCGACGACTTGGTTCGCACCGACGATCACCGGCCGCGGTGCGTTCACATCGACGTACGAAGTGATGAACCACTGGGGCGCGAATCACTGCGTCTTGACTGCCGGTCACGTCGGTCACTTGTTCATCACGATGGCATCGATACTACGGATCCCTGTTTACATGCACAACGTTGCCGAGGACCGGATTTTCCGTCCCAGCACTTGGAACGCCTTCGGCACCGAAAATCGTGAATCTGCCGATTTCCGTGCCTGTGAAACGTTCGGCCCGTTGTACGGGCGACGATAGACAAGACGCCGAACTTAGGCATAAATCACCGAGCGAACATCATCACCGGTAAATGGAGATCGCCGGTGAATGAATATCAGCGGCGAATCGATTAAACGGCTCCGCGGATTCCGCGG
>TARA_R110002073_G_scaffold11940_1_pt1 | contig 15076 bp, 10 predicted proteins | sample TARA_R110002073 | Tara Oceans TARA_R110002073 (sample SAMEA4397174) | marine metagenome | biome: Polar Biome; feature: [DCM] deep chlorophyll maximum layer (ENVO:01000326); material: water (ENVO:00002006), including particulate matter (ENVO:01000060) such as... | depth 40 m
TCGTTTTCGGACAGCTATGTCAGATCGCGGATGCTCAAGAGAGTTCGCTATTGCGGCAACCGGGACCACCACCGGTCGCGAATGCTCCGAATGCATCGCTGCAACCGTTGCCGATGCCGCATCAAGCCCCAGGACCTTATTCCGCCCCGCCGCAGGCCCCCTACACGGCATCGCCCGGGGCACCAGCACTGCTGAGCAACGTCAGTTGGACCTATCAACCTGCGCCCCGTTTGCGAACGTTTCAAAAGAACGACATCATCACCATTCGTGTCGATGAGATCACCAGTGTGACTGCGACCGGTGCTGCCGAAAATCGCAAGAAAACGCTGTACGAAGCGATCCTGACCGATTGGATCCGCTTGACCGATTTTCGTTTGCGGCCTGATCCGCAGGGCAACGGAGATCCGACGGTCGCCACCGAATCAGAGTCCCAATTCCGCAGCCAAGCGTCACTGAAATCACGCGAGGCGATGACGTTCAACATCGCCGCAACCGTCGTGGACATTCGCCCCAATGGAAACCTGGTCGTCGAAGCTCGCAAGACGATTCGCATCAACGACAACCTTTGGGAAACGTCGCTGTCCGGAATCTGCCGGGCTCAAGATATCGCCCCGGACAACGTGATCCTGAGCCGCGATCTGATTGATCTTGAAATACGCAAGGAAGATCAGGGACATTTGCGGGACGGGTACAAACGAGGTTGGTTCAGTCGTTGGTTTGATCGCGTCCAACCGTTTTAGAGAGACGGCACTGGCTTCACAAACTGCACTGCCGCGTAATCGCAATGAATCCAAACGCACTAGGCTTCCGATGAAAATTCTCGCTCCCATCGCCATCATGACGGCACTCTGCGTCGCGGTACTGCCGGCGGATGCGGCAACGCTTCGGCTTGGCGATATGTGCCGACTGAAGGGGCAAGAGATCAACACATTGCAAGGTCTGGGGTTGGTCGTGGGCCTGCGTGGGACGGGCGATAGTGACGCCGCTCCGACTGCGCGTGCACTATCGCGGATGATGCAATTGATGGGCGGATCGATGGCAGTCGATTCACTTGGGCAACTCGATTTGAAAGATGTTGCCGATGCCAAAAACGTCGCGATGGTTTTCGTCACCGCACGCATTCCCGCGGTCGGCTCGCACACCGGCGACCAAATCGATGTCACGGTCAACGCGATCAATGCCAAGAGTCTCGAGGGTGGCTATTTGATGCTCACGCCGATGTTGGGTCCACGCGCTGATAACCCGACGGTGTATGCGGTGGCCCAAGGCCGCGTGAAGGTCAGCGTCGATGGCCCCGCGACCACCGGTACGGTTCAAGGTGGCGCTAAGATGGAAGCGACCGTTCCTGCGTCATTCCAAAAGGATGGCATGATCACGCTGATCTTGGAACGTGATTTCGCCAGTTTTGACAACACGCAGCGGATCGAAGACGAGGTCAACAGTTTGTCGGCACTGACACTTGGCGATTCCGGTCGCGCCGGTAGCGGATCTGGATCACGCAACAATCGCCCCCGCGCACAAGCGATTGATCAACTGCACGTGCAGGTTCGCATCCCTGAACTGTATCAAGAAAACCCGATCAAATTCATCTCGTTGCTACTGAATCTTCCGATCCAAATCGCCAGCCACTCATCACGCGTCGTGATCAACGAACGCGAGGGCATCGTGGTGATCGGCAAGGATGTCGAGGTCGCGCCGGTTTTGGTCACCCACCGCAATCTGCGAATCGAAGCAGGCGGCGTGGGCGGATTGGTCGGAGTCGATGACAAGATCGATGAACGTGATACCGCAAAGCTGAAGAATTTGGCCGATGCACTCAATGCACTCGACGTACCGACCTCGGACTTGATCGCGATCATCAAAACGCTCAAGGCCAAAGGTGACTTGTATGGCGAAGTTGTCTTTCAATAAACGACGAAGTCGCCTTTCAATAAAACGCCCCTTCGGAAAACGCGTGATCTTATGAACTTTCCATCGTCATCCCCTTTGGCTTCGACGCCTTCGCCGTTGGACCAACACGCGATATCCAAACAGCCCGACAAACCCGCTAATGAGACGCAGGAAGCGTTCACCGATTTCGTCGGCCAAACGCTGTTCGGCAGCATGCTCGATTCGATGCGGAAAACGGTCGGCAAGCCAGCCTACATGCATGGCGGCCGGACCGAGGAAGTGTTCCAGCAGCAGATGGATCAATTGATCGTCGAGGATTTGACCGAAGCCTCGGCCAGCTCGATCGCCGATCCGATGTACCAATTATTTCAAATGAGCCGCAGCGCGTAGCATCATGCAAACAAACCAAACTTGGGCAAACCGCGTCGCGGATTACGTCGACGATCTGGAAATCGTGGCCACCACGGTTCAGCAGTTAATTGCCAATTCTCGGATCCAAACCAAAGCCGCAATGGCCAGCGAGGTCGCAGAGACCGGCTTGGAATTGCTCGAAGCGGTCGGACGTCTCGAGAACATGGTGGAACGGCGAGAGCAACTGATGTCGGACGCTCAGGCACCCGCATCCGGTACGACGCTGATTGAAAAACTACGAAGGGCCGGCGAAATCGACCTCGCAGATCGCAGCCAATCGGTCGCTCATACTATCACCGCAGCCCACCAGGCCGCCGTGTCGCTGTTTGTATGTCAGTACCATTTGGCTAGCCATTCCCAAGAGATCCTGAGGTTGTTGGCAGGAATGGATACACCTCGAACCTATCGCCGATCGAGTGACGGGGAAGAACGAGAACGTGGCGGCGGCCGGCTGTTCAACGACGCCGCTTAAGGCGACCGGAAGATAACAATCGTCCCTCGTGGACTCATTTACGAGTCCCCGCCGCGCAATGAGCTACCAGAAACTCGTCGCCTAGGCTTTTACAGCCTGGGGACCACATCGAACCCAGGCTGGAAGCCTAGGCTACGTTAAACCCAGCTACACCCCCACCCGTTTGGTACAAAAGTCGGCGGCATTGTGGGGCGATGATTGATTGACGCTGCTAGGTCCGCAACTAGACTAGATCCCTTGAGCGACCGCGTTTTCCTGAAAACGCCTTCTTTTGCGTCGCCAATGTCTCGATGGGAGCGTCGCGGTGCGCCGCCGTATAGCAAACGATTGTTGTGTCGTCGTCTACTGAATCCTCTGCCGCAAATCCTGCTGCGCTCCCTAGGTCAGCTTTGTCCTCCGATTTTCATCGAATCCATGAATCCCCCTCGATTCAAACCGATGCAAGCGCCCCTTTGATGCGTTCCCCCATCAACATCCCCCCCTCTACAGAACCGTTTATTGATTGCGTCCCCTTTTCGCGATTGAGCGAAGCGGACTTGCAAGGGTGGGAGCGTTTGCGTCAGTTGCAGCCTGAATTCGCCAGTCCTTTCTTCTCGCCCGCCTTCGTCGCGGCGGCCGATGCGGCGCGGGGGGGCGATGTCGAGATCGCCCGGATTCGCCGTGGCGACGAATTAGTCGGCTTATGGGCGTTTCACCGAATCCGCGGTGTTGCTTGGCCGGTCGGTCGATGCTTCAACGATGCACATAATATTATCTCTGCTAATAATCCGCCGATTGATTGGCGGTGGTTGTTAAAAGAATTGAATTTGAAGGCGTTTCATTTTCATTCGCTGGTCGGTCCCACCGCAGGACTGGCGGACCACGATTGCTTTGAAACGATCGACGCTTTCTCGTTGCAACTTGGCGATGATTCGCCAGCAACGCTCCGCCGCATGGAACAGAGCCACACGACGCTGAAAAAACAGCAGCAAAAGACGCGAAAAATGGCTCGCGAGCTGGGGGAAATCTCACTCGAGATCGATTGCCGCGACGCAGACCTGCTGGACAAAACGATCCAGCTGAAACGAGAGCAATACCTCCGCACCAAACCGATCGATGTGTTCGCCCCGCAGTGGCCGCACAAGATGCTGCGTCATCTGTTCGAAAAACCACGCCACGGTGCTTATGGGATGCTGTCGGTCTTGCGAGCGGGCGACCAATTAGTGGCCGCTCATTATGGAATCCGCGAAGGCGATCTGCTGCACTACTGGTTCCCCGTCTACGATCCACGCTTTGCGATCTACTCGCCTGGCACCGCGTTATTCAAAAGTGTCGTGCGTGACGCGACCCAACACGGGATTCGCACGATCGACATGGGCTACGGTGAACCGTCGTACAAACGCAAACAAACGGACACGCAAGGCAAAGTGATTTATGGTGTCACCTCGCACTCTAGTTCGTATCATGCGTGGCATCGGCTGCAGTATCAAACGCAGCAATTGGCCCGCTACATGCCGTTTAAACAGCAAGTGAAAAAGTGGATGCGGACCGTCGCGTCCCACTCGAACCCATCGCAATTGTCTTAAGCGAAGCTGCTAGCAAAAACAGTTGGACGAAGATGGCCCTCGTCCTACAATCGGTTTGGATCCAGTGCCCCCAAATTCGGATTGATCATGCTCGAGCCTAGTGCCCCCGTTTACGGCTGTTTTCCGCGTTGGCCCGAAGATGGGCAAGATTTCATTTACCCCAACGATGTGGCGATCGTGACCCGCCGCATTCCCAGCGAACGCGTTTTTCGCCGAGACCGTTTTGACGGAACCTATTACCACTATCAATATGGTTCGGTCCGCTTTCGGCTTCGCCCCTGTTTGTGGCTGGCGGTCGAGTCAGACGGCATCGACATTGGGGATTCGGTCGAAACCGTCGGCGTGGGAATGGAGCGAGAATTGTTTGTCGCCGAGGTGTATGGGATGTATTTCGTTCGCCGCAAAGGCTGCATCCTGTACCGGCTGCGTCGCGGCGAAACGATGATCCCAAATCTTTATCATGCTCAGAGCATGCGGTTATTGACCGAAAAAACTCACTTGCGGCCGGGCGAAATCAATCATCCGGTTCCCCAGGTGCACGACCGCGGCGAGCGAATCCCTGGCGATCTAGTTTAGAGCGGCAGACTTCACGAGCACATTTTCTTGGGGGTCGATCGGTTCTGACCTTGCATTCAGTGCAATCGCTGGGCTACAAGCCATAGGATTGTCTCGCCCCCACACTTATTCAGCGTAGAGCAAGGAATGCAACCGCTCGCCCCCCATCGGCTCATTGACGCCCTCGTGGTGCTGATCGCATTGACCTGCGGTTGGTCCGAATGTCACGCTCAAATCCCCACTCGGGACGAGGTCGAGGCGGCACAGAACGTCGTGCTGCCCGATGATCCGGCTGCCATCATCGCGGTGGTGGGACAAAGCCCCATTTATTACGGTGAAGTCGCTCCCAAGGTCGACGCTCGTATCAACGAAGTGCTGGCGAAATCGAAACAACAGGTTCCCGAGGACCAGCTTCGGTTCGCTCGCATCAATCTAACGCGAGGCATGCTAACGCAGGCGATCCAGAACAAGATGATGCGAGAGAGTTTCCTGCTAGACCAAGTGGGAACGCAAACCGCTGACAAACGTGCCGAAGCTGATGCAACACTTGCCGCACGCGCACGACAAATGTTTTTTGAATCGGAATTGCCTCAGCTGAAAAAGCAATACAAGGTCACCGATATTGCCGAGCTCGATGCGTTGCTTCGTGAAAAGGGAAGTTCGCTGGCGTCTCGGCAACGCGACTTTACCGACGCCATGCTCGGTCACCTTTATATCCGCAGCAAAGTCGAGAAGGACCCGACCGTCTCGATCGCCGACATCAACCAATACTACAACGATCATCTGGACGACTACCGTCACCCCGCCGAGGCGACGTGGGAACAATTAACCGTGCTGTTCAGCAACTTTGCTTCACGCGAAGAAGCGATGAAGGCGATTTCCGAGATGGGACGCGAAGCCTACTTTGGTGGCAATCTTCAAGCTGTCGCTCGAGCCAAGAGCCAAGAGCCGTTTGCCAGTTCCGGTGGTCTGCATGATTGGACCGCCAAAGGATCGCTGGCCTCGGACGTGCTGGACCAACAAATCTTTTCACTGCCGCTGAATGCGATGAGCGAGATTATCGAGGACGAGACCGGTTACCACATCTTGCGTGTACTGGATCGCCACGAAGCAGGGTTCAGCCCGCTGAGTGGAGTACAGGATGAAATCCGTGCAAAAATTCGCGAGCAGAAGATCACCGATTCACAAAAGAACGTGATGAAGGACATGCAAAAACGAGTGCAAGTGTGGAGTCTGTTTCCCGAGGACATCGAGGGAGCGAAACCGTTGCCCACAAGCATTGGATGGCGTCCGCATGATTCCGCTACCAATTCGAATCGCTTCTAGACTGAACCATCGTCGCCCCAACTAGGCCAGCTCACCCGCAGCAGGTCTCGGGTCGCTACTATCACCTCTCTCACCGCAATCGTCTTGGCTCGATCCAAGCGTCGCCCGTTTACGCATCACGTTTACGCATTCTGAGACCGTCCCCATGATCAAGCGAATTGCTCTTTACGCCTTGTGCGTTTCGCTTGCTCCGCTACTGCTGGCGGGTTGTGGCCAACTCGCCCACCGACTGACTACAAACGTTCCTGAAACGTTTATCCCGAACCCGTTGGAACTTCCTCCGGCTCCGGATGCATTCGTTTGGTCGCAAGTCGTCGATGCGATGGACGATTACTTTCGCATCGCTCGCGAACAACCGGTACAAAACTCGGACGGCATCGTCTTGGATGGTCGACTAGAAACCACCTATCAAGTCGGCGCATCGCTGATGGAGCCTTGGAAAAAGGACAGCACGCCTGGGTTTGAACGTTTGCAATCGACGCTGCAATCGATTCGTCGTCGCGCGATCGTGACCGTTCGTCCGCAAGGCGCCGGATACGTGATCGAAGTGGTGGTTCAGAAAGATCTCGAGGACACCGATCGGAATCAATACGCCACCGAATCGGCGTCGAACAAACGACACGATGGCACGTTGATACGTGAACAAAACCGCATCGATGACACCCCCCAGACGCTCGGCTGGATCCCGCTCGGTCGTGACGCCTCGCTAGAACAGGTAATCTTGCGAGATATTTTCGGTCGTATCACTCAACCGGATAGCAATTGACCGAGTTGGCATCACTATTTTTATTGAAATGTGTCATTCGGAACGGGACCGACACAATCGATATCTTTTAACAGTAAATGCGGAACTAGCAGCCAAACTCGGGCCCACACTGCTAATTTTCGAGCGGACTCTGCGCCGATACGGAACCCTGCCTCGCGGTGCTAACACCCAATCGCCAGGCCGTGTGAAACATTGGGCGTTCCCCCCGAGCTACGCAACTCATGATCTGCATCACGCCTACTCGCGTCGACTACCAAACACTTTGTGCGAACGTCGAACGCCGGCTTTGCGAACTCGGGCATCTTGAGTCAAAGCAGTTCCCGATGACTCAGCGGGAAGTGATTCGAGGTGGGAAACCGTGCGGCATGTACTTTTGCCTACATGGTCCTCGTAGCGTCAAATTGACCGCGATTTGCGACTTCACCAAGAACACGATCATTTATTACGGCAGCGACGGAATTCGACGCGAGAGCGCCACATTGCCAGCCCGCGTTTCAAGCCAAATTCAAAACGAATTGAAAGCCGCCTAATCGCTTACGCCGCGGCCCTTTTCGATTCGCATCGAAAATCCATTTACGGCACCCATCTACTCGGATCGTCCGAGCCATCGGCGGGCTCGGTCGTACCACGATGCTGGCTTTGGCGGACTCATCATCTGCTGCAACGTGCGCGGCGATTCTCGACGGCCCTGAATCACGTCGGACACGAGATTGCCAATGTGTTGATTGACCGCATCCTCGGGTTTGATCCGTTTCGCGTGGGCGATCGTCTTTTCGGCTTTCGCGGTTTGCCCATCAATCAAATAGGCGACGGCCAAATTACCAAGCAATTCGGGATCGTCCGGTGAGACGGCGACGGCATGTTCGCCTACCTGACACGCTTGTTTGGTATCCGCTTGTTCCAAACAGATGCCGGCGAGTTCTTTGAGCACCATCGTATTGTCAGGTTCAAGATCCGCCGCACGTTGCAAACAATCGCGAGCTCGTTTGAGTTCGTCGACGGCAAACCAAGCTTTTCCCAACATCACGTGGGCGCCCCATGCGGCAGGTTGCTTCGCGATTAAGTGCTGCAATTGCCCGATCGCGTTTCGCAATTCTTCCTGTTGACCTGCGTCCACCGGCGGATCGCCTGGATTGCGATTGTGTTGCCACACCACCGCCACGGCTCGTTCATAAATTTCTTCGTCGGTTTCATGCAGTCGAGTGTGATAGAGCAATTGCCCGGTTTCTTTGTCGCGGTACACATCGATTTTACCATCGCGGCGAACGAACTCTAATCGCGATTGCACCTCTTCGCCCGACAAATGTTGTAGCGCAGGCTGCTCGCCCGGTGTCCATGATTTGGGAGCGACGATTTTACGACTCTCACTCCCTCGCATCGTTGCGATCAAACCGCCCTCGTATTCGAACAAGATCAGCCAGTCATTGTCGGGTTCGGCAGTTTGATCATGTGAGTGAACCATCACAAAATCGACTACGTCATTGGTCCGATCGAGTCCATACAATTCAAGTTGTTCGGCAAAACGATGCGCGTCCAGCGGCGACATAAAACTTGCTTGCGACAGCAGGTCGTCGCTGTAGCTCATCGCGTTCGGAGCGATCGAGGCAAAATCAGCAGCCCCGCCCGGCAAACAACGATCCAGTGCATCGTTACGGATCACAATCGCCGTGCCCTGAATCAATAGCGGCATAACGATGGTCCTCCTTGCAGATCAAAATCGACGGGACAATTCGAGGGGGGGGCAAGCAAACGTGGGCGAGCCCATTATAAGGAGAATGATTCCGCCGCGCAGGGTTCGCCGCAACTTACGCCCGGTCGAGAGATATGGAAAACGAAATCATCGCGGCTGGAAACTCTTGGCGGCTTGTTGATTTAGTGAGCCGTGACGCGTCAGCGGCCGGGTCCCACGCGGGTGAATGAAATCTTGCCCATTTTCAGGCCAACGCGGGAGATACCCGGTGCCTTACGGCCCACGGCTCACCATTGCAATTTCCATTTGGATCAAATCAACAAGCCATTGGCGAGCTTCGCTACGGGACGCTGTTAAAGATCGTCGTCGTCATCGTCGAGAAAATCTTCGTCGAGTTCGTCTTCGTCAAACTCGTCTTCGGCCTGACCGCGATCCAAAAACTCTTCCGGCGGCTCGCCACCATCTTGCGGGATCCAGCGAATCGTTGGCCGCGGAGGATCCGACAATGCCTCTTCGCACTCGAGCGCTTGCCAGGTCAAATCGCCGGGGCCATCAGCGGTATCGCCGTCCTCGACCTCTTCATCGGACGTCAACATATAGAGCGACGCGTTTCGCAAAAATCGCTCGATGTCGGCCGGCTCGAACTTATCCGCTTGATAAACCGCTTCCAAATCTGGCAGATCCAATTGGCCATTGCCGACCGTATCCATCAGCGTCCAAGCGTCGTCGGCTTTGAAAATCCGCACGTTCGTCCACATGTCCAACGGTGGCAACTCGTGGCTCCAGGCATAATTCAGCCCCTGACGCAGCCCGGTTTCATCCCGCAGCACCTCGCCTCCTGGATTGAAATAGCAGATCGCTTGCGGCAATTGCAGCAACTCGGTCACCGCACGGGTGATGAACTGCATCTCGTGCACCGGGTCATAGTCTTCGGGTACCAACGGAATATCTTCATCCTCCTCGCCTCCCGTTTCTTCGACTCCAAGCACATAGCTGATCAGAATACGAATATGGGCGGTGTGTTCTTTGACCGCGCTGGATCCGTCTTCCCAACCCCAAGTTTGTTCGGTCGCCCGCTGCAAACATCCCGGAAAGGCGAGCGGCCCAAATTGGCCTAGCGACCAAGCGACAAATCGTTCCGGCGATTCATCGGGGTCGCCCATATCGTCGGGCCACGTGCTCCGCGAAGGAGTGACCAACAAATGGCCTCCCACGTCCTCGCGGTATTTCATCACCAAGGTTTCCGGGGCATCGTCATCCTCAATCGATTCGTGACGCCCGACCAGCTCGAAACACTTCAGCCGCTCTTCTAATTCGGCGATCGAAACCGGCTCACGGAGCAGGACGCACATCCCCTGAGTGAACAATCCTTTTGCCATTTCGATCTCAATCCCCGTCTCTAGCTGTTAGTAATCCACTGTTTTAACTCAGCATGGGATCATTCACGAGGGTACACGTGGTTGGCAACATGGGCACCAACCTATCCCAAACCACCTAAAATCATGGGCTACCGCCCACCAATGCCGCTGGCAAACCGTGTCCCGACCCCAAAAAGAGCCGCTCGGGACAATCCCGGTGAAAACCGATACACTACCCCCTTTCCCTTGCGTGAGAATGGTCATAGCGTTGATGATTCACACGGAAATTCCTTGTTCTAAGAGGCACCTGAACGAGCATGACGACGAAGGAAATCACAGTCAAAGGTGCTCGAGAGCATAATCTTCGCGACGTAAACCTTAGCCTGCCGCGAGGCCAGCTGATCTGTTTTTCAGGTGTTTCCGGGAGTGGAAAGTCTTCGCTAGCATTTGACACGCTGTACGCCGAGGGTCAACGGCGGTACGTCGAAAGTCTGAGCAATTACGCTCGGCAATTTATGGGCCAAATGCCGAAACCCGATGTCGATTTTGTCGGCGGGCTGAGTCCTTCGATTTCGATCAGCCAGAAATCGACCGGAAATAATCCGCGAAGTACCGTCGGCACGATCACCGAAATCTACGACTTTCTACGTGTCTTGTTTGCCCGGGTCGGTACCGGACATTGCCCAAAGTGCCAATGTGAAATCACGGCCCAGTCGCGTGACGCGATCGTTTCGCGGATTTTGTCACTGCCTGGCGAAGCGACGTTGTGGGTAATGGCGCCGTTGATCCGCGGGCAAAAAGGGGAGTTCCGCGATCTGTTCGAGGACCTTCGTAAACATGGCTTCTCACTCGCCCGCGTCGATGGCGAGACGATCCGGCTGAGTGACCCGCCGCATCTCGATCGCCAACATCGCCATGATGTCGAAGTCGTGGTCGACCGCATTGATCCCGATTCACGCGATCGCGGCCGGATCACCGAAGCGATCGAAACCGGACTAAAACTTGGCGAATCGAGCGTAGTCGTTTCGCTGTCCGAAGCGAATGATCGCGATGCCGGTAAACCGTCCAATGACCTGCTTTACTCGTCACGCTATTCCTGTGGATCGTGTGGCCAGAGTTTCAAACCGCCCACGCCGCAACTGTTCAGTTTCAATAGTCCTCAGGGCATGTGCGAGGCCTGTGACGGGCTGGGCCGACTGTACACATTCGTGCCTCAGCAATTGGTTCCCGATGAAACAAAATCGGTTCGCAAGGGAGCCGTCGAACTGCTCGGATCTTGGGGCGACATGGGTCGCTACCGTCGTCACGTCTATCAGGGCGTTGCCAAGGCGATGGACGAGCTGCTCGAGCTGAAAGAAGGCACGATGCTCGAAGGCAAATGGCAAGATTTGCCCGAACAAGCCAAGCACGTTTGGTTGTGGGGCACCGACGATTCGCTGGAATTCACTTGGAAAGGCAATAGCCGAGCCAAGACGTACTCGGATTCGTTCGATGGATTCATCCCCGAACTGCTGGCTCGTTACCGTACGAACAAGAACAAGATGCAACAGCGTCAGTTCGAAAAGTACATGAACACGATCGAGTGCGTCGATTGCCACTCACAGCGGCTGAACCCGCAAGCCTGCGCCGTCACGCTGACCACGAAAAGTCAAAAATACATTGCCGCGGCCGGTACGGACAAAGCCTCACTGCCCACGCTGTGTGAATTGCCGATCGATGAACTGATCGAATTTTTCAGCGACATCCAGCTCAGCGACACCGATGCCAAGATTGCTTCGGAAGCACTCAAAGAGATCCGCACGCGGCTAGGGTTTCTATTAGGTGTGGGACTCGACTACCTCACGCTCGGACGCACCGCGCCGACGCTTTCCGGAGGCGAATCTCAGCGAATTCGCTTAGCGGGCCAAATCGGCAGCGGGCTGGTCGGCGTGCTGTATATCTTGGACGAGCCCTCAATCGGATTGCATCCTCGTGACAACGACCGTTTGATCGAAACGCTCGTTCGGCTCCGCGATCGCGGTAACACCTTGATCGTGGTCGAGCACGACGAAGACACGATGCGGGCATCGGACATGGTCGTCGACTTTGGGCCTGGACCGGGTATTAAAGGCGGACGCGTCGTTGCAGCCGGAGACGCAGAAACCGTTTCCAACACGGCCAAGAGCGTGACGGGGCAATTTTTGTCGGGCAAACGCAGCATCGATCCGCCGGCAACGCTACGCCCCATCGACCCGAATCTGCAATTGACCGTCAAAGGGGCTCGTTTTCACAACCTTCGTGACATCGATGTCTCGATCCCGTTGGCCACGGTCACCTGTGTCACCGGGGTTTCCGGCAGCGGCAAGAGTTCGCTGATCGGCGGGATTGTTGAACCGGCATTGCGAGTCGCACTGAACGGTGCGGAATGTGAAAGTGGCGAACATGATACGATCGAAGGACTCGAGCATCTCGACAAAACCATCGCGATCGATCAATCGCCGATCGGACGTACGCCACGCAGCAACCCGGCGACGTACGTCAAAGTCTTTGACGAGATTCGTAACCTGTATGCAAAACTGCCCGAAGCGAAAACACGCGGTTACACCGCCAGCCGGTTCAGCTTCAATGTCGATGGCGGTCGCTGCGCGGGCTGTGATGGCAACGGCGCGAATAAACTGGAAATGGACTTCCTTGCCGACATCTGGGTGACCTGTCCCGTTTGCCAAGGCCGCCGTTACAACCGCGAAACGTTGTCCGTCCAGTTCAAAGGCAAATCGATTGCCGATGTGCTGGAAATGGACATCTCACAATCGTTAGCGTTGTTCAAAGACATCCCCAAGATTGCTGAAAAACTGCAAACGCTTGTCGACGTTGGATTGGAATACCTGAAACTCGGGCAACCCTCGCCAACGCTCTCCGGTGGCGAAGCACAACGAATCAAGCTTTCGCGTGAACTCAGCAAGCGGGAAACCGGACGCACGCTGTACGTGCTGGACGAACCGACGACGGGATTGCACTTTGCCGATATTGAACTGCTGCTAAAGGTTATCCACGGACTGGCCGACCGCGGCAACACGATTGTGATCGTCGAGCATAACACCGACGTGATCAAAACGGCCGACTGGGTCATCGACTTGGGTCCCGAAGGGGGCGCCGGTGGCGGATTGGTCGTGGCCGAAGGTCGTCCCGCGGACGTTGCCAAGGTCGACGGCAGTTACACCGGCGCGGCAATCGCCAAATCGCTGGGCATGAAACCGCGAAAGACGGCGACCAAAGCGAGCGAAAACATCCTGTCAAGCATCATCACGACGACGGCCAGTACGAACACGCACGTATTGGTCGAAGGTGCGACCGAGCACAACTTGAAATCGGTCGACGTCGAGATTCCGCGCGACGCGATGACAGTGTTCTGTGGCCCGAGCGGTAGCGGCAAAAGCTCGTTGGCGATGGACACGATCTACGCCGAAGGACAACGCCGTTACGTCGAATCGTTGTCCTCGTACGCTCGCCAATTCATTGGCCAAGTGCAGAAACCCAAAGTCGAGCGGATCGAAGGGCTGTCGCCGGCGGTGGCGCTAGAGCAAAAGAATTTGGGGCATTCGCCGCGGAGTACCGTCGGCACGGTGACCGAGATCTACGATTACTTGCGGATTTTAATGGCTCGGCTTGGGACGATGTATTGTCCCGATTGCCAAGTGCCCGTGGGCACCCAGACGCCCGACCAAATCGTCGACAAGATCATGGCACTGCCCGAGGGGACGCGGGCCATGTTGATGGCGCCAATCGAAGTGCAGTCGGGGCCGGCGTCCGAAGACACCTGGCAATCGCTTCGCAGTACCGGATACCAACGGGTGCGAATCGATGGAGTAACTACATCGCTAGACACCGCCCCGATGCTCGACGCGCGACAGCGCCACGAAGTCCAAGTGGTGGTCGACCGCATCGTGGTTCAAGAATCGGATCGATCACGAATCAGTGACAGTATCGAACAAGCCTTGTCGCTCGGCATCGGCGTGTTGCAAGTCGGATTTGCCGAAGCCGATGTCGATGAAAAGTTGTGGAAAGTGGTCACGCATAGCCAACACTTGGTATGTGGCGATTGCGGGCGTTCGTTCAACAACTTGACGCCGCACCATTTCTCATTCAACTCTGCGGTCGGCTGGTGTCCTCAGTGCGAAGGACTTGGAACTCAAACGGGAACTAATCCGGCGGCATTGATCTCGTCACCGACCGCAACGCTGCTCGAAGGAGCGTCGCTGCTATGGCCATCGGTCGATAAGGCAGTATCGCAGTGGATGATGCGTGCTTTCTCTCGTCAAACGCGAATTCCAATTGATGTGCCGTTTGACAATCTGACCGTCAGCCAACGGCGGATCTTGTTTCACGGCTCGGGCGAACGATGGATCGAAGTCCGTGAAAGTGATCGCGAGACGGCAACAAAAACGACATCCAAACAAGACGTTGTCGTGTTCCGCTACCAATTCAAAGGTTTTTATCCGGCACTGGCCGAAGCAGCACGTTTGACGCCGGGACTGCGTGGCAAGTTGGAACAATTTGTTGACGAGATTGATTGTAGCGCGTGCGATGGATCACGATTGCAAGAGGACGCCGCAGCGGTGCGTTGGCGTGGACACACGATTGCAGATATCGTGCACATGCCGCTGGTTCGACTCGCTGAACACATTGCGACTTGGAAATTGGACAAGCGAGAACGCAAAATCGCGGGCGAATTGGCGCGTGAGATCACCTCGCGAATCAGTTTCCTATTGGATGTGGGACTCGATTATTTGACGCTGCACCGCGGAGCCGCAACGCTCTCAGGCGGCGAAGCGCAACGGATTCGCTTGGCCGCCCAATTGGGCAGCGGGCTGTGTGGCGTGTTGTATGTGCTGGACGAACCGACGATCGGGCTGCATCCACGCGACAACCAACGACTGATCGGAGCACTGCATCGATTGCGTGACCTTGGTAACACGCTGTTGGTGGTCGAGCACGACCATGACGTAATTGCCAGCAGCGATTACTTGGCGGACTTTGGCCCCCGCGCGGGCCGCTACGGCGGAC
>TARA_R110002073_G_scaffold86418_10_pt1 | contig 15075 bp, 14 predicted proteins | sample TARA_R110002073 | Tara Oceans TARA_R110002073 (sample SAMEA4397174) | marine metagenome | biome: Polar Biome; feature: [DCM] deep chlorophyll maximum layer (ENVO:01000326); material: water (ENVO:00002006), including particulate matter (ENVO:01000060) such as... | depth 40 m
AGCGCCACCGGCAATCCCTTACGGGTATCAATCACCGACATCAGGTTGGCATTCTGCAAATCATCATAAAAGGCCTGATTACCAGTGTATTCATGACGACCATGCAGAACCTCCGCCAAAACACGGGCGCGTTCCGTAGCAGAAGATTTCGTCAGTTTTTCAGCCGCAACATCCAGCCCGAGAATCTCCAGATGATGTTCATATTTCTGAAACGACACGCCCGGCCGGTCAAGAGACGCCAGAACAAGCGCCGTATAGGCAATATTGGACAAGATGCCATCGCTCTCTCCAACCTGCTTCAGGTGCGCTAAAAATTCTGTACTTGTCTCAATCATCCACATCCGCCTTCAGGTTTTCTTTTGCCATGCATCTTTTACATGGGTGGGCCAGCGCCAGGGTTCAACCGCCATCACATCAAAACGATAACTCATTTTTAAAATATTACCGTGCTCCGTTGAACAATTTTTCGTGAGATACCATTCCGCCGCCCGCATAATCCGTTGTTGCTGATGAAAGGATACTGCTTCCAGCGCATCCCGCCGATCACGGCGCGCCTTGACCTCGACGAAACAAATCACCTGGCCCTTTTGCGCAATCAGATCAATTTCCCCGACCTTGCATTTAAACCGGCGCGCCAGAATACGATAGCCTTTCAGAAAAAGAACCCCGATGCACAGCCATTCCGCGCTCTGCCCCCAAAAATAGGCTTTTCTTTTGCTCTGACGCGCTGGCTGGTTCATCCTGCGCCTTTTAAGTCCAGGGCCCGGGCATATACTTGTTTGCGTTTTAACCCCAATTCCCCCGTCACCGATGCCACAGCCTCTTTCAACGATTGTGTTTCCAACGCGGCCAACAGGGCTGCATCAAGTTGATCGGCGCTCACCACCGTTTCCTGCGGCGGCCCCACGACGATCACAATTTCCCCTTTGGGGCGATCCGCCGCCTCATAATGCGCCGCCAGTTCTGTCAGAGAGCCTTTGCGCACTTCTTCAAACAACTTGGTCAGTTCACGAGAGACGGCGGCTTCCCGCGGCCCAAGAACCGCCGCAATATCCCGCAGGCTGTCCTTCAGGCGCTTGGGCGATTCGTAAAATACCAAGGTCGCCTGAACATCTGCGACACTCGCCACCATTTTCTGACGCGCCAGGGTTTTATTGGGCAGGAAACCCGCAAACATAAAACGATCCGTCGGCAGACCTGCACTGGCCAGGGCGGCCAGTATGGCGCTCGCCCCGGGAATGCTGCTGACGAAACTGCCCTGATCACGGGCCTCTTTAACCAGCCGGTAGCCTGGGTCGGAAATCAACGGCGTGCCCGCGTCACTGACCAGGGCAACGATTTCCCCCGCCGCCAAACGGTCAAGCAACTGCGGCAGGATACGTTCTTCATTGTGGTCGTGATAGGGCACCGTCGGCGTCTTGATATCGAAATAGGCCAGCAGCTTCCCCGTTACCCGGGTATCTTCACAGGCAATGATATCCGCCTGGTCCAGCACCTCTCGTGCGCGAAAGGTCATATCGCCAAGATTGCCGATCGGCGTCGCGGTCACATAAAGGCCAGGCGCCACTTTTTTTCTTTTTTCGGCTTTTTTATCTAATTCAGTTGGCATTTTCATACCCTTGCCATAATTATAGTCTTCTCTGGGATCGTAGCGTATTTTTGTTATAAAGAGTATGACAGAAAAAAACAGAGAAGAATGACCAAGACAGAGTAGACGGGACCCTGGTGTGCGGAACGGCTTGATAAAAAATTCGGCAATGATACTTATCCTGACCTTGGGTCTGGCGTCCTGCGGTGGCGGCAGCAAGCCATTGACGCGGGATGGCGCCAGCCTGCCCCCGGCAACCACCCAACAGGACAAACAAGACAGAGATCAGCTTAGCGCAGAAGACGACCGCACACCCCGGCAGGAAATCCGTATTGGCTTTCTTGTCCCCCTTAGCGGGCCCGACGGCCCCATTGGGCAGGCGATGCTGAATGCGGCGACCCTCGCATTGTTTGATTCCCATGACAAAAGACTGGTTCTGTTGCCCCACGACACACAAGGCACCGCAGAAGGTGCAACGGAGGCCATGACATCGCTTGTCGCGCAACAACCGGACCTGATCCTCGGGCCATTGTTTTCTCATTCCATTGCCGCCATAAAACCCCTTGCCCAAAACGCCGGCATTAATGTCATCGGCTTTTCAAGTGATCATACCGTCGCCGGCAACGGTGTCTTTCTGATGAATTTCCGCCTGGAAGAACAAATCCGCCGCGTGATGCGCTACAGCTCCGATCAGGGCTATGCCCGCTATGCCGCCCTGGTGCCAGAAACCTCTTATGGCACCCGCGCCCTTGAAGTGTTCGGCGCCAGCGTCATGGATCTGGAACGTGATATGGTGACGGTGGAATTTTATCCCGCCGACAGCACCAAACTGGTGCCACCCGTGAAAAATATCGCCAATTATGACCACCGTCGCAACCTGTTTATCCGCGAAATGGCCTTCCTTGACAGCCTGGGGGACGAGGATGACTTCGCCTCCGAACTCAAGGAAGACATCAAAAACGCTGAAACCCTCGGCACCGTAAAATTTGACGCCCTGTTACTGCCCGAAGGCGGCGCCATGCTGACCACCCTCGCCGCCTGGGTATCCTATTATGAAATTGACCCGACCAAGGTCAAATTGATCGGCACCGGATTGTGGGATGATGAAATGCTGTTTCATGAACCGCAACTTTACGGCGGCTGGTTTGCCGCCCCGGACCATGACGTCTCCGATAAGTTCCTCGCCCGTTATCGCGACAGCTACGGCAAGGACAGCCCGCGGCTCAGTACCCTGGCCTATGATGCCATGGCGCTGACGGCAACTTTGGTGCGTCATGATGCCGTACCGAATTTCTCCGCCGAAAATATCACAGATGAAAATGGTTTCACCGGCGTGGAAGGCTTGTTCCGCTTCACACAGGATGGGCTGATCGAACGAGGGCTTGCGGTTTACGAGGTAACGGCCAATGCCTTCATCGTTGTTGATCCCGCCCCCACCCATTTCATTGATCAGGACAGAGAAACCGCTGTCCGGAACCTGACGGCGGCAGTCACGCCAGAAGACGCCCCAGAAGACCATTCAGCAGAGGCATCCCTTGGGCTGTCACCCGCAAATGAGCCTGCGCCTGCGCCGCCGGTTGATACGCGACCTTTTCCATATAATCCAGTTCAAAAAGACGCTCTAAATACTGAGAATCAATAAATTTATCTATTTTCTGACCGACCCGCTTCTCAAATGCATCCAATGCAATTCCCCGGTTAAGCCGCAGCCCCATCATAATCATTTCTTCCGCCTTCATCTGTGCGGACAGGGCCTCTTTCTGATCCGTCGCATGTCCTGCGGCGGCCACATTTTTCAACCATTTCTCCGGGCTGCGGTCCTGGGTCAGGGCATAAAGCTCCCCCTCTATGGTCAGACGACCATGAGCGCCAGGCCCGACGCCAATATAATCCTGATAGGTCCAATAGGCCAGATTATGCCGGCTTTCCTCGCCGGGGCGCGCATGATTGGACACTTCATAGGCCGGAAGACCATGGGCGTTACAAATCTGCTGCGTCAAATCATACATATCCGCCGCCACATCTTCTTCCGGCAGAATAAGGCGGCCCTTCTTATGGGCGTGATAGAAAGATGTGCCGCGTTCTATGGTCAGTTGATAGAGCGACAGATGTCCGGCGATATTGCTGTCGTCGACCAGAGCCAGCGCCTGTTTCAATTCCGTTTCCCATGCCGTCAGGGACTGGCCCATACGGGCATAAATCAAATCAAAGCTCGACCTGGTGAAATATTTCTGGGACAGGGCGATGGCGTCTAATGCCTCTGAAACACTGTGTTCCCGGCCAAGCGCCTTCAGGTCTTCATCCTGAAGCGCCTGAATGCCGAGCGAAACCCGATTAATCCCCGCAGCGGAAAAGTCTTTGAATTTTTGTGCTTCCACACTGGTTGGGTTGGCTTCCAGAGTGATCTCGACTGCCCGGTCCACCGTCCACAATTGAGCGATGGTCGTCAGGACACGTTCCGTAGTGGTTGCTGCCATCAGGGACGGGGTGCCACCGCCAAAGTACACGCTGGTCACCTGTCGCGGGCCGGATAAGCCCCGATAATGGATCAACTCACGGCACAGGGCGTCAGCCCAGGCCGTCTCGTCTATCCTGTCCCGCACATGACTGTTAAAATCACAGTAAGGGCATTTGGACAGGCAGAATGGCCAATGTACATAAATCGCCAGAGGCGCTATGGGAGTGTCAGGTAAAGCAGGCATTGATTAATTTTCTAAAGGCATCGGCCCGATGGCTCATGCCATGTTTTTTGGCGGCCTCCATCTCGCCGAATGTCAGGGCTTGCCCTTCAGCCTGAAACATCGGGTCGTATCCGAACCCCTGATCGCCACGGGTTGGCCAGACCAGCGTTCCGTAAACCCGACCTTCGAATGTTTCCACATGGCCTTCCGGAAAATCGGCAGACGCCGGCCAGGCGAGCGACAGGGCGCAGGCGAAGTAAGCCGCCCGATCAGCATCTGTTTTTTCCAGCTCCCGCTGCAGTTTTTCCATACCGTAGGGGAAATCGCGTTCCCCCGTTGCCGGATTGATCGCCCAGCGGGCCGAATGGATACCGGGTCGCCCGTCGAGCGCCGGCACCACCAGTCCACTGTCATCGGCAAGCGCCATAAGGCCGGCCCGCGACGCCGCACTTTTCGCCTTCAGTTCGGCATTGGCGATAAAGGTCGCACCGTCTTCCACGGGTTCCGGTAAATCAAGTTCCGCCGCCGAAAGGGTTTCCACCCCGAACGGCGCCAAAAGGTCCCCGATTTCCCGCACCTTGCCGGCATTATGGCTGGCGACCACCAATTTCTCGCCGCTAAATTTTCGTGTCATGTTGATGGTCCCTCTTCCGTATCTTAAAGGCCCAGGGCCTCATTCTGCAGTTTCACCAGCTGGTCCACACCAATACGCGCCAGACGCATCAGACGCAGAAATTCTTCTTCCGTGAAAGGATGCTCTTCGGCGGTCCCCTGAATCTCGACAATCCGCTTGTCGCCGGTAAGAACAAAATTGGCGTCGGTTTCCGCCACGCTGTCTTCATCATAATCCAGATCCAGCACCGGCTGACCTTTATAAATACCACAAGAAACCGCCGCCAGGGGCGACTTGATCGGCAAACGGTCCAGCTTCCCTTCCGCGATCATTTTCTGGAAACACTGCACCATTGCCGCATAAGCGCCGGTGATTGATGCGGTGCGTGTTCCGCCATCGGCCTGAAGGACATCACAGTCCAGGCGAATCTGACGTTCCCCCAAGGCTTCCATATCGACAACGGCCCGCAGAGAACGTCCGATCAGACGCTGAATTTCCTGGGTTCGGCCTGATTGCTTTCCCCGGGCTGCTTCCCGTCCCATACGGCTGTGGGTGGAACGTGGCAGCATGCCATATTCGGCTGTCACCCAGCCCTTGCCCGTATCGCGCAGGAACGGAGGCGCCTTGTCTTCCAACGTCGCCGTACACAACACATGGGTGTCGCCAAACTTGATCAGGCATGAGCCTTCCGCATGTTTGGTAAAGCCCATCTCTAGAGTAACGTCGCGAAGTTGGTCTGCGGTACGGCCTGAAGGACGCATATTAAGTCTCCTGGTAAATCAAATTTTCTCTGCCCCCTTCTACAGCGTTGAGAAGGTCAAGGGAAGAAGATTTCCTCGATTTTCCGGTCAAACAATTTGGCCAGACTAAAGGCCAGCGGTAAACTTGGATCATACTTGCCGGTTTCGAGGGCGTTGATGGTTTGCCGTGAGACACCCAATACTTCCGCCAACTGGGCCTGTGACATTTTTCGTTCTGCTCTGAGAACCCGTAATTTATTTTCCAAAGCAGTTTCCTCCTGGACAATTTGGCAAGAATTTCCCTATTGACCTGAGTAAATCCAGACGAACTTCAAAGAGGCCTATAGACATCCCCCGCCTCCATGCTTTCGACTTAAATAGGCATAGACCAGAAAATACACTGGACAGATCAACGAGGCGGCCAGGAATAAATCCGGGGCAGGAATCCCCACAGAAATCAGTAACCCATAAGCAAATCCAATAAAATTAACAATCACCAGAGTAACGACTGCACTTTCCCCATGAAGTTTACGGATGAATTCATCTGAGCGTTGAATGAAACGAATAACGGCGCGAAAGACGAAAAATATTGGCACCAAAGGCGATAATGCAACGGGATATACCCAGACACTCCCCTCAAGGTCATCCTGCACCAAATTTAGGGTAAAAATCAGCACGACATAAATGACTATCGGTGGGAAGAATTCCTTAAAATATTGATTTTTATTACTTTTTTCTTTTGTTGTATATTCTTTCATATGCACCTCCTGCAATCTGTCCCTTAATCAAATTCAGAATTTTACAAAATTTTGAAGACAAGGAGCCCGAGAACACAAATAATAATTGTCGGCAGAACTCTTTTCACAAAATTCTTCATATTTCTTTTTTCACACTCAATTACTCTGCTCATCATTTTGTTATGAACTGTCGTCATCATATTTCTCCTTTATAAATTCAGATTGATTAAAATTGTCAACCTTCCTTTACATTACATGCAAAAATATAAATGTCAAGTATACTTAACATTTTGACAACATAACTTTCCATATATTTATTTTTCACCCTCACATTGAATTTGCCGCCACCTACCATTACATTTGGGTTTAGGAAAATGTTGATAGAAGAATTAAACCAGCGGTCCCGGACCATATTCCGGCAGATTGTGGACACCTATATTCTGACGGGTGAGCCAGTGGGATCGCGCACCCTGTCGCAACAGCTTGCCGACCCCCTGTCCCCCGCCAGCATACGCCACGTTATGGCCGACCTGGAAGACAGTGGTCTCGTTTATGCCCCCCATAAATCAGCCGGGCGCATTCCCACCCAAAGCGGCTTGAGGCTTTTTGTTGATGGCATGCTGGAAATGGGGAACCTGACCAAGGAAGAACGCACCAACATCCGTTTGCAGTGTCAGGAAAGCGGCAAAAATGTCGAGGACATGCTGACCCGGGCGACCAGCCTTTTATCCGGCCTGTCCCATTGCGCCAGCCTGGTGATCGCCCCTAAAAATGACCTGCCCCTGAAACATATTGAATTCGTCTATCTTAATCCCACTCAGGCGCTTGTGGTTCTGGTCAGTGAAAACGATGATGTGGAAAACCGCGTCATTACCATTCCCCTGGGCCTTACCCCGGCAGCTCTCACCCAGGCGGGAAATTATCTTAATGCAAGACTTGTTGGACGGACCTTCGCCCAGGCGCGTGAGCAAATTCTCAAAGAACTCGACAATCAGCAGGCCGAACTGGACAGTCTGACCCAATCTTTGGTGGCGCAAGGTCTGGCTGTATGGGCTGGCGAACAGGATAAGACCTTCAACGGCGCCCATGAACATCTGATCATCCGTGGCCAGGCCAACCTGCTTGAGGATATGACCGCCATTCAGGACCTGGAAAGGGTCCGTCGTCTATTCCGGGACCTGGAGTCTAAAAAGGACCTGATCAAGCTGCTGACCAATGCCCGCGCGGCGGAAGGTGTAAGAATTTTTATCGGTTCGGAAAATAATCTCTTTTCCCTGTCCGATTCTTCTGTTATCGCTTCCCCCTATATGGATGGCAATAACAATATCCTGGGTGTAATAGGGGTCATCGGGCCGACGCGCCTTGATTATGCCCGTATCATTCCTTTGGTGGATTATACGGCGAAAGTAATCGGTAAGATCTTGTAACATCAGGGTAAATGGTAATATATAGCTAGTAATTTGAAAGACCGAGAGACAAATACATGACGGAACATAGCGAAAAAAACGATAAGCCGACAGAAAATGCGGACGTAACATCTGACAATGACGCCCCGACAACGGAGGCCTCCGAAGCCGCTGAGACTGCCGAAACAGCCGCGCCGGCAAATGACGCGGATGCCCTCGCTACGGCGCAGGCTGAAATTTCCGACCTGAAGGATAAGTTGCTGCGGGCGGTTGCGGAAACCGAGAATATTCGTCGGCGTTCCGAACGGGAAAAGACAGATGCCGCCAATTATGCCATCACCGCCTTTGCCCGCGACCTTCTGGGCGTCGGAGACAATCTGCGTCGGGCATTGGACTCCATCCCGGAAGAGGCTGATCTCGGTGAAAATGCAAAGAATCTGGTCGAAGGCATCGAAATGACAGAGCGGGAATTGCTGAACATGCTTGAGCGCCACAAGATCAAGAAGATTGATCCTAAAGGCGAGAAATTCAGCCATGACCTTCATCAGGCTCTGTTTGAAGTTCCCGATACCGGTGAAGAAGATGGCACCATTGTACAGGTAATGCAGGTAGGTTATGTGATCAAAGACCGCCTGTTGCGTCCCGCCATGGTGGGGGTTGCCAAAGGCGGCAACAAAAAAGAACCTATGGAACATGTAGACACCAAAGTCTAAAAAAATTCCCCTGCAGAAAAAAACCGGTGCCTTCACGCACCGGTTTTTTTAATGGAGATCAGCCAATAAATAGGAATAAATTTAGCACCATCTACATATTAACCTTCTAATAAGCTTAAAACATTAGTATAGATTAAAGTAAATAGTGCATAAATAATTATAAGAGTCCCGCCAGATATGTGGAAAGTCTGTCTTTTTTCTCTTTACCTGCTACATTCCTTAAACGGCATTGATCAAGCCCTTTGGGCCGCGCCAACGTCCGAAACCACATCGGCATCCTTTTCCGCTTCGCAACTTGAATCACTCAAGAAAATGGTCGATTCCAATCCAAAAAAAGCTTATGCCGATGCAGCACTCATTATGGATACCCAGCGGCTCTCCTTAGATCCGGAAGAAAAAATAGCCCTCATCGGCATTCAATCCATGGCGCGCACCCGTCAGGGGCATTTCAGATTTGCATTGGAACGCGCAGAAGCAGCACAAAAACTAATCACCGAAAAACAACAGGTATCTCCGGTCACGCAAGCTTATATCTACACGGCGATCGGGCACAGCCAGGAAGGCCTTGGCCACATTCCCGAAGCCATGCGGTCCTACCAGAAAGCCCATGAACACTACAGCAAAGCATCTCATCAACATGGTATGGCGGCCTCACGCATTGATATTGCAAGCCTTTTTGTCAGCGCAAAACTTTATGACAAAGCCATAGAATCCTATAAAAATGCTCTCGTCCTGATAGACCCGAAAGAAGATTCTTTTCTCTATAGCCGGATATTGAATAATCTGGCCTTTACCTTGAAAGAAAACGGTACGCCCGAAAAAGCCCTTCCCCACCTTGCTCTCGCGCGACAACTATCCACGAATATAAATGAAACGCTATTGCTGGCCTATCTCAATTCGAATACCGGTGAGGCCTATTATCATATGGGGCAATATGAACTCGCGGAGAAATTCCTCAACCTCGCCATGAAAGAAGCCGTTGATCGTGATCTGGAAAGCTTATCCACAGCCGTCAACCATTACCTTGGACTCATTAAATTTTCTCAGGGAAAGCATTCTGAATCCCAGTCTTTTACGGACCGCGCTCTAAAAAACGCTCTTAAATTCGACGACATAGAAAGTCTTTCCAAACTCTATGACCTGAAAGCAAAACTGGCTTACACCCGGGAAAACTATAAAGATGCGTTGATGTTTCGCGATATGAGGGACAAATATGAAGATGAACTCGCCAGTCAGAATACCGTTACAGCATTATCATTGTTACAGGCAGACTATACCCTGAAAGAAAGACAGCAACAAATTACCTTGTTACAACAGGACAATGAAATTCAGCGTCTCTCCCTGCAGGACGAAAGATACCTTAGATTTCTCGGGGGCGGCCTGGTGATCATTCTCTGCATCAGTGTTGGCGCCCTGCTCTATACGGTGCGGATCAAAACCACCGCCTCAAAATTGGCTCTCTCTCGGGAAAAAGATCTTCGAAACGCCAAAGTCGCCGCCGAGAAGGCCAATATCGCAAAGTCTCAGTTTCTCTCCTATATGAGCCATGAATTACGCACACCACTTAACGCAGTCATCGGCTTTTCTGAATCGTTACGGCTTAAAATATTTGGCACCTTAAACGAAAGGCAGTTGGAATACGTTGAGCATATCCATCAAAGCGGTACTTTGCTGCTCAAACTAATCAATGATCTTTTGCACCTTTCAAAAATTGAAGCAGGCGCCATTGAGCTTGATTTGCAGAAGTGTGATTTGCGGAAACTGGTTGTTGATATTGTTCCCACTGTCGACCACCTGCTCAAAAATAATGATATCAATTTACATATGGAGACTTTGCCCCATGATTTACCCCCTGTCTATGTTGACAAGATTCGCATGGATCAAATACTCCTCAACTTGATATCAAACGCCATTAAATACGGCCGCGAAGGCGGAAATGTCTGGCTGTCCATTGAAAAAACAAGCCCTGAAAGAATAAGGGTAAATGTAAAGGATGACGGATTGGGAATAGCGGCAGACCAATTTGAAAATGTCTTTATCCCTTTCAACCGTGCCGGCAAGGAAGAATCCGGCATTGAAGGCACCGGCGCCGGATTGTCAATTGTTAAAGCATTGATAGAAGCCATGAGAGGCACCATCGGATTTGAAAGTATTTTCAACGAAGGTTCAAGCTTCTGGATTGATGTTCCTGTTGCAGACCTGTGAATAAAACATTCATTATAGTTTCAACGTAAAAACAACTAACCGCATACAGAAACTAGCTAAATATTAATATTTTAACTTTATAAATTAAATATACCTAATATTAGGAAGGTCGCCCTGGCGGAAAATACCGATCGGTGTTAAGGAGTATGAGTGGCACAAACTGAGAATCCGGAACAAAAGGAACCTGCAAACAGTGCGGTCATTCAGGACGAGTTGAACCAGACGTCATACGACAGTTTGCCAAGCTTTCTCCTGATTATAGCCACCTATTACCTGCTACGCACTGTCGGGTATTATTTCGCGGAAAATTCAGCAGACATCACGGAATTACTCTGGCTTTCCCTGGGAACGACAGGGATATGTCTCTGTCTTTACACATTTCACTTCAAAGGGTGGCTGAATGTCCGGATGACAAGCCTTTTGTCCCTGATCGTTGGCTTCTTACTGATGATCAACGTCTATGCCAATCTGTATATTATCGGTGATTTCTTCCAAATCGCCTTTGCCATGCTCGCCCTTACCGTACTGGGGCTCACAACCATGTCCGTCTTTGTCTGGGCCATCCAGCAGTTCTTTGGCGCCGGACTCTATTTTTATTATATATTCAGCCAGTTAGAAACCACGAGCGAAAAATATATTCTGGTCTGGTGTGCTGCATTCTTCATTTCCCTGTCCTTCCTGGTATCGCGCATCCAGGGCACCACCAAGAGAATCCGTTACCAACTGGCCAGTGAAGCCAGGGCGGCGGCACTTGAAAAAGCGAATAGTGCAAAATCAAAATTTCTTGCGGTGATGAGCCATGAAATCAGAACACCAATGTCTGGCGTCATAGGCATGTCAAAGCTGCTTGAAGAAAGCGAACTGCAAATACACCAGAAACAATGGGCTCACAGCATTACTACGTCTGCCGAAAACCTTCTGGATATTCTCAATGAAATTCTGGATCAGTCAAAACTGGATGCCCATAAAGTCATCCTTGCTCCTGTGGATTTTAACCTGCGTGATTTTATTACCGAAATGACGAACCTGATTACCCCTACTATTGAGGAAAAAGGACTTTATCTTAAGTTTGATATGGAAAAAGACCTACCTGAAGTCATTCACGCCGACAGAGGCCGCCTTGGACAGATTTTGTCTAACTTATTGAACAATGCTCTCAAATTCACCCGTGAAGGAGGAATCACATTAAAAGTTTGTCAGTTAAAGCAAAATTCTAATCGGTTAATGCTGCAATTCGAAATTATTGACACCGGCCTCGGCATTGACCTGCCCGCACAGAAAAAACTATTCCGTCCCTTTGTTCAGGCGAACAATTCAACCTCACGCGAATTTGGCGGGACCGGGCTCGGTTTATCCATTTCAAAAGACCTTGTACGGTTGATGGGGGGAAATATAAACTTTGAGAGCAAACTTAATCAGGGCAGCCGTTTTTGGTTTACCATGACCTGCCGAGCGGCCCTGAATGATGTTCAACCAACCTCGGACGAAACATCCAACCGGGTATGGCGCGCGTCACGTGTCCTTAACATTCTTATCGCGGAAGATATTCTGATCAACCAACAAATCATGCAGGCCATTTTTTCCAAACTTGATCATCAGATCACTTTTGCAAATAATGGCAAAGAAGCTGTAGACGCCCTCACAGAAGGAGTTTACGATTTAATTCTTATGGACATAAGAATGCCGACAATGGATGGCCTGGACGCGACAAAAGCCATCCGTAATATGACGGGAGAGAAATCTCAAACCCCTATCATTGCGATTACCGCCGACATAAGCAAAGATCACATTGATACCTTCCTCAGTGCGGGATTGAACCATGTCTGTGCCAAACCCCTCAACCTCCCCCTGCTGTTAAAGGCCATAAACAAAACGCTCAAAGAGGATATTCACACCGAATCCTAAGAGGTTTCTTCCCCCAGGGGAATACGAAAGGTCACCGTGGTGCCCACGCCTTCCTGGCTCTCAATTTTGAGAGAACCCTTATGCAACTCCACCAGGGATTTCACGATTGCCAGCCCCAGGCCAGTGCCTTCAACGGCCTTAAAAGGGTCCAGGCTACCTCGGTCAAACCGGTCCGTGATCCGCGCCAACCGATGTGCGGCAATGCCCTGACCCGTGTCAGCCAACTGAAATACATGATTGCGACCTTCTTGTCTTACCGTCAGCTTTATGGCTCCCCCTTCCGGGGTAAATTTAACCGCATTGGTCACCAGATTCACCAGAATCTGCTTCAAAGCCCTTTCGTCGGCATATACAGGGGAAATATCCGCCGGGATGTCCCGCTGGCAGTTTTGTTTTTTCTCCCGAAGAAACTGGTCCACAAGGATATGGCACTCATCAACAACATTTAGTACATCCAGTTGTGTCTTGCTGATTTTCCGTTCCAACGCATCAATCGCCGCCAGATCCAGAATATCATCAATCAAATTCAGCAAATACTTGCCTGACCCGAGAATATCCTGAGCATATGTTTCATATTTCAAGTCGCCTAAAGCGCCAAAAACCTGTCGCGTCATCATCTCTGAAAATCCAATGATCGCATTGAGAGGCGTCCGCAACTCATGACTCATATTGGCCAGAAAATCAGATTTTGCCTTATTCGCGCTGGTTGCCTCAATCATCGCTTCTGTCAAGGCTGTCATCGCCTCTTTGCGTTCTGTGATATCGTGACATACCGCAAACAGAGCTGTCCGTCCCTGATAAGGAATTCTCGTCAAGGTCACATCCATCGGAAAATCTTCACCACATTTCTTCTGATGAACCCACTCAAACTTATGATGCCCCTTTTCTATTGCCAGACGCATCATGCGCTCGGCTTTTTCATAAGAAGAGTTACCATCCGGTTGAAATTCCGGTGACACGACCGACGGATGAATGGCCTGCATTTCCGCCCTGTTACTATACCCGAAAACTGCTGCCGCAGCCTCATTACATAAGTCGAAATTATTTTCCGTCAAAACCATCATCGGATCATCCGATGTTTCAAACAACAACCTGTATTTTTCTTCGCTCTCGGACAATTCTTTTTGGCTCTGCGTCAATTTGTCCAGAACCTCCCACTGGGCAATGCGTGAGGCCAGCATGGTGGCAATTGTGGTCAGCATTTCCAGATGAAGGCCGGTAAAATAATTGGGTGTCGGATGCTCACAATCAATCACGCCGAACAAACGGTCCTCATGTAAAATCGGCACACAAATTTCAGAAGACATGGATTTCAGATCCGCGATATAACCGCTATGGTGCCGTGTATCATGAATAATGACCGGCTTGCGATCAACCGCAACACGGCCCGTGATGCCCTGTCCCAATGCAATTTCAATGGCATTACTCGTGTCAATTTTTTCATTGCGTTTATCACCAAAAGCAGCCTGTTGCACCAAGACATGGCGCGTTTCATCATAGAGATAAATCACACAATCGACGAAACCGGCCTGTCCCGCGACCTTTTCCACAACATGCCAAATTAGCTCATCCCGTGAAGAAAGCTGAATAAGGTCAATCGCAAAATCCTTGATAATACTCAACAACTGACTGCCATCAACATTGAGTTCTTTTTCACTCATCGCACTGGATTCGCCAGTTCTTTGAGGGTCTTGATTTTCTTCCTGCCTGAACATCTGATTTTTTTTCTATTCTTAATGTTTTTAACGCACACCAATCCTCATTCTGCCCATTCCCCAGAGCATGCTTGCTTTTTAGAACGAGAAAGCTGGCATAATAATTACACATCGTAAATATCTCATTAACCACATCAGCATTACCTCGTACGGCAAAAAATATTCCGTTATTTTTTGACCAAATGGTCATTTTTTTTAGATTTGAGCGTTTACAAGCTTTAGGGAATATTTTATTCTCCTTTGAACAAGCGGACATCTTGGAAACGCAACAGATCATGTTGTCGTGATATGCTTTCAAAGCCGCCCTTTTTCCTTTCGGGCTTTTTGCCAACACACATTGGATACCACATGACAGAAACTAGCGGGACAGCGATACGCGGGCAATTATTGTGGTTTACCGGCGCCCCCGATACGCCCTCTAATATCCACCACATCGAAGACGGCGTCCTGCTGATGGAAGACCGCAAGATTACTGCCTGTGGTCCAGCCAAGGATATCCTGCCCCGTCTGCCAAAAGGAACGGCTGTCGATCATTATCCGGGCCACCTGATCCTGCCAGGATTCATTGACGCCCATGTGCATTATCCCCAGATTCAGATCATGGGCGCTCACGGCAAACAACTGCTCGACTGGCTCAATGATTACACCTTCAAGGCAGAACTCGCCTACAGAAATCCTGATCATGCGACATTAAATGCGGAGTTTTTCTGCGATGAATTGCTGCGCAACGGCACCACCACCGCCGCCACCTTCTGCACGGTCCACCCAACCT
>TARA_R110002073_G_scaffold29086_7_pt1 | contig 15068 bp, 14 predicted proteins | sample TARA_R110002073 | Tara Oceans TARA_R110002073 (sample SAMEA4397174) | marine metagenome | biome: Polar Biome; feature: [DCM] deep chlorophyll maximum layer (ENVO:01000326); material: water (ENVO:00002006), including particulate matter (ENVO:01000060) such as... | depth 40 m
GATCACGATCATCACTGTCCCCGACTGGCATAGATGCCCGGACATAAAAAATGCGGTTTTCATGTCCGAAGCGCAATTCCAGCAGAAAAAGTGGCGGTTTATTGATGTCCTTCTGGTCACGGAATTTGCATCTGTTCCCTGGTGGTTTTGCAGTGGATTACGTATCGGCTTATTCCATGGCGCCGGACCCAAGAAAGGCTATCTTGAAATCCTCGGCCAGGGGGGAATCGATGTTGTCTTTTCACCGGGGCCTACTTTTCTCCGCCTGCAAAGGAATATCGTTAAAGATTCCCCCGCGCAGAAAACAAGAGTGATTCCCATCGGCCTCCCTGCGCTTGATGACCTGTATTTAACAACTCAACGCCGAAAAAAACCTGCCAACGACAAACCTCTCATTCTCTACGCCCCCTCCTGGCACGTCGATCCCTCCCTGATCGCCATGAATGAAATCTTTCTGCAACAACTCTCCACCCTTGAAGACTATCACATCATGATCCGGCCCCACCCCAACCTGCTTGTGCCAGAGAAATGTGCCGGCACAGACTGGCGACAAATCCTGAAGCGGTATGAACATGACGGTTTTGAAGTGTCCATAGAAGGCTCGACCTATGATCAGCTTCATCGGGCCGATGCCATGATCGGCGACTATAGCTCTGTACTTTTTGAATATCTTATCTTTGACCGGCCGGGATTTATCTATGCCTCCGAAGATCTGCTGAACACCGTTTTGTTTCCGTCAACCGTACCGCCCCTGATGGCGGCCTACACCCACATTCAGACACCGGACAGGCTTTCAGACGTGATTGCTGCCGGTATGGTCGCCACCGCAAGATCAAGGGGTGCCCGCCAGGAACTGACCGATGATAGCTTTTACAACCTCGGCACCGCATCCGCCGTCGCGGCCAAAAAAATCATGCACCTGGCCTGTTAAAAACCAAAAATCACAGAGAGGTTTATCATGAAAAGAATAATAACTTTTGGCACCTTTGATGTTTTTCATATCGGGCATTTAAGAATTCTGCAACGTTCTAGAGATTGTGGTGATTATCTGATCGTCGGTGTTTCTTCCGACCGGATGAATTTTAACAAGAAAGACCGCTATCCGGTCATCCCGCAAAACCAACGCAGGGAAATTGTCCAGTCCCTGAAATGTGTCGATGAGGTTTTCTTTGAAGAGTCTCTTGATCTTAAAGGACAATATATTCTGGAAAACAAGGCCGATGTTTTGGTCATGGGAGATGACTGGGCCGGACGTTTTGATGAGTTCAAGAATATCTGTGACGTCATCTACCTTCCGAGAACACCGTCCGTTTCAACCACATCTTTAATCGAAATCATAAAGGAAATATAGCGACGTTGGCCGGGAGCATAATGATCCTCCATTTGACTATATTACCCGGATCAGGCATATAAAAGGGGATCGCTCATGTTGAGTATTTACCTTTTATCTGAGTATTCACTATGCAAAATCCCCGTATCGCTCTTGTGGCTCATGACGCCAAAAAAGAAGCCATGGTCGCCTGGGTTGAAGAATATCGTGACCTGTTTCACCGCGCCAAACTGTTCTCCACCGGCACCACCGGCGGCCGCATATTGGAACGTTTTCCCGATCTCGACCTCACCCGGCTGAAAAGCGGACCTCTTGGCGGCGACCAACAGATCGGCGCCATGATCGCGGAAGGTAAACTCGACGCCATGATTTTCTTCGTCGACCCCCTAAGCCCCATGCCCCATGATGTTGATGTCAAGGCTCTGACCCGACTGGCCATTGTCTATGACCTGCCAATGGCCTGCAATATCGGCACCGCCCGCGCAATCATGGAAAGTCCCCTGTTCACCACGGAGCGGGTCACCCCATGACACCGCTGCCGCTCATCTACGGCCCTGATCCGATCTTTAGCCAAATCGCCCTTCCGGTGACCTCCTTTGATACAGATCTCGCCACCCTGACACAGCGCATGATCGCCACGCTTTATCAGGAACAAGCCGTTGGTCTGGGGGCAAATATGGTTGGGAGTTTGCAACGCATTATCGTGATCGACCTTCAGGACAACGGCAACCGCACCCCCCAAATCTTCATCAATCCAAAGATCACCGGAAAAAGCGCAGAAAAACAATGTTTTGAAGAAGGGTCCGTATGTTTTCCCGGCATATCGGCGGAAATCACCCGGGCAAAAAGTCTGACCCTTACCTATCAGGATATTCGTGGCCAGATCCTTACCCTCGAGGCTGACGGCTATCTCGCCACCGTGATCCAGCATGAACTTGACTATCTTGACGGGGTGATCTTTCTTGATCACCTTTCCACCATAAAACGTAAAATGTTGCTCAGGAAAACTCAAAAATTTCAAAAACAGCAGGGGCGGGCTTAAACCTCTAGTCTTCAACGTCATCCATTTTGCTGTGGCGATAAGGGGCACGGGTGAGAATCGCCCGCATATCCTTTTCCAGACTTTCGACCGGACTTTCGACGATGCGATTGATTTCCACGCCATCCTGACTGAAAATAAAGGTCGGGGTATTGGTGATACCCAGCCCCTTTTCCGCTTTATCCGGTGTGGTAAAATCCTGATCCACCGCCAGCATCCGCACCCGGTCCAGCGAAATACCCGCCGTTTGCATGACCTTGTAGAAACGCGGCACCTGACGCTGACTGTCATGACACCAGGTCCCCATCACAATGGTAACCTCTACGCCGGTCATCAGGGCCTGTAAATCCCCGGCCGTTATTTTATCCACATCGTAGTCTGCCGTCTGACGGCTGTACCATGCCTGATAAGGCGCCACCTGCAATTCTTGCGGTGTAATCACCCCGACCAGCTCTTCTTCTGAAGGGCCGCCAAAAGCCCAAACACTCCCCCCTCCCGCCAGAAGAAAACCAACGACGACACAAAACCTGACGACGTCTCTCATCCTCATGTATCCAGATTGGCCACGTTAAGCGCGTTATCCTGAATAAATTCACGGCGCGGCTCCACCACGTCCCCCATCAGTTTGGTGAAAATCTCGTCGGCGGTATCAGCGTGATCAACCTTCACCTGCAACAAGGTGCGGGCTTCAGGATCCAGAGTGGTTTCCCACAACTGTTCCGGATTCATCTCGCCCAGTCCTTTATACCGCTGGATCGACAGACCTTTACGGCCATAGCTCAACACCAGTTTGATCAGATCGCTGGGCAGGTTAATTTCATGCACTTCATCTTTACGGCTGATGGTTGCGGTTTTTTCGAAAACATCCCGGCGTACCGGCGCCGTTTCATTGAGCGCCCGCGCCTCGACCGAATTGATGAAACTGCTGTCGATGCGATGCACGTCTTTAATGCCCCGAACTTCCTGGGTAAAGATCACACCGTCACCTTCTTCGTCAAGACGGGCAACCCAGGTATCCTCACCTTCGCTCGCCTTCATGTTCATGCGCTCTACCACTGCGGAAATCGCCGCATTGGCTTTCCCCGCATCGCGCAAGGTCGTCGGATCAAGCGCCCCAGCCAGCGCCAGTTCCTCAATCAGTTCCCGATTATACCGCATCGGAATGCGGTGGAGATAACGGGAAATCTTGCGCGTGGTTTCCACAAGGTCGCGCAGATCATTGCCGGCCATCTGGTTGCCGTCATGCAGCCGCAGCACCATATCATCCAAGGTCTGTTCCACCAGATGGTCTTCCAGTGACGGGTCATCTTTCAGATAGACCTCAGATTTGCCCCGCGCCACTTTATAAAGCGGCGGCTGGGCGATATAGAGATGACCACGTTCAATCAATTCCGGCATCTGGCGGTAGAAGAACGTCAACAGCAGGGTCCGGATATGGGCCCCGTCGACGTCCGCATCGGTCATGATGATGATTTTATGATAGCGCAGCTTCTCAATATTGAAATCTTCCCGGCCAATGCTGGTGCCCATGGCGGTGATCAGGGTGCCGATCTCCTGAGACCCGAGCATCCGGTCAAACCGCGCCCGCTCCACATTGAGAATTTTACCCTTCAGGGGCAGGATCGCCTGATTGCTCCGCGCCCGACCCTGCTTCGCAGAGCCGCCCGCAGAGTCCCCTTCCACCAGGAACAGTTCCGATTTTGCCGGATCACGTTCCTGACAATCGGCAAGCTTGCCGGGCAGGGAAGAAATATCAAGCGCCCCTTTGCGCCGGGTCAGTTCGCGGGCCTTACGCGCCGCCTCCCGCGCCGCAGCGGCTTCCACGATCTTACTGATAATGATTTTAGCTTCCTGGGGATGCTCTTCAAACCAGGCGCTCAGCTTTTCATTGAGCAGACTTTCCACCACTGGACGCACTTCCGACGACACCAGTTTGTCCTTGGTTTGGGACGAGAATTTCGGATCCGGCACTTTCACCGACAAAACACAGGTCAGCCCCTCGCGACTGTCATCCCCGCTTAAACTCACTTTTTCCCGCTTCGCAATCCCGGTCTCAGTGGCGTAATTATTGATCGTCCGGGTCAGGGACGCCCGGAAACCCGCCAGATGCGACCCGCCGTCCCGCTGGGGAATATTATTGGTGAAACACATAACGTTTTCATGATAGCTGTCGTTCCATTGCAGCGCACATTCAAAGACGATATCGTCTTTTTCGCCGCTGATGCTGATCGCTTCGGGGATCAACGGACTTTTGTTACGGTCGAGATAGGTGACATAAGATTTTATCCCGCCTTCATAAAAAAGCTCAATCTCGTCCGTTTCCGCATGGCGGTTATCCTGAATGCGGATACGTACCCCGGAATTCAGGAACGCCAGTTCACGGAACCGGTGTTTCAGACGCTCAAAATCAAATTCAATGTTGCCAAAGGTGCTCCTTGCCGGCAAAAATGTTACTTTCGTGCCGGTTTTACCTTCCACTTCGCCCACCACCACAAGGTCGTCAACAGCTTCGCCATGCTCAAAACGCATAAAATGCTCTTTACCGTCACGCCAAATACGCAATTCGAGATAGTCGGACAGGGCATTCACCACGGAAACCCCCACCCCGTGCAACCCACCGGATACTTTATAACTGTTGTTGTCAAACTTGCCACCGGCATGCAGTTGGGTCATGATCACCTGAGCGGCCGACACGCCTTCTTCCTCATGAATGCCCACAGGGATTCCGCGGCCGTTATCGGTGACCGAAATCGACCCATCAGGATTAAGAGAGACCAGCACCAGATCACAGTAGCCCGCCAGGGATTCGTCAATGGCGTTGTCCGATACCTCGAACACCATGTGATGCAGACCGGAGCCGTCCTCGGTATCGCCGATATACATGCCCGGACGCTTGCGCACCGCATCAAGCCCTTTCAGGACCTTGATGGAATCCGCGCCATATTGTTCCGCGCCCTCTGTGGCGTCTTTCATTTGTATATCATCAGACATAACATTGTGTCCCTTACTAAAATTGCGAGAAAATCGGTATAATCACCGGTGCTGCGCACGTCTTCCCGCTCACATTATTCTTCACTTACGATACTGTTATCCACCCGGTAGTATCGCGCCCGGGACCCAAGGTCCTCAAACAAAACCCGATCCGTACCGGTCAACCATACCTGGGCGCCCAGGGCCGCTAATTCGTCGAACAACGCCGCCCGCCGCGCCTGATCCAGATGGGCGACCACCTCATCAAGCAACAGCACCGGTGCCGCCCCAAAGGCAGTGGCCGTAATTCGGGCGCTGGCCAGTGTAATGCCGATCAACAGCGCCTTTTGTTCCCCGGTCGAACATAACGCCGCCGGCATATTTTTTTCCTGATGGGTCACCAGCAGGTCAGTCCTGTGCGGGCCCGCCATGGCCCGACCACTGCGGGCATCAAGACCACGGTTTTCCCGTAACACCCGCCGAAACTCGTCTTCCACTTCTACTGCCGGTCCCCGCATCAATCCCTGTTCCAGTCCGCCGTCAACCGCCAGGATCGCCCGGGGGAAAGACGACGTCGCCGCACCAATGGCCTGGGACAGCCGGTCAAGGGCGTCCAGTCGGGCCGCCGCCACCGCAACCCCGTGTTCCGCCATCCGACTTTCCAGCGCCGTCAGCCAGGCCGGGTCGCGGCTTCCCTCGCTCAACAGGCGATTACGGTCCCGCATCACCCGCTCATAGGCATTGACCTCACGGGCGTGGGCAGAATGGAAATTGCCAACAATCCGGTCCAGAAAACGGCGACGACCTGATGTCGCCTCAATAAACAACCGGTCCATTTGCGGCGTCAGCCAGGCGACCTGTAAAATATCACTGAAGTGAGCCGGGCTCGCGCCATTCTCACCATCCACCCGAATAATCCGTCGATCACGGGCTTCCCGGTCAAGGCTGTCCCCGTCCGCACCCGCCACCAGACCGGTGCCAAGATCCGTCGTTCCGTCCGGGGTTTCCAACCGCGCCGCCACCGCCCATCGTCCCGCATGCCGGTCGTCCGTCAAACGGCTTGGGTCGGAAAGCTTGCACCCGCGCAGGCCACGGCCCGGCGCCAGAAAGGATAAAGCTTCTAGAATATTGGTTTTTCCGGCGCCATTCGGCCCGGTCAGGACAACCGACCGCGCTTCCGGGGTCAGCGTCACCCGATGGTAGGATCTGAAATCTGTCAGATGCAACCGCCCGACGAACAAATCAGGGCGGCGAAAATCCCGCCCCGTTGTCAGGTCCGTACGCGTCCCTATCGTATTAAGCTGTACCAGGTTATTCACCGGCCTTTACTTCTCCGGGGCTTCACCAGAAACCCCCATTAAACTCGCCCCCGTCACATTCGTCCGTCAGGGTTTCCATCAAACCCGCATCGGCATGAGAACATAAAGCGCGCCCTCATCGGTCAGATCCTTCAAAATGGTCGGAGCCGTTGAATCCGCCAGCACCATCTGGGCCAGATCGCCCTCGATCTGGCTGAGGATATCCAGCAGATACCGGGAATTAAAGCCAATTTCCATCTCGTCCGCACCATAACTTGCCGCCAGCTCTTCCTTGGCGGTGCCATGTTCCGGGCTGTTGACCGACAATTTCAGGTTATCGGCACTCAGGCTCAGCTTGATCGAACGGGTTTTTTCCGTGGAAATGGTCGAAACACGATCCACCGCTTCGGCGAACTGCTTGCTGTCAATTTCCATGATCTTGTCGTTGCCTTCCGGGATCACCCGGCTGTAATCCGGGAACGTGCCGTCGATCAGTTTTGAAGTCAGAACGATATCGGCAAAAGTGAAGCGGATTTTTGTTTCGGACAGGGACACCTGAATGTCGCCCTCGAATTCATCCACCAGCTTGCGCAATTCACCCACGGCTTTACGCGGCACAATCACGCCAGGCATGTCGTTCAGGCCTTCGGGCTGTTCCATATCAAACCGCGCCAGGCGGTGACCGTCGGTGGCCACCCCGCGCAGGACTGCGCCACCGTCATCGTCATTGGCCGCATGCAGATAAATACCATTGAGGTAATACCGGGTTTCTTCCGTAGACACCGCAAAACGGGTTTTGTCGATCAGGCGCTTGATGCTGGCCGCCGGGGCCGCGAAACTGTGTGGCAGATCGCCTTCTGACATCACCGGAAAATCTTCGCGCGGCAGACAGGAAAGCGTGAAACGCGACCGGCCGGCGCTGATGGTCAGGCGCTGACTTTCCGCATCATAAGACAATTGCACCTGAGATCCGTCAGGCAGTTTACGCACGATATCATACAGCGTATGGGCCGGCGCCGTGATGCCTCCAGGGGCCATCACCTCGGCCTCTACGGCCTCCGAAATTGCCAGGTCCAAATCGGTCGCCGCAAGCTTGAGCTGGGTGCCGTCACATTCCAGCAAAACATTAGACAAAATCGGGATGGTATTGCGTTTTTCAACAACACTTTGAATGTGACCCAGTGATTTCAATAACGCACTTCGTTCAATTTTGAGCTTCATATTATAATCGCGCTTCTCATCTGCATGTTTAACTATTATTTTTTAACGTCTCTTCGGCATTTCCGAAGGCATTACCCCCCCGGTTACAGGATTTATACCCCCTCCCTTATCTCAAGCATAAGGTATTGATATAATTCAGAAAAACTCTTTAGTTTCCAAGCAGAAAAGCCCAAACCAAAGGCCTTCCGAGAAAAAGAACCTGTAGCCGCAGAGATTAGCATATTGAACCCTCTGGTCAAAGGTCTTTTTTGGGAGAATTGCGCTGAGTCGTTTCAGGAGAAAGCCCCGCCGTTTGCAAGAAACGACTCGGGCGAGAAGGCCATCAGGATCTAGGTGCCGAAAATCCGTTCCAGATGTTGAATATCCTCCTCCAGAACACTGTCGGTGAGGCGTAACTGATCAATGCGTTTCACCGCATGCATGACGGTTGTATGGTCACGACCGCCAAACTGGCGGCCAATGTCCGGCAGGGATTTCGCCGTCAGCTGTTTGGCCAGATACATGGCCACCTGACGCGGACGCGCCACCTGACGGGCCCGGCGAGAGGACAGAAGGTCGGACAGGCGGATGTTAAAGTAATCCGCCACCCGGCGCTGAATTTCATCAATACTGACCCGGCGCACATTGGCGCGCAAAAGATCCTGCAGCACTTCCTTGGTCATTTCCAGCGTAATCGGTCGGCCAATGAGCGTCGCATGAGCGATCATGCGATTAAGCGCCCCTTCCAGCTCCCGGATATTGCTGGTTACGCTGCGGGCGAGAAATTCCAGAACCTGATTGCTGATTTCGACTTCCGGCACCTGGTTGGCCTTCTGCTGCAGAATACCGAGACGCAATTCATACTCGGTCGGATGAATATCCGCCACCAGGCCCCAGCCCAAACGGGACCGGATGCGCTCTTCAATGCCTTCCATATCGGTCGGCGACCGGTCGGCGGAAATAATCACCTGACGGCGATGATCAATCAACGCGTTAAAGGTATGGAAAAATTCTTCCTGGGTGGACTGCTTGTTGGCGATAAACTGCAGGTCATCAATCATCAGCAGATCGACAGACCGGAATTTCTGCTTGAAGGACATGGTGTCCTTGTAGCGGATCGAACTGATGAACTGATACATGAACTGTTCCGCGGAAAGATACACCACCCGACGATGGGGAAAGCGTTCCTTGTTGGCCCAGGCAATGGCATGCATCAAATGGGTTTTCCCGAGCCCGACACCACTGTGCAGGAACAGGGGATTGAAATGCACGTCTTCATTTTCCGCCACCCGGCGGGCAGCCGCATAAGCAAGTTCGTTGGATTTGCCGACAACAAAGCTTTCAAAAGTAAACCGCGGGTCCAGCGGGGCGCCAAACTCGCTGTCCTTGACTTCCGCTGGTCGGGAATCCGACAAGCTCTGCGTGTTGCCGGAGCCTCGCGGAAAATCTGCAGCCCCCCCCACGGCGGCGGTTGGCGCCGCGTGCTGAGGACGGTTATCTTCCGCCGCCGGCGCAGTAAAACCCGTCATGACGATAAAATTGATATCGGACACCAGCGCATTTTCCGTCGCCCAGGCGTTGCGGATACGGTCGGCATAATTGGATTCAAGCCAGTTGCGCATAAACCGCGTCGGGGCCGCCATGATCGCACAGCCATCCTCGATATTGACCAGAGCCAATGGCTTGAACCAGCTGTTGAAAACACTATCGTCAAATTCGGTGCGAAGACGCCCGAGAACTCTTGACCATTCTGCTTCCATGTTTGTTTCCATTATATCGTTTTGCGGTGCCGCCACAGTCATGTTCTCTTGTTAGCCCCTCGCCTTTTATTTCCGTCCCCAAATTCATCCCTTAACGCTGCCCCCACGGCAGGCCGGCGGCCTTCCAGCCGCCTTGCGCCCCGCGATGCCCCTTGGCATCCACATCGCCTTCAAATCCGCTTAAAATATTGTAACAATGCTCATAACCCGCCGCGACCATGGTCGCGGCCGCAGCCTGAGACCGCACACCTGAACGACACAGGAAATACAGCGCAGCATCTCTGGGGATATTCTGCCCTGTGATCTGTTCAACAAAGGTGTCATTTACATTCATGTGGGGATATTCCTGCCAGCTGACCAACAGGGGCGCTTTCCCCAAGGCGGACAGATCACACAGGCCGACAAAAGCCCATTCCGGCTGGGTCCTGACATCGATAAGAACGGCCGCCGAATCCTCCTGAAGCGCCTTCCACGCCGCTTCAACAGTTACATCACCTGTATAATTCATTTTTTTATCCCCGGTCAGACATCAACGCCCTGACCATACTAGCCTAACTACCATTACCTCTGCAGACTGCTGCAGCCAAATCCCGTTACAGTTCAACAAAACAAAGCCCGTACGGTTCACAAGGCCGGTATCACCGATGGCCTGACTGAACCACGCCATACCTGTAATGACGATCTCCCTCCAGAGATCATCGAACACAAATAGAGAGTAGAGAGGGCCTTCTCGGAAAAGCGGCCCTTTAGCCTCGCACTGATATATGGTGTCGTTTTGTCCCCTAGTGGACGCTTATTAAACTACAGGGCGCAGAGATTTCTGGCAACTGAATCATCTTAAAAAAAACACAAATTATCGCCCTGATATGGCTTGACTAGAAGCAATCATACTATATCTGGTAGGGGGGCTATATTATCACATTTCCTAATGCCCCGGACCGAATAGATTCACCCCCGGGCATTGACACAAAATGGTCATAAAAAAAGCCGAACCGGACAGGTTCAGCTTTTAATATTCAATTTCCCGGGGGGACTCGCCGGATATGCTCGGGCGACTCGGTTTCTTTAAGCAGAAACCGCCAGGGCTTTCACGCGTTTCGCCAGACGGGAAACTTTGCGGGAAGCTGTTTTCTTGTGAATGACACCTTTGGTGACACCGCGCATCAGTTCTGGCTGAGCTGCTTTCAAGGCCACCTGGGCTTCTTCTGCATTGCCGCTTTCCAGCGCCAGTTCAACATTTTTTACAAAAGTCCGGATCCGGCTCTTGCGGGCTTTATTAACCAAAGCACGACGTGCATTTGAACGAATTCTCTTTTTAGCCTGTAACGTGTTTGCCATCAGGTAAACCTATCTTTCTCTATGTAAGGCTTTAAATCTCTACTGGTCACTTTGCATCCAGGAGAATCAGACGCCTTAAATTCTTTTGATGTATTTTCAAGTGGTGGCTTATAAACATGCCCGTCCCATTGGTCAATACGATTTTCAACATATTTTCAGGAATACTCCCGAATATCAACCCGATCCGTCATCCCCCGGAAAACAAGGCGCATTTTCCAGCGGAACTTTTGATTTTCAAGGGCTTAAGATGCGGGCTTCTGGTTATTTATGCTTGAATTTTGCCGTACGCTTCTCTGCAAACGCCGCCATGCCTTCCTTCTGATCTTCGGTCGCGAACAGAGAATGGAACACGCGGCGCTCAAACATGACCCCTTCCTGCAGAGTCGTTTCGTAGGCTTTGTTAACTGATTCTTTCGCAATCATCACGGACGGCAACGACAGATCAGCGATCTTGCGGGCCGTCTTCAAGGCTTCGTCCACCAGATCATCGGCCGGGACAACCCGACTGACCAGACCGGAACGCTCGGCTTCTTCGGCATCCATCATACGGCCCGTAAGAACCATTTCCATGGCTTTTGACTTGCCGACAAAACGGGTCAGCCGCTGGGTGCCGCCGGCGCCGGGGATAACCCCGAGCTTAATTTCAGGCTGACCAAATTTCGCCGTATCCGCCGCGATAATGAAGTCACACATCATGGCAAGTTCACATCCGCCGCCCAAAGCGTAACCGGCCACCGCCGCGATGATCGGCTTGCGACAGCGGGTAGCTTCTTCCCAATTGGCGGTAATGAAGTCCTTCATATAGGCCTCCACATAATTCATATCCTGCATTTCCTTAATGTCCGCTCCGGCGGCGAAAGCTTTCGGGCTGCCGGTAATGACCACAGCACGGATATTCTCGTCGGCTTCGAAGCCACGCAGGGCTTGGGTCATTTCGTTCATCAGTTCACCGTTCAGAGCATTCAGGGCTTCGGGACGGTTCAGGGTAATCAGGCCCACGGGTTCGGTGCTATCCACCAGAATCATCTTATAGGACATGTGGTTTCTCCTTAACTTGGCTTGAACTGAGACGATAAGACGCGGCCCCAGTTCCCATAAATTATGTAAAAATATTCAAAAATATACCCCGCATATATCCCGTCCGCAATGTATTTACAAGCAAGGTCTTCAGGCCCGGCCTTTTCCCGCCGGATCAACAGCAACAGATACTTATCGGGGCCGGAGGTCAAAAACCACAACAGAAACACCTGCTTGGCTATCGTCTTTGCTGATGCTGATCGACAGGATTTCCTTATCCCTCAGAGCGACCAGACAGATCTGCACTTCTGCGGCGCAGGCCCCTTCATCTGAAGGCGCGGCAGCGCCTGCCTGATCCTGAAAAGCCAGCTGCCAGGACAGGGTTGGCAACACCAATCGATAATAGTCGCGAACCTGTTCCGGGGACGCCGCTCCCTGGGCCCTGACTTCAATGATTCGCCCTTCCGGTGTATCAAACACCACCCGGCTGTCTTCCTCCTCGTGGAATTTTTCCATCAGCGGCAGGTCGAGATCGGATAACAATCGCGCCGTCTCCTCCTCCCCCCTGACGGGTACGCCGCCCATCACCAGAAACAAAGACAACACCGCCCCGAAAAGACACCAGGATTTTTTCATAAAAGATTCTTTCCTCATGGCCCGCAGCATACCTAATCCTGACAGGCGGGACAATAGAATGTCGACCGCCCACTCTGCGGGATGCGGACGATGCTGTGATCACAGCCGGTGGTGTGACAGGCCTCTCCCTCCCGGCCGTAGACCTTGAATTCATGCTGAAAATAGCCAAGTTCCCCGTCCACACGCGCATAATCCTTCAGGGTCGAGCCCCCGGCCTCAATGGCCCGCGCCAAAACCTGCCTGATAATCGGCACCAGACGCTCCACCGTTTCCCGGCCCAGGTCCGTCGCCGGGCGTAGTGGAGATATCCCGGCCAGATAAAGCGCTTCACAAACATATATATTGCCCAGACCAACAACGACTCGCTGATCAAGAAGCACGGTTTTGACGGGCGACCGTTTGCCGCGCATCTTGTCAAACAGGTAATCGCTGTGAAATGCATTGCCCAGGGGCTCCGGCCCCATCTGACAAAACAGACGGTGCTGATCCAGCTCCTCTGTGGCGCACAGGGTCATCAGACCAAACCGCCGGGGGTCATTGAAAATCACCAGATCCCCCTGATCATTTTCCAAAATCACGTGATCATGCTTGGCAAAGATATCCGGGGTTTCCCGCCCCGCCCGCGCCACCAAAGTCATTTTTCCCGACATGCCGAGGTGACAAATCAGCGTTTCCCCCTGATCAAGTGCAAACAACAGATATTTTGCCCGCCGGGTGATCTTGTCGATACGACGCCCGGTGAGCCTGTCGGCGAAATTTTCCGGCAACGGAATACGTAAGGTGTCGCGCCGCTGAATCACCCGCGACAGGGCGCGGCCTTCCAGTAAAGGGATAATTCCCCGGCGTACGGTTTCCACTTCCGGCAGTTCAGGCATAAGGCCGTCCTTAAATCAATTGACACGCTATAAAATACTGGCACAGCATGCCCCAGTGGTTTATGTTCCGCAACATGACAAATGAAAATAAAAAACCCTCGGGCCCAGAGGCCGAAACCGAAACCACCCACTTTGGTTTCAAGACCGTGGACAAGCAGGCCAAACAAGGCATGGTCCGTAACGTTTTTGACAGCGTGGCGCAGAAATATGACGTCATGAATGATGTCATGAGCGCAGGACTGCATCGTTTGTGGAAAGACGACATGATCCGGGTGCTGCGGCCTGAACCGGGGATGAAGCTTCTGGACGTGGCCGGCGGCACCGGTGACATCGCCTTCCGCTTTCTCAAGGCGGCGAACAAACGCACCACGGAAGACGAAACCCCGGCTGAAGTTACCGTCTGCGACATCAATGCCCAGATGCTGGACGTCGGGCGCGACCGGGGCATAGATCAAGGCATCCTTCACAATATCGAATGGGTCTGTGGCAATGCAGAATGCCTGGCTTTCCCCGACAATTATTTTGACGCCTACACCATTGCCTTCGGCATTCGCAACGTCACCAATATCGACAAGGCCCTGCAAGAGGCCCATCGGGTCTTGAAACCCGGCGGACGGTTCCTGTGCCTGGAATTCAGCAAGGTTGACATGCCGCTGATCAACAAGATCTATGACGCCTACAGTTTTCATCTCCTGCCCCGGTTTGGCGAAATGATCACCGGCGACCGGGAATCCTATCAGTATCTGGTGGAAAGCATTCGCCAGTTCCCGCCTCAGGAAAAATTCAAGAGCATGATTGAAGCCGCCGGCTTTCAGCGGGTCACTTACCGCAATATGACCACCGGCGTCGTGGCGCTTCATTCGGGATGGAAAATCTAGCATGTTCAACAGCCTGCGTCATATGGGCCGCCTGATCCGGGTCGGTTATACCCTGTCCCGCCATGACGCCTTGATGGACCTGTTGTCCCTGTTCGGCGAAGAACCCAAGATGATTGGTCGTTTCCGACAGTTGCGCAAGACGAAATCCACTCAGAAAGGCACCGGCTACAGTCCGCTGGTCGACGCCTTTCAGTCCCTGGGGCCAAGTTTCATAAAAATCGGCCAGGCCATGGCCACCCGACCGGATATTGTGGGCCCGGATGTGGCGCTGGACCTGATGCGCCTGCAGGATAATGTCCCGCCATTTGACGGCGCCAAGGCCGTGCAGATCATCGAACAGGAACTTGACGCCCCGCTCGACGATCTGTTCCGCGATTTCGACATCACCCCGGTGGCGGCCGCCTCCATCGCCCAGGTACATTTCGCCACCACCAAGGACGGGCGCCGCGTCGCCGTCAAGGTATTACGGCCGGACATTGAAAAGGCTTTTGCCCGCGACCTCGAAAGCTTTCTGTGGCTTGCGAAACTGATGGAACGCTTTTCCGCCAACATCCGGCGCCTGAAGCCAAGTTCCGTGGTCGACACCATCGCCGACACCATCGCCCTGGAAATGGATCTGCGCTATGAGGCCGCGGCGGCCTCCGAACTCAAAGAAAACATGGCCGACCACGCCGACTATATGGTCCCTGATGTGGACTGGGACCTGTCTCGACGGCGGGTGCTGACC
>TARA_R110002073_G_scaffold208509_1_pt1 | contig 15040 bp, 10 predicted proteins | sample TARA_R110002073 | Tara Oceans TARA_R110002073 (sample SAMEA4397174) | marine metagenome | biome: Polar Biome; feature: [DCM] deep chlorophyll maximum layer (ENVO:01000326); material: water (ENVO:00002006), including particulate matter (ENVO:01000060) such as... | depth 40 m
TCAGCGAGCACCCGTCCCAGGCGCGAGGCGGAGACCGGTTTCTGGAAGAAGGCGTCCGCTCCAGCGGCCCGTGCCGTTTCTTCCGTAAGCGTATCGCTGTATCCGGTGCACAGGATGCAGGGGACGTCGGGGCGGATTTCCTTGATCCGCCGGATCAACTCCATGCCGCGTATGTCGGGCATGATCTGATCGGAAATCACGGCCCGCCACAATTCGGGTGTATCACCGAACACCTCGATCGCCTCATCGCCGCCGGAACAGACACCGACTTCATAGCCTAGTCGTTCCAGGCCGATCGAGACCATGTCCGCGACCTCGCTTTCATCGTCGACGATCAGGATCATGCCCTGGCCAGCGACTCTTTCGGTAACTTCGTCCGCCGCCGCACGGTCGGCGCCGGATGCCGCGCAAGGCAGGAAAACCTCAAATCGCGTGCCCTTTCCCAAGCATGTTTGAACACGTATCGCGCCGTGGTGGGCGGTGACGATGCCATGCACCACGGGAAGGCCAAGCCCCGTGCCCTTCCCAGCCTCCTTGGTGGTAAAGAACGGCTCGAAAAGGCGCCGGAGAACGGGCTCCGCGATGCCTGGCCCCGTGTCTTCCACATATATCATGACGTGATCGGCCGCGGGATCGATCGCCCCTGCCACCACCTGCCAGACGCTGTCCGCCATCTTCCGGATTTCCATGAAATCCTCGGGCGTGGTCTTGACGGGACCTTCATGGGCCGACAGCAGTTTCGAGCCCGCGGGAATACGTTCCACGCCAATATTGATGACGCCGTCAACGCCCGAGAAAGCATCATTGGCGTTGACACCCAGGTTCATCAGAACCTGGGACATCTGGCCGGCATTGGTCATCGCGGTGACCTCTGTATCAGAGGGATGAAACACCACGCGGGTCGTTACCGGCAGAGTGCCGGACAAGAGCGTCGCCGCCTCTTCGCCGATCGCGTTCAGATCGACAACATTCTGTTCGCCATGCGAGGCCCGTGAGAACGCCAGAATTTGGCTAACCAGTTGCTTGGCCCGATCACCGGCCCGGGCGACGCGCTGGGCGAAACTATGCTGCGGCGTACCTTCCGGAAGATCTTCGATCAGGAATTCGTTGAAGCCCATCATGGCGCCCAGAAGGTTGTTGAAGTCGTGGGCGATCCCCCCGGCCAGACGGCCGATGGCCTCCATCTTCTGAGCCTGTTGCAGTTGCGCCTCGATCTCGCGGATTTCGGATACATCGACATAGAAGGAACAGACGCCCGTGACCAGGCCCTCCGGCGTCAACATCGGCGCCTTGATATTGGTCGTGGTCAGGCTTCGGCCGTCGGCGCACTTGATGACGACCTCTTTCATAAAGGGCTGGCGCCCGGCGATGACCTTGGCATCTTCCCTGTCGGTACGCGCGCCGACTTCGGGGCCGAACATGTCGGCCGAGCGGCGGCCCACGACGTCGACCAGATCCCACCCCTTCCAATCCAGAAAGGTTCTGTTCATGGCCAGGTACCGCCCGGTCGTCGTCTTGATGGTGATCCCCGCGGGGGCGTTCTCGAACAGGCCGCGGAAACGGGCCTCGCTTTCCTTCAGGGCCAGGTCGGCACGCTTACGGTCGGTAACGTCCATGATCGCCGTACCGATACCGAACACCTCGCCCTTGTCATCACGCACGGGGAATTTGATGTATTGCATCATCCGCTCGCCGTCGCCTTGCGCCGACATCGCCGCGGCCTCGAACTCGGTAGGCTCGCCGGTCGCCAAAACCTTGGCTTCCTGTTCGATGATGATGTCCAAGGATCTGTTCGAAATAATCTCCGAAACCTTTTTACCGATGATTTCATCGACGGGCTTGCGCACCCACTGGGCATAAACGTCGTTGACGAACTGATACCGCCCTTCCTTGTCCTTGAGATTGAGCAGCATGGGCGCGTTCTGGGTAATCGCCTGCAGCTTGGCTTCACTTTCCCGGATGGCGTTCTCCGCCATCTTCTGATCCGTGATATCCATCGCCGCGGTCCCGATACCGATAACCGTCCCTTCGTCGTCGCGGACCGGGAATTTAATGAAGCGCAGCAGCCGCCCCTTCAACTCTTCGCTGCGGGCATGGGATTCAAAGTCCCTGACCTGTCCCGACGCCAGAACCTCTCGATCCACCTCAAGCAGGTCCTCGGATACCTTGCCCGAAAGGGCCTCATACGGCGTTCTGCCGACGAAATTGATGCTTTTGTCGTCCCGGATATCCGCGAACAGGCGATTGACGAAAACGTACCTGCCTTCGGCATCCTTGAGGTTCAAATAGATCGGAAGGTTATCGGTGAAGGCCCGAAGCCAAGCCTGGCTCTGGCGCAGAGCGTCATCGGCAAGCTTTTGTTCCGTCACATCGAGAATCAGGCCCTCGACCAACCAGCCATCGCCCAGCGCCTGGATCGCCCGGCTGCGTTCATGCACCCAACACGGGCTGCCGTCTTTCCTGACCATCCGATAGGTAAACTCGAAGGGTTTGCCTTCGTTGAAGCAGCGCGTCGATTCGGTGATGTATTCGCCCCGGGAGTCCGCATGGAACATCGAAAGATCGCCGGCGTTCACACGCGCCGTGACCGTCGCCGCATCTTCACCGAGAATCGCCTCAACCCCTTCGCTGAGGAATGCGACATGGATGCTGCCGTCGGTCTTGCGAACGCTGCGGAACACCAACCCTGGGACGTTCTCAACCAGGGTCGACAACTGGCGTTCCCGATCCCGCAGGTCCGTCAGGTCGACGCTGACGGACACCACGCCATTCACCTCGCCGGTTTCATCGCGGAACGGATACTTGGTGATCAGCAGATTATGAGTCGACCCATCGGCGAACTGACGTTCGGTCTCCCGAGACAGGGCTTTACCGGTTGTCCGCGCGATCAGTTCTTGTTCTCTGGTGACGGCGCCATCGACATTCAAACGCTCGGCCAGTTTTAGAATGCTCGTGCCGATGACTTCATCTTGATCAAGACTGTACCAATCGCAGAAGGTCTGGTTGACCAGATTATAGTGCTCGTTCCGGTCGGTCATGATGATGCTGACAGGCAGGTTGTCGATCAACGACCGCAACAGGCGCTCGTGCCGTTCAAGCGCTTGACGGGCCTCGATCTCCTGGGTCAGGTCAACGCTGACGGAGCCGATCCGCGACACCCTGCCCTGGTCGTCGAAAATCGGAAACTTCGTAACCTTCAGCGAATGATCGCGCCCGTCCACAAAGCGGTGCGCGACCACGCGAGTACGGATTTCGCCGGTCGCCAGAACCTCCCGCTCTTGCGCCTGACGATGGCTGATGTCTTCTTCATCCGCCTGCTCGCCGCTTATGAGGGTTTCCTGCTTCCCGATCTTGGATTCAAAATCGATTCCATACCACTGACTGTAAACCGGGTTCGTTCTTTCCAGACGAAGCTCGGAATCCTTGATCAGGACAGCCACGGGTAAATGTTCGAAAATCGACCCAAGAAGTTGTTCGCTCGTCTGTAATTCACGGGTCCGCTCGGCGACCGTCTGCTCAAGGGTTTCCGCCTGCCGGGCCAGCGCCTCCTCGGCTTCTTTGCGGGTCGTAATGTCGTAATGCCAAACCAAGGCTGCCTTTTCGCCCTCGAATTCGACGATTCTCGCATGCATTAACAACCAAACTTGCCCGCCGTCCAGACGTCGGCGGCGCACTTCGGCCGCTTGGATGCCGCCCTTCTCATCGACCTCAGTGCTTAGCCGTTCCAGATCCAGCGGATCCACGTAGGTGTCCGCCATTGGGACCGCGTTGAGAACCTCTTCACTTTCGGCGCCGAACATGTCGAGAAGGCTTTGATTGACGAACAACCGGCGGCGGGGGACACCAGAGACGACAGCCACCCCGACGGGGCTTTTTTCCAAAACCGCACGCAAGTTCGCTTCGGCCCGCCGGCGTTCGGCGATTTCCTGGGTCAACTCCACGGTGCGGTCGGCGACCATGTCTTCGAGCTTTTCAAGATGGGCCTGCAGCGCCCTTTCCGCCCGGCGTTCATCGGTGATGTCGAGAATCGCCGTGCCGATGCCGGTGATCGCGCCGGCGCTGTCGCGGATCGGGAATTTGAAATGCCGCAAGACAATCGGCACGCCGTCCTTCGTACGGTCGAAGATGGTATTGGATTCGAACAGCTGAACCTTGCCCGTCTTGATGACCTCTTGGTCGACTTTCTCGACAGCCAAGGCCTGTTCAAGCGGCAGCAGATCCCGCGACGTCTTACCGATGATCTGTTCGAGTTTGCAGCCATGCCATTCCGCGAACTTGAGGTTGCAATGCTGGTAGGCGCCGTTCCTGTCCTTAAGCGACAACATAATCGGTACATTGTCGGTAATCGCCACGAGCCGCGCCTGGGTTTCCTCCAATGCACGCTGCGCCAGCTTCTGTTCCGTGATATCCGTCATCGCCGTGCCCACGGCCATGATGTTGCCTTCGGCGTCGTAGACCGGAAACTTGATCATGCGGAAAATTGTCGGTTTGCCATCAGGCCGGCGTTGAATCTCGGATACCGATTCCTCGACAACGACCTCGCCGGTTTCGATCACGCGCTGATCCAACGCTTCGACGACCTTGGCCCGGCCGGCATTCACGAGGTCAGTCGATCGCAAACCCGAAATCTCGCGCACGCCGAGGCCATGCCATCGGGCAAAGCCCGCGTTGCCCTCCAGGTAATATCCGTCCAGCCCCTTCAAGGAGAGCATGATCGGCACATTGTCGGTGATCGCGCGCAGGCGGGCCCGGGCATCCTCCAGGGTTTTCTGAACGGCCATCTGCTCGGAGATATCAGTCCACAAGGTGGCGATCAGTTCGACGTTGCCGTCTTTGTCATAGACCGGGAACTTAGAAACCAACGCCGCCCGCTCGACGCCATCACGACCGATGCGGGTCGCCTCGCCGGAGAATGACCGTTCCTGTTCAAGAACAGCCACATCCTGGGCATAGATCGAGGCCAGGATTTCCGGCGTATTCAGACCCAGGTCTTCAATCCGCTTGCCGATAACATCTTCGGCAAGCACGCCGTAGTTCTGCTCATAGATCTTGTTGACGAATACGTAACGCTGATTTTTGTCCTTGAGTGACAGGGAACTGGGCAGGGCGTTTACGACGCTGCGGAATCGCTGTTCGATGGATTGCCGCGCGCGCTCTGCCTCCTGCTGTTCCTGGCGGGCCAGGATCAGCGATGTCAGGGCGGCAAGCGAGCGCGCCAGGGACTGTTCTTCAAGCGACCATTCCCTCTGTTCGCCGACATGTTCCAGGCACAACACGCCCTTGAGTTCGTCGCCGACATGGATCGCCGCATCAAGCATGGAGGAAATGCCATGCTCGTCCAGGTATCCTCCGGTGAATTCGGCGGTACGGGGGTCCGAGCGGGCATCATCGGCGTCAATCACCTCAACCTGCTGCAATGCTTTGAAGTACTGCGGGAAATTTTCGCGTTTGAGAATCGTTCCACTGACATGGGTTGCCGATGTGGCCTGATACAGGTCCAGACATTCGATGTGGCTCATATCCGGGTGGGCGCGCCACACACTGACCCTTTCCACGTCCAAGGTTTCGGCCGCGACCCGGGTCAGCAGGGCGAAGGCGTCCCCGGCATCGGGTGAAGCCATTTCGTCGCTGGCGACGATGCGGTCGAGGGCCTTGTGATATCCTTTCAGAATTCGTTCACGATCACGGGCGTCCCGCTCCCACGCGTCGCGTTCGGTGATATCGACGCCAAGCGCACCAACACCGATCACCTGTCCGTCATCACCGGAAATGGGAAATTTGACAATCTCCAGGCGATGGTGCGATCCATCGACGAATTCGCGGTCCTGTTCACGGATGACGATCTGGTTGCTTTCCGTGACGTCTTTTTCCTGGGCCCGTGACGCCACCCAGGCATCTTCCCATGCAGGGAAACGCTCTTCGTTCGACCGGCCAAGGATTTCATCGTCGCCGATACCGTAGCGGCGCGTGAACTCCTTGTTGATCAGTATGTAGCGTCCGCTGGGGTCTTTCACGGTCAGGCCGTGGGGAATATGGTCAACGATCGCAGATAACAAAACATCCCGGCGTCGCAGTTCCTCTTCGGCCAGTGAGCGGTCCAGTTCCGCGGCAACCCGGCCCGCAAAGAATTCGAAGACCAGTTTGTGCATATCCTCCAAAATCATCGATTGGCCGGACATCGCCACCATCAGACCGAGGCATTGGCCGTTGGCACCGAAAAGCGGCACGCCGATGTAGCCCTCAACACCTTCGTCCTTCAGGTATTGATCATCGGGGAACTTGTCCGCGACACCCCGTGGATAGACGCAAAGCGACGTCGAGCGCGTGACCATCTCACAGGGGCCGCCGGCGATTGGATAGCTGACGTTATCAACCCGTTCGCCATCGATGATCGCGATCACGCTTTCCGCCGTCTTACCATCGTCGGTCAGGCGGGTGATGAATATCCGGTCAACGTTCAATTCCTGCCATAAGGCCTGGGTGACCTGTTCGAGAAAATCCCGGCCAACGGCTCTGGACGTTGCACCGACGATGTTGCGGACCAGCTTTTCGATCACCTCGCCCTGAGAGGCCCGGCGACCCGTGCCGCGGTATCCCACGAACTTTCCACCGTCAAACACCGGCATACCGCTTATTGAGATGGGGAATGTCATCCCATCGGGATCGGCCATGATGAAGGTGATGTCGCGAAAGGGTTCATGCGCGTGAATGACCTTACGATAGGCCGCCCAGGTCGCGTCCTGGGGAATCCCCCCATGCAATTCCTCGCGCGACTTTCCAATACAGTCTTCAGGCCGCACGCCGACCAGAGAAGCCACTTGATCGGAAATGAAGGTAAACCGATCATCGGCGTCCGTTTCCCAGAACCAGTCGGCACTGACGCGGGCGAAATCAAGAACACGCGCGTCCGCGCCTGCGTGGTCACCGCCGAGCCCGTTGGCATGGCGTGTGTTTGTCGATTTGTCCGATGGCGACCGCGGCATTCAGCCCCTCCCGGAAAGGCTCCCGTGCCCCAGGATCACGCTGCCCAACGCGTTCCAGGGAAATGAACTTGCTTCGATCTTTTCATCCGACGCGCGCCTCGGCAAGCCGGAAGGCCTTTTCCGGCGGCAACGGACGGCTGAACAGGAACCCTTGCGCGGTCGTCACCCCGAGGTCCGTGAGAAATCGGGCCTGGGCATCGTTCTCCACGCCTGCGGCGACAACCTTCAGATCGAGAGCATTGGCCGCGCGCACGATCGCGGTGACGACTTCGCAGGCCTCGGGGTCGGACGGCAGATCGTCGACGAAGGACCGGTCGATCTTGAGAATGCTCACCGGCAGACGCACCAAGCGTGACAAGGACGCGTATCCCGCACCGAAATCCCCGACCGAAACTTTCACGCCGGCCGCCCGCAAGCCGGACATCATGGCGATGCCGCGGCTATGTTCACCGACGGACATGGCGTCCGTCAGTTCGAACTCGATCAGCGATGGCGGGATGTCATAGGCATTTATGACCTTGATGAAATCCTTCAATTCCCGATGCATCAACTGGCTGGGCGGCACGTTGATCGAAATCGGCAGGGGGGACCGCCCGGCGTCGCGCTCAGCCTTGAGCAGCCGGCAGACCTCGTGCAAAACCCAATCCGTGAGCGGCACGATCAGGCCGCATTCCTCGGCCATGGGTATGAATTGTGCGGGTGGGAGAAGTCCGCGTTCCGGATGCCGCCAGCGGATCAATGCCTCAAACCCTCGGCACCGCCCGCCGATCATGTCGATCTTGGGCTGAAGATCTAGGCTAAATCCGTCGTATTCAAAGGCATCGCGAAGGTCACGCTCCAATTGCAGCTTGGTGCTGGCCGCTTCGACCATCTGCACCGTGCATTCACGCACGGGGACACCCGATCTGCGGGCGTCATCCAGGGCCAGTTCGGCGCATCGGAAACAATGCCCGATGTTAACCGCCCCCGTGCCAACGTCAGCGGTGCCCACGTTGACCCCGACATAGAAGTCCATGCCATCCATTTCGAAGGAATGGTCAAAACTGCTGACAAGGGTGCTGGCCGACATGGCGGGAAGTATTGATTTCGCGCTTTGGGTATTGATCACCACGAAGACGTTTTCCGAATAGCGGGCGACAAGGCCGCGCGGGCCGACCACGGCCTGAAGGCGCTTGGCGGCCTTTTCCGTCAAACGCGACCATATGTGCCCGGCCACCGGCCCCTCGATATTGCGGGGCCTATTCAAACCGACGAGCATGATCGCGACGCCATCGCCGGCCAGACCCGTGGCCTGCCGGAAGGCGTCTGCCCGCGACGAGAGGCCATCAACGGCCGGCACAGGCCGCGAAACATTCACCGGCGCCAAGCCTGGAAACGGGCATTCATCCAGGGTGCAGACCATCCGGCCCGGGGCGATCCCCATCATGCGACACAGCCCAATGGTCAACAGGCGGCCTTCGCGGTCGCGTATCACGATGCGGCGCGTCACCCCCTCTTCACAGCCTGTCAGGGTATCCTCCAGCAGGGACGAGATGACCGGCTCTGTCTCCACGCCGAGCAGATCGTGGAGACGCATCAACTGGTTGCCCGAAACGCCGGCGAAAGGCAATTGTTCCAGCATTGCATCGGTCATCAGGAAGCATCCGTCGCGGTTGACGGTGAACAGGATGCCGGAATGGCCGGCTTGCTCCGGATGAATGTGGTTACTGGCGTTCACGGGACATGCCCCTTAATTGTTTTTATTTGTCCCGCCCGCGGCATCCAACGGGATCAGGCGACGTCCTGGGAAGGGTCCGCCGATGCCTTGTCGGGGGCTTGGGCATCGTCCTCATGCCAATAGTCGCTGATCTCACGCAATCGCCGGGCGGCATGGCGCAGGGCCCGCGTTTCCACATCCGACACCTTGAAACGGTAATCGCCCGCCGATCCGGCGAGCTCCTCGATACCGTCCCGCAGATCATCAAGTTCAGCCTGGAAGCCACCGACGTCGGCCTGCAACGCCTGATTTTTCCGATCCAAGGCGTCAATCGCGGCGCGCAGACGATCCAGCGTCGTTTCCTGACCGCAGATCTTATTGATGCGTTGGGCGTCGTTGCCCGCAAATTTACGCGGCATCGCGCAGCACCTCATCCAGGGCGACTTCCAGGTCTTTGGTGCCGAACGGTTTGTGCAGAACCTTGGCGTTGGCCAAAACCGCGAACAGGTTCTCGTAAGGGCGGATTACGCCCTTGTATCCGCCCGTCATGCCAAGCACCGGAATCTGGGAACCCAGCTTCTTCAACTCGGTCACCAGTTCGATCCCGTCGGCACCGGGCATGAAGATGTCGGTGATAATGGCGTCAACATCCTGATCGTGCAGGATGCTCAAGCAGCGGTGACCGTTTTCCGCGGCGATCACGGCATGGCCCAGCCGCTCCAGCAGTTGCACGACGAAGGCCCGGTGATCGGTGTCATCGTCGACGACGAGAATTCTTGCCATTTCGGCTTCCTTTTTTTGCGCGTCATCCTTGCAGCGCCCGGATGCGAGGATGTTTCCCCATTTGTGATCGCCAACACAGTACCTCGACCGGCCCGCGATTTCTGCTGACCGGGAGACGAGGGAGAGCGACACAAAAGTATGGGGTGGGGTAATACCTATACGCGCAGCGCCGACAGGCCCGTCAGGGCATGCCTTGGCCGATTTTATGAAATCGGGCGGGGGTTTGGGGAGACCCGGCGGCATGGCGCCCGGCCAAGGTTTGCCCTGGCCGGGCGCGTTACGGCGCTGATCGCCGCGGTTACGAGCCGTATTTGACGCTGCAGCCGTAAGGCCGGGTACCTTGCGGATTGACCGGCTGGCCGGCCTTCATCTGGGCAAGCGCGTTCAGAACATAGTTCTGCGCCTTGGGAATGTCGGTGACATCCGCCGACTTGATGCTGTCGATGGCACCATGATAGGTGAGCAGCCCCTTGGCATCGATGATGAACATGTGCGGCGTGGTGCGGGCACCATACAGGCGCCCGATCTCGCCCGACGGATCAAGCAGCACCGACGACGGGACCGCGTTGCGCGACTGGGTCAGGGCATCGGCTTCCGGGCCGCTGACGTTGCCCTGCTCTCCGGGGGCCGAGGAAATCACCGACAACCAGACGATGCCGTCCTGGGTGGCTTTCTTCTGCGTCATCTGCATGTTGCCGGATGAATAATGCTTCACCACGAAAGGACAGTCGTGGTTGGTCCATTCCAGGATCACGGTCTTGCCCCGGTAATCGGCGAGATTGACCGTTTGGCCCTTGGTATCCACCCCGGTGAATACCGGGGCCGGGCTGCCGACGACGGGTTCTGCCGCAGCCGGGGACGGCGCCGCAAGGGTGGCCGCAGCCAAGACAGACAGCACGGAAAAGGCCGCAAAGCGGCGGCGGGTAAGGGTTTTCATGGCGAGAACTCCCTGCAATCTATGAGGTTAGAATTGCCGAAATTCTACACAGGTCGCGATTTCCCCGCGAGTGACATCTTCGTGTGCGGCCGCCGCCCGCAGGCGGATCAGGCGACCCTGTTCAGCAGGCGCGCGCGGATGGTTCCGGAAAGTTCGCGAATTTCCGCCAGGATCGCGTCGGCGTCGGCGACGGTGCCTTCGGCTTCCAGAACGACATAACCGATTTCACCGTCGGTCTGATAGGTCTGGGCGGCGATGTTGACGTTGTTGCGGGCAAACACCTCGTTCAGGCGTTGCAGTTCACCCGGCAGGTTACGCTGAACCTGGATAAAGCGGGTGCCGCCCTGGCGCGGCGACAGCTGGGCCTGGGGGAAGTTGACCGAACCCTCGGTCGAGCCGACGTCGGAATATTCGACCAACTTACGCGCGACCTCCTCGCCGATGCGTTCCTGGGCTTCTTCCGTGGACCCGCCGACGTGGGGCGTCAGGATCACGTTGTCCAGGCCCTGCAGGGGCGACACGAAGGGATCGGAATTGGACGACGGTTCCTTCGGGAACACGTCGACGGCGGCACCGCCCAGGTGGCCGTCCTTCAAGGCCGCCGCCAGGGCCGGAATGTCGACCACCGTGCCGCGCGAATTGTTGATCAGGAAGGCGCCCTTCTTCATGGCGCGGATTTCCGCTTCGCCGATCATGTCCTTGGTGTCCGCCGTTTCCGGGACATGCAGGGTCACGACGTCCGACTGTTTCAACAGATCGTTCAGGTCGCGGGACGGCATGACGTTGCCGTGACGCAGCTTGTCCGTACGGTCGTGATAGATGACGCGCAGCCCCATGGACTCCGCAATCACCGCAAGCTGACTGCCGATATTACCGTAGCCGATGATGCCCAGCGTCTTGCCCCGCACTTCGCGCGACCCGGCGGCGGACTTGTCCCATCCCCCGGCATGGGCCGCCTGCGACCGCGGAAAGGTGCGGCGGAACAGCATGACGATCTCGGCGATGGTCAGCTCGGCCACGGACCGTGTATTGGAAAATGGCGCGTTGAACACCGGAATCCCGTTGTTCCGCGCGGCGTCCAGATCGATCTGATTGGTGCCCACGGAAAAGCAGCCGACGGCCATCAGGGACGGCGCCGCGTCGATGACCTCTTTGGTCAGCTGCGTGCGCGAGCGGATGCCCAGGATGCGCACGTCCTTCAGTTTTTCCTTGAGCGCGTCACCGTCGAGCGCCGTCTTCAAACGTTCGCCATTGGAATACCCGGCGTCCTTGAAGATGGCGGAGGCCGTGGGTGAGATGCCTTCCAGCAGAAGGACCTTGATTTTTTCCTTGGGCAGGGACGGGTTCTGGATTTTCGACATGGGATCTGGGGTTGGTATAGTGGGAGGGATGTACATGTTGCGGCGCAAAATGCCGGACCGTGCCCTGGGACGCAAGTGATATAAGGAACCGAATGCGCCTTTTCCGCCGAGGAGCCCCCTGATGAGCGAAGCAGCCACCATGTCCGCCCTTGAATCCATCCTCGCCCCCGGACGCAGCGCCGTCGTCACGGGGGCCGCCAGCGGCATCGGCCTTGCCGCCGCCAAACGCTTTGCGGCGCTGGGCATGCATGTCTGCCTGGCCGATGTCGACGAGGACGCCCTGGATGCCGCCCATGAAGAGGTCCGTGCCGCCGCCCAAGCCGGGCGCGTGATGTCCATGGCCGTGGATGTCGCCGACCCGGACGCCGTGGCGGCCTTGCAGGAGCGGGTGCAGGACACCTTCGGCGGCGTCGCGCTGTTGATGAACAACGCCGTCGCCCGCCACGCGGGTGGCTGCCTGGACGAACCGGACAACTGGCGTAAAACCATCGACGTCGGCTTGTTCGGCGTCATCAACGGTTGTCAGACCTTCGCCCCCGCGATGATCGCGGCGGGGGAGCCGGCGATGATCGTCAACGTGGGCTCCAAACAGGGCATCACCAATCCGCCCGGCCGCCCCCATTACAACGTCGCCAAGGCCGCCGTGAAGGCCTACACGGAACTGCTGCAGCACGAATTGCGGAGTGGCGGCGGCGCCGTCACCGCCCATCTGCTGATCCCCGGCATGACCACGACGGGCGGCCGCGACCACCGTCCCGGCGCCTGGTGGCCGGACCAGGTGGTTGATTTCATGCTGGCGGCCCTGGAGCAGGGCGATTTCTACATCCTCTGCCCCGACGGCGAGGTGACCCCGGAAATGGACGCCAAGCGCATCCTCTGGGCGGCCCGTGACATCACCGAAAACCGTCCTCCCCTGACCCGCTGGCATCCGGATTTCAAGGCCGCCTTCGACGCCTTCGAGCCCTGACCGCGGGGACCCGCCACACCGCCGATTCCCATTGAAAATGGTCCGGACCGGGCCCATATCAGGCGGACAATCCGGCACGAGACCGGATCATCCGTCTTTGGGAGACACCTCATGAAAACCTTCATCGCGGCCGCGTTGGCGGCCCTTATCGTTGCCACCGGCGCCCAGGCGGCGTCGGTCACCGTCACCATGCATCAGACCTCGGCCGCGGGCGTCGGGCCGATCCTCGGCACCGTGGTGTTCCAGGATACCGCGCGGGGCCTGCGCATCGCCCCCAATCTGTCGGGCCTGAGCGAGGGCGAACACGGCTTCCACGTCCATGAGCATCCCAGCTGCGACCACAAGGAAAAGGACGGCAAGCACGTGCCCGGCCTGGCGGCGGGCGGCCATTTTGATCCGGCCAATACGGGCAAGCACCTGGGCCCTGACGGCGACGGGCACCTGGGTGACCTGCCCGTACTCTACGCTGCGGCCGACGGCACGGCGACCCGCGAAAGCTATGCCGCACGCCTGAAAACCTCGGACCTGGCCGGCCGTTCGATCATGATCCACGCCGGTGGTGATACATATTCGGACACCCCGGCGCCGCTCGGCGGCGGTGGTGCGCGCGCCGCCTGCGGCGTGGTGGTCTACTAAGAGCCGCCTATCCCCGCCCGATCCAGGGCATCTTGGTCGCCTGGATGGTGAGGAACTGAATGTTCGTATCCATGGGCAGGTTGGCCATCATAACAACGGCCTCGCCGACATGTTCCGCCGGCATGCGCGGTTCCACCTTCAAGGTGCCGTCGGATTGCTTCACGCCGTGACCCTGGGCCATGCGTTCGGTCATGGGCGAAACGGCATTGCCGATGTCGACCTGGCTGACCGCGATGTCGTACTTGCGCCCGTCCAGGGCCGCCGTCTTGGTCAGGCCCGTGACGGCATGCTTGGTCGCCGTATAGGGGATGGAATCGGGCCGCGGCGCGTGGGCCGAGATCGAACCGTTGTTGATGATCCGCCCGCCCATGGGGGATTGCGCCTTCATCACGCGGAAGGCTTCCTGAATGCACAGGAACACGCCGGTCAGATTGACGTCGACGACGCGCTTCCAGTCCTCGACCTTCAAATCCTCGAGCAAAATTCCAGGCGCGTTGGCGCCCGCGTTATTAAAGATTACGTCGACCCGGCCGTGGGCGTCCGTGGTGACCTTGAACATGGCCTTGATCGCGTCGGGGTCGGTCACGTCCGTGGGCTGAACCAGGGCGCGGCTGCCGGCATCACCCGCAAGGGCCTTTGTTTCCTCCAGCATGTCGGCGCGGCGGCCGGCGAGGGTCACCGAATAGCCGTCGGCGAGCAGCGCCAGGGCCGCCGCCCGGCCAACGCCGGTGCCGGCGCCGGTGACGATGGCGACCTTGGATGCAGGAACATGGGATTGCAGGCTCATGGAATGTCTCCTTGATGCAGATCTTGATGCAGATCATTTTTTGGGATGTGATAGATTTATAAACTACCGCCCACCGACGAACAGAGAGATTCGACACCATGACCTACTCACTCGATGCCTTCGCCAAGGATCTGAAACAGGTTCTGACCCAGGGGCAGAGCCCCGCTCAGCTTGAGGAAAGCCGCAAGCTGGTGGAAAAGGCGCTGAAGGACCCTGAATTCGTCGAAGCCAATCTGGGCGAAAACGCCGAGGGTGAGCGCAAGATCGTTTATGAGGATCCGGACCTGGGATTCTGCATCCTGACCCATGTTTACAAGGGCGCCAAAACCGGTAACCCGCACGATCACGGCCCGTCCTGGGCTATTTACGGCCAGGCCTTCGGCGAAACCAAGATGACGGAATACGACATCGTCGAGCCGCCCCAGGGCGACAAGCCCGGCAAGGTCAAGGAGCGTGAGAGCTATAAGATGGTTCCGGGCGATGCCCGCGTGTATCAGGTCGGCGACGTGCACTGCCCGGAACGGCAAAGCGAAACACGCCTGATCCGCATCGAGGGCATGAACATGAACGGCGTCAAGCGCACGCCCCTGGTGCCGGCCTAATCCGGGCCCGGCGGCCTAGCGGTCGCTCGACTGGATTCCCTGCAGTTTTTCCAGGCTGTCCGACGTCAGCTGCAACGACACGTTGCCGACGGCGGAACGGATGATCAGATCAACGAACCACACGCCGGGGGTCAGTTCCTGCGGCGTGCCGATGTCGATGCCGACAACGTCCTCGATATCGATGGACAGGTTCTTGTTGTCGTGAAACGAGATCGCGGCGACGGTTTTCTTGGTTTCGGCGCTTGTCATGGGCAGGTCCTCGGGTCACTTGTGCGGCGGTCGGCGAGC
>TARA_R110002073_G_scaffold13223_24_pt1 | contig 15034 bp, 7 predicted proteins | sample TARA_R110002073 | Tara Oceans TARA_R110002073 (sample SAMEA4397174) | marine metagenome | biome: Polar Biome; feature: [DCM] deep chlorophyll maximum layer (ENVO:01000326); material: water (ENVO:00002006), including particulate matter (ENVO:01000060) such as... | depth 40 m
TACCCTGCTTGCGAAACTCGACAGCCGCCGAGACCCGCAATACCGCGTTCTTCGCGCCCAACCCGATAAGGACCAGCAACCCGATCTGAAAATACACATCGTTTTCCAGCCCGCGAGCCGTGATCATCAGCAGCGCTCCGAGAATGCCAAACGGCACGGCGGACATGACTGCCCCGGGCAGCGTCCATGATTCGTACTGTGCTGCGAGCACCAGAAACACGATGATGAGGCCAAATACAAAGGCGATCATTGAGGTGCCGCCGGATTGCTGTTCTTCAAACGCTATACCCGACCAGCCATAGGTGTAGCCCTGCGGCAATGTCTCGTCCGCCACCTCCTCGATCGCCGCGATGGCATCGCCGGAACTGTAACCCGTGGCGGCACTGGCGTTGACCTTGGCCGCGGGGAAACCGTTGAAGTGCGGCAGCATATCCGGGCCGGATACCCACTCCGTCGTCACCACTGCCGACAGGGGCACCATCTTGCCGTTGCTGGAGCGCGTGTAGAGCCGCTTCAGATCCTCCGGCGTCTGCCGGTATTTGGCATCCGATTGCAGAATTACCCACCAGACGCGGCTGAACTGGTTGAACTGACTGGCAGTCAGCGAGCCGAACTGCGCCTGTATGGCGCTGTAGACGTCTTCTACCGGTACTCCCAACAGGGTGGCCTTCTCGCGATCGACATTGACACGCAGTTGCTGCGTGTTGGCGCGGAAGGTGGACGTCACGCGGGTGAGTTCGGGGCGCTGTGCTGCGGCCTTGAGGAATTTCCTGGTGACGGCATCCAGTTGCGATGGGTCGCCGGCACCGGTGTCCTGAATCCAGAATTCGACACCGCCGGTGGAGCCGATACCCGGAATCGGTGGCGGCGCCACGGGATACACAATGGCCTCTTGAATGTCCGCAGTTTCTTTTGCGAGCGTCATCAAGACAGCCCGCGCATTCTCCTCTCGCGCTGTCGCGGTCGAGTCGTAGCGTTCCTTGAAATCCTTGAGGGTGACAAAGAATGCTCCAGCGTTGGTCTTGAAGCCGCTGTCCAGCAGACTGTAGCCGGTAATCATCGAACGTGTGTCCACCCCTGGTATGTTGGCAAACACTGCATCCACCTTCTCCGCGACTGCCTGCGTGCGCTCAATACTGGCAGCCTCGGGCATGATAATCGCGGCCATCACATAGCCCTGGTCCTCATTCGGCACGAAGCCGGTGGGAATAATCGAAAACAGGTGGTAAATGCTCCACAGGAAAAAGAGCAGCAATGCCAGCGCGATGGCCGAGCGCTTGATCATAAACTCAACCGCGTGACCGAAACCGCGGGTGGTGGCATCAACCTGCCGGTTGAACCAGGCGAAGAAGCCGCGCTGCGCAGGCGGGTTGTGTTTCAGCAACATCGCGCACATGGCTGGCGTCAGCGTGAGCGCCAGAAACCCGGAGATCACTACCGACACCACGATAGTGACGGCAAATTGCTTGTACAGTTGGCCAGTGGTGCCGGGCAAAAACGCAGCGGGCACAAACACCGAGGCCATCACCAGTACGACGGCCACAAGCGAGGTCGCAATCTCGCCCATGGACTTGATGGTGGCTGCCTTCGGCGCGAGGTTGTGATCATGCATATTGCGCTCGACGTTCTCCACCACGACAATCGCATCGTCCACCACCATACCGATGGCGAGCACCAGCCCAAAAAGTGTAATCAGGTTAATGGAAAACCCCAGCGCTAGCATGCCGGCAAAGGTGGTTATCAGCGCCACCACGATGGCAACAGTACAGATAATCGTGGTGCGAAAACTCTGCAGGAACAGGAATACCACAAGCACCACCAGGATCACCGCCTCGATCAGTGTATGTATCACTTCCTCAATCGAAATCTTCACAAAGTCATTGGTGTCGAGCGAGATGACGTACTCCAGCCCCTCGGGAAAGCGTGACTGTAAATCCTCCAGTGTCTTCCTGACCCCCGCCGAAACGGTAAGGCCGTTCGCGCCCGGCTGCAGGTAAACAGCGATAAATGTAGCCGCCGTGCCGTTGAGCTTGGAATCGACAATGTACTGGCGCAAGCCGACCTCGGCGCGAGCCACATCGCCCAGCCTGACTATCGCACTGTTGTCCGGGTCGGCCCGCAGGATAATATTCTCGTAATCCCTGGGATCCACAAAGGGTTCCTGCGTGACCACGGGCAGCGTCAGCTGCACCGGACCGTCCGTCGGTTGCTGGCCGATCTGGCCGGCGCCGAACAACGCATTCTGCTTGTTGACGGCCGATGCAATATCGCTGGTGGTAATGCGCAGCGACGCCATCTTGTCGGGATTCATCCAGATTCGCATGGCCTGGTCCGGCACACCCATGATCTGCGCCTGCCCGGCACCGGGCACCCGCTTCAGCGCATCGAGGATATACACATTCGCGTAATTGGCGATGTAGTCAGCGCTGTAGCGCTCATCCTTGCCGTACACACCGATCAGCATCATGATGGAGGAGGATTTTTTCTGCACCGAGACACCCTGCTGCGTGACCGCCTCGGGTAGTTGCGGCAGCGCAAGATTGACACGGTTCTGCACCTGTACCTGTGCGATATCAGGATCGGTGTCCAGCGAAAAATAGACTGTCATTGTGAGCTGACCGGTGGCCGAACTGGTCGACGTCATGTACAGCATATTATCGACGCCGTTGATCTGCGCCTCTATCGGTGCGGCCACTGAATCAGCCAGTGTTTTGGAGTCGGCACCCGGATAGGTGGCGGACACATTCACCTGCACCGGCGTAATGGTTGGGTACTGTTGCACCGGCAGCACCGCCAGCGAAACCGCCCCCGCGAGGCAAAGCACGATGGCGACAACACTGGCAAAAATTGGCCGCTCAATAAAAAATCGCGAGAACATGAGAGAGGGTTCCTTGCCTAGTTGCTCGCCGTTGACGTCGGGACAGCCGCATCTTTCCCGGTTGCGTCACCCGCATCTTTTGCTTGTTTCACGGTGACAGCCACCCCAGAGGCGAGTCGCAATGCGCCATCGACAACAACACGATCGCCGCGAGCGAGGCCCTCGTTAATAAACCAGTTGTCGCCGTGCCAGTCACCCACTTCCACAGGGCGCATATCCGCCTGTTCGTTATCGTCAACAACCCAGACAAAGTGCCCTTGCGCGCTCTGTTGCACTGCGCGCTGCGGAACAAGAATCGCGTTGGGGCGTGTAGCGCCAAGCAGTCGGGTACGCACATACTGGTTGGGACGCAGGGTACCATCGGGATTATCGACCACCGCACGGATCAGAAACGTCCCCGTTTCAGGGTTATAGGAAGGGTCTGTGAAATCGATCTTGCCTTTGTGCGGGAATATTGTGCCATCGCCCAGTTCAACCTCGACGGTAAACTGCAGCCCCTCAGGAGGCTTCAGCAGGCCCGCTTTCTCTTCCCGACGGATACGTTCCATATCGTTTTCGGAAAGGCTGAAATTGATCCACATTGGCGACAGCACGGAAACTGTCGTCAGTTGCGCATTCTTGGCGTCGAGGTAAGTGCCATCGGCAACCGCCGAGAAGCTGCTGACGCCATCCACCGGCGAGGTAATCGTCGCATAGGACAGATCCAGCTGTGCGGAATCCAACTGCGCTTTTGACTGCTCCACCATGGCGGCGTTCTGCTCGAATTGGCCACGCGCATCGTCAAGATCCCGCTGTGACAATGCATTCTGTTCTACCAGAGGCTTGGTTCGCACGAGGTTGGCTCGCGCGGTTTCCAGCGCCGCGATGTTCCTCTGCAGTGCAGCGGCGGCGCCATCCACCTGTGCCTGAAAGGGCCGCTTATCCATTTCAAAAAGCACCTGACCGGCTTTGACCTCAGCCCCCTCGGTGTACACGCGCTGTTCCAGGAAGCCGGATACCCGCGCCTGGATATTCACCGCCTGGGAGCTTTGTGTCTGGGCGACAAAAATCGTCGTAACCGGCACATCTGCAGGCTCGATGGTCACGGCGGTAACGGCAACAGCTGGTGGTGAAACAGGCGCCTTTTCGCCCCCACACGCCGACAATTGCACAATCAGTGCCAGCAGTAGAATCGACAGTTGCGCAGACGTGGCTGCAATTCCGGTACGTCTGAACCTCATAAGCAGGCCTTGTTAATTATCGTGTAGACGGGAATAGCGAGCTATTTTAGGGAACTCTGCTAGCAATAGGAACCGCTTTTGCCGCATTGATCAGCTTACTCGCACGCAAGCCTCGAAAAACCAGAGCACAGCTACCAGACTCGCGCTCCGACAGGGCAAAAAGCCGTTATCGACGCCGTACTGGCTCCCTAGAAGCTAATTTGCCGGTTGACCTTCTGCTCGATAATGAGCAGATCTCCGGCGTCGAACACACCGTCGGGCGCGGGCACACCTGCGACCAGTGGCGCCACATCACCGCGCAGCACCTGCTCATTGGTTGGCATCACGATACCCAGCAGAATTTGATTGCCCAGCAGTACATCGGCAACATCAACCACAGCATCGCCATTGATGTCGCCACTTGCCGGCGCGGGCAGGCTTCCATCATCATTTGGGTCACTGCCAGCGGCCACCTCATCGCCATCGCTGTAGGTGTCGTTATCACTATCCGCGTCGAGCGGATCTGTCTGGTAAACATTGACCTCGTCGTCGTTAGTCAGGCCGTCCCCATCGATATCGCTGTCGCAGGCGTCACCCAGGCTGTCGGTGTCCAGGTCCGGCTGCGCGGGGTTCGACACCGATGGGCAGTTGTCGATAACAGAGGGCGTAATAGTGGCGCTGAAGGGGAAATCAACTGTCGTGCCCCAACTGACACCATTTTGCGAAAAGAAGCCGTTACCGCCGGCATAGCTGCTCACGGTACTGACAAACCAGCCGCAGGAACCAAGGGAACGAGCGACTATGGCGACACCGCTGCCTGCGGTCACCGATGCCGGATTATCAAACACGAACGCCACACCACCCTGGCCGGATGTGGGCACTCCGGTACCCGAGGCAAACTGCTGCGAGGCCAGCGCGGTGCCATCAGGCCTGCCGGAGCCATTGAGCGCCTGCACTGAGAGGACAAGAGCCCCCGAGGGGCAAAAAATCGGTAACGTCACTGTTGTCAGTGCCCCTGAAAAGGTGACGGGGAACGTCATCGCGCGGTAGGGATTTGAAGACGACGAAAAGTTGTAGTAGGAATTGGCCAGGGAATCCAGACCAAAACGGGCATCCACGCCAGCGCCGTTGTAAACCCCGTCACCGTCTATATCGGCGTCACAGGCATCTCCGGCGCCATCGGCATCCAGGTCTGCCTGTGATGAATTACTCTCCCCCGGACAGTTGTCGAGGGCTAAACCTACGCCATCGGCATCATTGTCATAGCGGGCCGCAGCACCAGCGAGATCATCCGCCTGAGGCAGTTCTGTATTGCCGGCGGTGGGCCACATTATGGCGGAGCTGACGCTGGTATGATCCAGCCCGAGGCCGTGGCCCAGTTCGTGCACGGCCACGCGCTTGAACTCGGCCGTGCCGTTCCAGTTGCCCGAGTAAAGATCCCATTGCCTGGTGTTGTTAAACACCGTTCCTGTCTTGGACGTCGACGAACCCGAAAACCAGGTTTGTTGCACCGCCAGTGTGGTGGCACCAAATGCGCTGCCGCAGCTGCTACTGGAAAACACCACACTGCTGTCAGGATCTGTCGCAGGACTGGCACAGGGGTTGGTGTAACCGCTGTTGGTTGTCGCAGTATAGTAAAATGTCGAATAGGTGTTCCACACCGTCATAGCGTCGAGGTAGGCGGTTTGTAGCGCGGCCGTTGTCGGTCCACCCGCGACCACATTGGGCTGGTTGGCACCCGGCGGGTTGCTCGCCGCCAGGTCGACATAGACATTGACTTGCCCGTCCTGCCAGTACGAGCCCGACAGTTGATAGGCCTGCACGCTGCCCACGCCGGACCAACCGCTGCACACCAGCAGTGCCAGTAACCGCCTTGCGTGTTTACTCATTGCCTGGTATCCGCTTGCCCGCCAGCCTCTCTCTCGGCCTGAATCAGTGACAGGCGGGTGCGCAGTGCACGCTTGAAATCCTGCTTGTCCATCGCGGTGTCCCGTGCATCCTGCGATTTACCTACTCGCAGGCCCTGCGCAGCGCCCTCGCTGAGCGGCAAGGCAGCGTCATACTGCGCACGCTTGCCGGACTTATCTGCCGGATCGGGTTGTTCAATGGCCTGCACGGGAAGCTCGTTCTCGGTCAGCACCCGCTCGCTCCCCTGCGCATCCCTGGCGACTTTGAAATGTCCCTGCCCCCAGCCAAGAATCGGATTGACCTGCTGGCGATCCGGGTTTTCAATAAAGTAGATGCCCCTCTCCCCGACCTCGGGATAGACCATCCCGCTCACTTGCAAGGTGGTCTCACCCACCGTGCCCCCGGCAAAACTCTGTGTAATCGTATCGGCGGGCAACGCCCCCTTCAACACGTCCACCACGGCGAAGGTAACCCAGGTCGAGATAGACGTGTTGTCCTCGTTCCACCTGGCTTCGCTGGCAATGACATCGGCCTCGAAGATCACCCCGGCACCACTGAGTAACTCGTCTATGTCCACCTGCAGCACCGAGGTGGCGTGCAACGCCGCTGGCAGACACAGGCACAGTAGTATTACAGCGGCACACTGCTTCAAGGCTGATTTCACATTTGTCACGATATGCATGTGTTCCTGCTGCTCCCATTTCGTCGGCAAGGCCTACGATACCTTACAGCACGATGGATTGCAGAAACAGTCTCCTGTAAAACACCGCTGGCAGCGCCTACTCGGCAAACATCTCCTGCAATTCCTTGACCACATTCACCGGGCACGTCACTACACTTACCTGGGTATACCCCATATTCTTCAACTGCTGCGCCGCCAGGGTAGCGCGGCCGCCGCTGGCACAGTGCACATAGATCGGATGACTCTCTTCGGGAATGACTTCTGCGATTTTCATCTCCAGTATTCCACGTGGGATATGCAGGGATTGCGGTGCCGCCAGGTTGTTCACTTCCACCAGTTCACGCACATCGACAATGGTGCCGCCATTGCTCTTCATCTCGTTGAGTGCCGTCGCAGCATCTATGCAACGTTGACCGATGCGCGCTTCGGCGACGATTTCAGGTACTGTTTTCAACATGTGTCTCTCCATGGCTCTTGGCTGTACGCGGTATGCTGTCGCCAATGCTATTCATATTGCTCAGGGTTGCCAAGCACATCAATCAGTGGCTGCAGGTGGCGCTGGTAAGCTTTCCAGCGGCTGATTGAATCCGAATAAACAGGCCTGTTTGCCTGAGTATAACTTGGCGTGATGACCATCCGACGTGATTCATGAGGCCTGAGACATTTCTCATCCCAGTGTAATCCTATATGGGCAATCATGTCGCGAGACAGTGTTTCCTGATTGGCGACAAGGGCCTCATACTTGAGATTGAACACGCTTGTTGCTGTTTCCTGCCAACGCTGCATCAACTGCATATAGCGTGCGTAAAACCGGGCAATTTCCGACAAATTGCGCGCATAGAGGTGATTGTCATTGAACTTTTTGAAGTAGATCGACAGACAGGTATCAAACGGATGTCTATGACAGTGGATAATATGTGCGCCGGGAAACAGCTGTGCGATCAACGCGAGATGCATAAAATTGTGTGGAAGTTTGTCTGTTATGCGTGACGCATCGGGAGCCAGATTCTCGATAAACGCCAGATAGCGAGCGGCGTAGAGGTTGATGCTCTCCTTACTCAGCAAAGCCCGTTGCCTTGTATAGTGTTCGAAATACCTGCTGTCACTGACATCCTGGGCAATGCTCCAAAGTTCGGTAATCTCCCCCGCCGCACAGACTTCAGGGTGACTGCTGATAATCTGTTCCACCAGCGATGTGCCGGAACGCGGCATGCCAACGATAAAGACGGGTTTGCTGGTATCAAAGTCTGAACGTATCGCACTGTCCAGAGCCTCCTGGCGAACGCCGCTCTCTATGTCGCTTAGTATCTCCAGGTAGCGATCGATATCTGAGGTGTAATCCACGACGCTATTGGCTTTTCGATACGCAGTAAAAGCGCGGTCATATTGCTTATCTTTATCGTAGCTATCGCCCATGGAGAACAACAACACGGATGTCATTTCATCCGGCATTCCCGGCACATCAAGCACTGTGCGCAGTGTGCGAAGACTTTCTTCAGGGCGATCAGTCAGTCTGCACACATGGGCGTAGGCGAGTGACAGGCCTGGCGTGAGTGGCTGCTCACGCTGCGAAGCGATAAAGCCAGTCAACAGTGCATAGGCCTCGTCGAACTCTCCCTTTAGAATATGGAAACTGCAGCGCTCGGCAACGGCCGGCTGGTACGCGCTATCGATAGCCAGTGCCTTGTCAATCGGCAGCAGCCCTTCTTCATACTGCCCCAGCATTCTGTTCGCGCGCGCCAAAGCCACCAGCAAATCCAGCTTGTCGCCACAGTTGCCAACCCCCTGTGCATAGAGATTTTTGGCGTCCGCTGTGCGATCGATCTGCTCATAAAATTTACCCAGTGCCAGATATACTGTTGCCTGGTCCGCAAAAATAGTTTTGGCAGAGAGTAAGGTTTCCTCTGCATTGCGAATATCGTGGAGAAGACGATACGTTTCGTACAGATTAGTGTAGGCAGCGTAAAACTGCGGATGTGCGGTATTAATCTTCCTGAACGTGTCTATCGCCTTTTCGGTCTGCTCCAGTTTTCGATAGCACACGCCCTGAAGGTTCAGGTAATTGGGATTCGCACCATCGATCTCCACGCACCTGCGGGCATGGCGCAGTGCCTTTGCCGGTTCCTGGATCTGCAGATAGGACTGCGCAAGATTGGCATGAGCCGGCGCAAATGCCGGATTGATGGCAAGTGCCTTCTTATACGACTTGACGGCGTCTTGGAACTTTCTCTGCAAAAACTGCGACAGGCCCAGATCGACATAGGCCTGATACAGACCCCTGTTTATTTTCACCGCCCTTTTGAAGTACTTTTCCGCCGCGATGTGGTTTCCGGACCTGGCACAACAGATACCCGACAAATAGATTGAATCGATATCCCTGGGAAAATCTTTGAGGTTTTTTTCCAACAGGGACAGGGCTTCAGCCACGCTGCCCATCTCCAGCAGTTTTCTGGCGCGGTCCCGGATCTGGATATTCTGATTCATGTAAAGTGTCGCCAGTTTGGCTCTGCCAGCAGTCAGTCACTCGATTCTATTGTCTTATGTGTTGATACTCTAGACATTCCGACGATGCAGCCTGCACGTATCTCAGGCTATAGGTTGGAACTCTGTCGCCTCTGCGGAGGCCATGTCAACGTAGGTCTTCCAACGCAGGTCAACCAACTGCTGCGCGATGTTCAGCAGGTGGTCTGCTTCATCGGGATTGGTTTCCTGCAGCACTGTGTAGCGCAACTCGTTGTAGGCATAGTCTTTGAACGCGATTTGCGGCGCGGGGGAATCGAGTACGAAGGGTCTCCTGCGGGCCTTGCGCAACTCGGGATTGAAGCGCAGTAACGGCCAGTAGCCACTGGCCACTGCCAGCTTCTGTTGCTGCAGGCTCTTTCCCATATCAATGCCATGGGCAATACAGGGGCTGTAGGCAAGAATAATGGACGGACCCTCGTAAGCCTCGGCCTCCCTGAATGCCAACAGGGCTTGTTGCGGATTGGCGCCAAACGCTACCTGCGCGACATAGACATTGCCATAGGAGATCGCCTGCAGCGCGAGATCCTTCTTACCGACTCGCTTGCCTGCTGTAGCAAATTTGGCCGATGCGGCTGTCGGTGTCGCTTTCGACATCTGGCCGCCGGTGTTGGAGTAAACCTCAGTATCCATCACCAGCACATTAATATTGCGACTGCTGGCAAGTACGTGGTCAAGCCCGCCAGAGCCGATATCGTAGGCCCAGCCATCTCCCCCCACCAGCCAGATACTGCGTCTTACCAGTTGATCGGCAACGGTCAGCAGGTTTTTCGCCCTGCTATCGCTCATCGCTGACAAACGCAACTTCAGTTCCGCCACCCGCGCCAGTTGCTGGCGAATTTCACCCCCTATCGCCTGCGGCGCACTGATCACTGCATCGACAAGGTCTGCACCGATATCATCGCGCAGTTCCCTGAGCAACTGCCTGGCGATATCGAGGTGCTTGTCTGCTGTAATGCGAAACCCGAGGCCAAACTCCGCATTGTCCTCAAACAGCGAATTCGACCAGGCGGGACCATGCCCCTCACTGTTCGTGGTCCATGGCGTGGTGGGCAGGTTGCCCCCGTAGATGGATGAACATCCGGTGGCATTTGCAACCAGCATTCTCGGCCCGAATAACTGTGAGAGAAGCTTCAGATAGGGCGTTTCACCACAGCCTGCGCAGGCACCGGAAAACTCGAATAGCGGCTCAAGAAACTGTGTACCGCGAACAGACGAATAATCTACCGTTTCCGGCAGTGGGAACGGAATCGACTCGAAATACGCTATGTTGCCTATTTCTGCATCCAGTAATGGCGCCTTAGGTGCCATATTGATCGCCTTCTGGTCCAGCATCTCCCCGTGCTGCCAAACATGTGCCGGACACGCGGCCACGCAGAGATTGCAACCGGTGCAATCCTCAGCGTAGATTTGCAGTGTATAGCGCGTCTCTGGAAATCCGCGGGCACTGATGCCCGCTGACTTGAATGTCTCAGGCGCATGGGCAAGGTGATCCTGATGGTAAAACTTGGCACGGATAACACTGTGTGGACAGACAAAGCTGCAGTTGCCGCACTGAATGCAGACGTCCGGCTCCCACACGGGAATGGCATCGGACACATTTCGCTTTTCCCAGCGCGCCGTTCCGGAAGGGTAGGTCCCGTCGTCAGGTAACATACTGACGGGAATCCTGTCACCCTCCCCCCTCATCATCGCGGCTGTTACCTCGCGAACAAACATCGGGGCATGACCGGGCACAGTGGGCACTACCGGTTGCTCACTGGTGGCCTTGACCGGTACCTCAACTTCCTCGAGATGAGCCAGCGCTTCATCGACCACCCTGAAATTCATCTCAACAACATCGCGGCCTTTCTTCAGGTACGACTTTTCAATATGATTTTTGATGTGGGCGATAGCCTGGTCTTCAGGCAGCACACCTGAAAGCGCGAAAAAACACGTTTGCATAATTGTATTGATGCGCGCTCCCATACCGGAAGCTTTCGCCACGCTGGACGCATCGATAACATAGAAGCGGATTTTCTTATCAATCATCTCATGCTGGATAACCCGCGGAAGCTGATCCCAGATATGCTCTTTATCGTGGTGGCTATTGAGCAAAAATGTTGCGCCGGGCGCGGCATTTTTGAGTACATCCCGCTTTTCGATGAGAGTGTAATTTTGGCAGGCGATAAAGTTGGCGGACTCGATCAGATAAGGCGCTCGAATCACCCTTGGCCCAAAGCGCAAATGCGACACCGTCTGCGACCCGGATTTTTTTGAATCGTAAACGAAGTAGCCCTGCGCAAACAGTTCCGTATTCTCACCGATGATCTTGATACTGTTTTTATTTGAACCCACCGTACCATCTGATCCCAGCCCGAAGAACATGGCCCGTGTGACATCGCTGTCCTCAATACTGAATGCAGGGTCGTAATCGATACTGGTATGAGAAACGTCATCCGTGATGCCAATGGTGAAATGATTTTTCGGCAACCCTCTGCCCAGTTCGTCAAAGATGCCTTTCACCATGGCCGGTGTAAACTCCTTGGACGACAGGCCGTAGCGGCCACCCACAACCCTGGGCATAAAAGAACGCTTGCCTTCGGCGCAGGCCTCGGCCAGAGCCGTCACCACATCCTGGTACAGCGGCTCTCCGGTGGCGCCCACTTCCTTGGTGCGATCCATAACGGCGATTGTCTTCACGCAGGCGGGTAATGAACTGAGAAAACAAGCGACAGAGAACGGGCGGTACAAACGCACCTGCAGCACGCCTACATTCTCTCCCTGCTGGTTGAGCCTCGCGACCGTCTCTATCACTGTCTCGGCCGCAGAGCCCATAATAATAATGACGCGTTCTGCCTCGGAGGCGCCGTAGTAATCGAACAGCTTATAGTGTCGCCCGGTGTTTGCGGCGAGGCTATCCATTGCAGACTGGACAATATCGGGTGTCTTCTCATAATAGAGATTGACCGATTCGCGCCCCTGGAAATAGACGTCGGGATTCTGCGCCGTACCGCGTATAAAGGGATTATCTGGGTTCAAACCACGCCGCCGGTGAGCGTACACCAGTTCATCATCAATCATGTCGCGAATCACCTGATAGGGAATCAGGTTGAGTTTGTTGACTTCATGCGAGGTGCGAAAGCCATCGAAAAAATGGATGAAAGGAACCCGTGACTGTAAGGCTGACATCTGGCTGATCAGCGCGAAATCATGGGCTTCCTGTACAGAACTGGCTGCCAGCATCGCAAAACCGGTCGAACGCACCGCCATCACATCGGAGTGATCGCCGAAAATGGACAGTCCCTGGGCAGCCAGTGAACGCGCTGCCACATGAAATACGGTGCTGGTCAACTCTCCCGCAATTTTATACATGTTGGGCAACATCAACATCAAACCCTGCGATGCTGTGAAGGTGGTGGTCAGCGCACCCGTCTGCAGCGCGCCGTGCGCTGCACCTGCCGCACCGCCTTCGCTCTGCATCTCAATGACGTCGGGAATATTGCCCCAGATATTGGCGAGTTTTTGCGCCGACCACTCATCGGCATGCTCTGCCATCGGCGACGATGGCGTAATCGGGTAGATCGCGCAGACTTCATTCACGCGATACGCAATGTGGGCAGCCGCTTCATTGCCATCCATCGTCGCCGTGATTGTGGGTTGAATGTCACTCATCCATTATCACCCGGTGTTTCGGGTATCAATTCAATCGCATGACACGGACACTGCTCGTAGCACTCTGCACAACCCGTGCACACATCGTAGTCAAATCGATAACGCTTGCCCTGCCCCAGTTTGATCACCGCGCCCTCCGGGCAGGCCCCGTAACAACCATCGCATTCAAAACAGTTGCCACAGGAGAAACAGCGCTGTGCTTCAAACTGGGCCTCCTGCGCGGACAGCCCCTGCACAACCTCATCAAAACCGGTCTTCCTCGCGTCGACCGGCAAGGTGGGCTGCAGCCGCTGGGGCGCGGTGGTCCGATACCAGACGTGCAGCCGATCAAACCCGACCAGCGGGTTTTTCTCTGCCGGGCGATAAGGGGCTTGCCGCAAGAATCCATCTATATAGCGCGCGGCCTTTTTGCCGTGCCCGACCGCCACCGTTACGGTGCGCTCACTGGGAACCATGTCGCCACCGGCAAAAATGCCCTCATGACCCGTCATCATCTGCGAGGAGACAACGACGGTGCCGTCGTTGCTAAACTCTATACCCGGCACCTGCTTGAGAAACCCGGTATCCGTATCCTGACCGAGTGCGAGAATCAGTGAATCGGCTTCGAGGGTTTCAAATTCGCCAGTGGCGACCGGACGGCCGTCCTCAAGAATCATTTTTTCCACTTTGACTGTGGTCTCATCAATCTCGCTTATTGTTCGCAGCCAATTGATTTTGACGCCTTCTGCAACGGCATCATCGGCCTCGAATTCATGCGCGGGCATATGCTCTCGATCGCGGCGATAAATAACGAGCGCCTCATCCGCGCCCAACCGTTTTGCCGTTCTCGCAGCATCCATGGCGGTATTGCCACCACCGTATATAGCCACACGGCGACCCAGCTTTGGCGCATTGCCGGAATCCACATCCCGCAGGAAAGTGACCGCATCGAGAATTTTTCCCGCATCGCGCGCTGGAATATGCGCCTTTTTGCCAATGTGCGCGCCGATGGCGACAAACACCGCATCAAAGTGTCCTTGCTCCTTCGCCAGCACCAGGTCCTGCACCCTGTGATTCAGCACGATTGTGACACCCATCTGCTCAATGCGAGCGATTTCGCTGTCCAACTCCTCGCGCGGCAGACGGTATGCCGGAATACCAAAATGCAACATGCCACCGGCAACAGGGCCTGCTTCATGGATTTCCACTTCGTGTCCCATCCGGGTCAGATGATAGGCGGCGGACAGTCCGCTGGGGCCGGCACCCACCACCAGAACGCGCTTGCCGCTGGCGGCACCAACCACGCTCGGCACCCAGTTTTCTGCAAGCGCCATATCACCCAGAAACCGCTCCACGGCGTGAATACTCACCGGGCTGTCGACGAACGCACGGTTACAGCTGTCCTCACACGGGTGATAGCACACCCGGCCATGCACGGCGGGAAGAGGGTTATCTTCAACGAGCTTCTGCCAGGCCTCCTCGAATCGATTCTCCTGAGCCAGCGCCAGCCAGGCCTGAATGTTTTCTCCTGCCGGGCAGGCGTTGTTGCAGGGAGGCAGCAGATCGACATAAACCGGCTTCTGCGTTCGCAATACGCCGGTGCCCTTTCCGTGCGATGTCAGGTCCGGAGCTGGCGTCATGTCGCCTGTCATCACTGCACTCCCGAGTTCAGTTAACGGTCACTTTCTGATAGGTGGTGTTAACAAGTTAACTCCCACACAGCGATAAAATCCATCTTGTGGGCCGCGAATCGACGTTTTCATGAGGAGAATCAATTTCCTGGCCTCAGCGGAAGGTAAGGAGTTGCTCCGGCGTGTCGCTGAAATCCCGCACGACATCGTGATTGCGCACGGCGTGTTCTACCACACCCTTGGAATAGGTGTAGCACGCGCCGTGCATATTGGCATGCGCCAGGGCTGACTGCCCACTACTGCCGCTCATATCAAACAGCCGCGAGAATGCGACAAAAACGCCCTTGCTCAGGACAAACGCGGCCTCACGCGCAGCCCCCTCAAACGCATCGTTGGCCCATGCCGAAAAGCCTTTCAGCATCGGCTTACCGGCAAACGCCTGTGGTTGGACCACGGTAGTGCCGTCCAGCAGCCAGCAGTGTATCGATTCTCCATTGAGCAAGACCTCGGCCCGGGCGGGACTGCCATCCGGCGGCTGGTCAACGACCTCGACGTCATATATACGCTGGGCTTCAGCCTGTGT